>SDBU01005176.1_pt1 | contig 15714 bp, 17 predicted proteins | sample 2277071 | NCBI WGS metagenome assembly SDBU01 (sample SAMN10397929, study PRJNA504765) | marine sediment metagenome | isolation source: marine sediment core GS08_GC12, 126 cmbsf | place: Arctic Ocean: Gakkel Ridge, Loki's castle | collected 2008
CGTTTCACTAAATCGTGACCGTTTCATAGAATCCTCCTGGCTCCAATATGCCAAAAAACTCTATCTTAAAACAGTCTACTCTTTGGGGAAGCTTACGCTCTTTATCTATCCAATTGGATATTGTCAAAAGATTATCTGCCGAGCAAAATGCCGTCAATGCTACAAAGCAATTAATAGAAATCCATGAAAAAAAGATAAAATATAAAATGGCCGAGGTATGGGGAGAGTGAGAAATGACTTTAATTCGGACAATACAGCACCATAACTTTGTCGTAGAGCTACTAATTTAGAGGTATCTGATGGATGATCAAGCGAGAACAGAAAAACACAAAGAAGCTAGAAACACCTTACCTGAAGAACTTAAGTCAATTTTCGATGAGTTTGTGGAGGATTATAGATTCGCTGTGCATGTTAGATACGGTAAAAAATTCGTTTCTTACATTGTATTAGCTGATTTAGTAAAAGCTGGCTGGCGTCGCTCAGCAGAAGCAATGATTCCATGAGAAAGAGGAATTTTAAAGAGAGAATGGCCGAGGTATGGAGGGTAATTAACGGCCTGATTTATACTCAAATATGAAAGACGATAATTCCTACATAAAATACGAAGAAGAGGCAGATGAGTATGTAAATAAAATACTCCTTTCTGATGCTCCAAAGAAGGTAATCGTAGCAGGCCCAGGTACTGGTAAAAGCCACCTATTTGAACAACTCTGTAAAGCAAACATTGCCAAAGATAAAACAAAAAACCTAGTATTATCGTTTATTAATGAGTTAGTAAATGATCTTGCAAAAGATTTATACAAGCTGGCGGAAGTGAGGACGTTGCATAGTTTTGCATTAAGTCAACTCCCAAAAGATAACAAATTCTATCTATACCTTGGCAATGTCATCGAACAGGACTACAATATTATAAATGGGAATGAAATAGACTATACTCGTTTACTTTGCAATTTGATCGATAGTCAAAATGAATTAGAGTTTTATTCAAAAAGACGCAAGTATTACAACCACTTTAGCCCCAATTGTTCTGTATATACTCTTATAAAATACTATGAACAGGACCAAAACAAAATACCCGTTTATTCGCAAATAATGATAGATGAGTATCAAGATTTTAATAAATTAGAGGCGATGTTAATAGAACTGCTGGCCAAGAAGAACTCAATTTTGATTGTGGGAGATGATGACCAGTCTCTGTACGGATTTAAATATGCGAATCCAGATGAAATTCGTGTAAAAAGCGCTGCTCCCGATTACACCACTTTCGAATTACCTTTTTGTTTTAGGTGCACTGAAGTAATTATGAGATCTTTTGAAAACATTACTCGCCAGGCAAAGCAACTAGGTTATTTAAAGACGCGATTAGAAAAACCATTTAGGTATTTCCCAAACAAGGATAAGGATAAGCTATCTCATGATAATCCGAAAATATGTGTTAAAACTGATGTGCATCAGACGATGGTGGCTTACACTATAGAAAGTGAAATGTCAAAATTGTATCATCCTAATGATAGACACATGTCAGTGCTAATAATCTGTTCGCTGAAGAAACAAATTCCAAAGTTGGCAAATATGTTGGCTGATAAGGGATTTCGCAATATCCACTTCAGGGACGATAAAGAGCCACAGGTCCTTATGGAGGGTTTTGCGCTTTTATTGAAAGATAAGGAGTCAAATTTAGGCTGGAGAATTGTCTCAAAGTACATTATGGAAAAGGAAAACAAAAACAGCTTTGAAGATGTGGTTGGGTTGAGCGTCGATCAGGGGGATACACAATTCAAGGACCTGTTACCGAAAAAAGTCGTAAAATATATCAAGTCAATATTAGCGATATTAAGAAAAGTTAAGAATAAGAAGACTGTGACATATGACGAGTGTGTAAAGCTATTTGAGTGTTTTGATTGCGACCCTGCGTCCATTGCAATTCAGAAATTTCGGAATGATTTAGCCGATATTGGCTTTAGAAAGGAAGCATACAAAGATATACCGTTAAAAATTACCACCATTTTGGGGTCAAAAGGATTAACAAGCAGCTATGTGTTTCTTGTCAATTTTGACGATAAGTACCTTTTGGAGAAAAATGGCAAGATTATATCTGATGAAAGTATCTGTAAATTCCTCGTTGCGTTGACTCGGGCGAAAAGAAGGGTTTATGTGTATTCGAATGGCAGTAAATTACCAGTTTATATTGATTGGATAGATAAGACGAACTATGAGATGATCTCACAAAGCTAAAAGATGGAGTACCGATAACATGTCCCAATACTACAACGCAAAACGAACTCGAAATCTATATGAGCCAAGTGGCTTAAAGCCTTTTAAATTGAGCCGATCTAAAATCGACCTATTTGTTCAATGTCCGCGCTGCTTCTATATAGATCGTAGACTCGGCGTCGGTAGACCGCCAGGATTTCCATTTACCCTGAACTCTGCTGTAGACACACTTCTAAAACATGAGTTTGATATCCATCGGACAAACGGTACAAAGCATCCAATCATAGAGCAATATGGCGTTGATGCTATTCCAATACCTCATGTCGATCTCGATAAATGGAGAAACAATTTTACAGGCATTCAACACTTACATGAACCTACGAATCTCCTAATATTTGGAGCGATAGACGACCTCTGGCAAAATCCAAAAGAAGAATATATTGTCGTTGATTATAAAGCCACCGCCAAGAGTGAAGAAATTACAGAGCTTAATAAAGACTGGCATAAGGGATATAAGCGTCAAATGGAGATCTATCAGTGGCTACTACGCCAGAACGGCTATAAAGTCTCGGATACTGGGTATTTTATTTACTGTAACGGTAGGGCAGATAAAGATTCCTTTGATGGCAAACTGGAATTTGATGTGACCTTAATTCCCTATACGGGAAACGATCAGTGGGTGGAAAGTACAATTATCGAAATACACAAATGCCTAAACAGCGAAATAATTCCTACCCCTTCTGATGATTGCGATTATTGTGCTTATATTGATGCGGCAAATGATGTTTCTGAATCCTAAAAGCAGTGCACTCTGCAAATTATTTAATTTATCGTTCTATTTTGCTTTATAAAGGAATCCAGAGAGTATTAAGGAATTGAATATTTCATTTTGAATGTTTATTGAAGCCAATTTAGCTCCTGGCTCATTATTTCCTGAGTCTGTTAGCTGATTGATTTTACTGTAAAAGGATTCTACACTTTTGATTCCATTGGTTGAATCCAATTGTTTTTCCATCCATTCTACCTTACCCTGTATTGGGTCTGTAAATATTGTTATTAAGAGTGCGTATCCAGTTGAAACGTTATTACTATTTCTTATCTTTTCAAAATCTCTTGTAATTCTTAAAACATATTTATCTGGCGTCCACCAATTGGCTAGGATCTTTAACTCCACCGCACAGATCTGGTTATTGTCAATGAATATAACGATATCATGAAATTTGTATTCCGTGTAGACGTCTTTTATTTTCCCACCTCTTAAGTTGCATAGTTGACTGAAAAGCTCGAATTTAAACCAATTCTCTGGCGCTGGCCCAACCATACATAAATTTGTTAAAATTCGATCGGATTCATTATTCTCTCTTTGATAGACTAAATCCATGAGGTTTTCAAAGGCATTGATTATTGTTTCCATTTCATTCTCTCCTTTCCCTGTTCATTGTCCTTGTCTCGATTTTTACTTCATACCCCCATATCTTTTTTTAATATAATTGGACCATTCCTTTAACGGAGCATTTAAAGTGACAATATCAATCAAGTCTTCAGTGTAAAATCCTTTAAAATTGCCTTTAGTAACAATATTTCCCCATATTTCATGGATGTCTTCGCCATAATTAGCCAAACCTGGTGACGTAATTTTCTCTAGAAGTTCATGATTGGCGCGTGGTACTATATGGAGGAAAGAAACAAAATCAGCGTCCATTTCTCTATATTTCTCCATTGACCTTGCGAGCAATTGTGCCCTCATCATCTGATCGAATGGATCAAAGAATAGAAATTCGTATTCTTTATGGTTGCTTAAACGTATTGGACAATCAGGGTCTTTTAAAAATTCAGAATATATCTCTTTAAATCTGTCAGTTCCTGAATCGCTATAGCGAAGGTTGCTATTGCCATATTTTTCTGTATATTTCCACTCGCCTAGGATAATATGGATTTTATTATTATTGTCAAGATATCGAATAGCAATGTCAGAGCTTGTAAAGCCTTTTCCTCTGGATCGTTCATTGTCAGCTGCAATTCTCCCGCGACTTCTTTCCTTTAAGTAATTTTTGTTCCCTATCCATTCAAAACAGACAAAAGAATGTTTACCTCCCTCCAAAGGAGTGTCATCTATGAACGGTAATACCTTATTAACATCATATCCCATTTGTATAAGTATATTCTTGAGTAAATCTGGTCTTAAAATATAAGGGAAGAATACATTTACGCAGAAAGATTGTGAGCAACATAAATGATTACTGGGTAATTTATTTTGTCCTCCAATTATCTTGCCATCATGCCATCCAATATTCCGTTGATCGAAATACTCAAGAGCGGACTTCCTTATACATTTGTGAATGTTTTCTTGGCTTGAAAAATCATCCAGGCAAAAACCGTACATTTTGCCTTTATAAGTACCACTATTACAGGCCGCTTTAGAAAACAATTGTTTCTTTAACGCAACCTGTCTTTTCTTCTCGCGATCTCTAAAACTCATATTGTAGCCCAGCTATCTTGACATAAATCTTACTTATGCATTTATTAATATTCACTTTCAAATATTATAAGTATTCAATATTTTAGTCAACATAAATTACAGTAAAAAAGCCCCCACCAATAGGCAGGGGCTCGCCGATGGTGACGGGGAATCCTGCCCTACCGACTTTGCCATATAGTAATCGGGCTATTCTTCTATTTCGTGTAACAGATTACTAAAATGAACCTCCCAGCCAGTATATTTGGTCTGCTGTATTTCCCTTTTAAGTGAAAATAAGATTTCACTTCTAATGCTATTAGGAATTACGAACCAGAGGGGATACCTACCCTGAACAGGGAAGCCTTTCTTGGGCCCAGGGTCACCATTCCATCTTATTCCAAGGCAATGGCCTTCATTCTTATAATCCCCCGCAATAACCGAGAATATAGAATTATCAAATAGGATCATCTTATTGGCCCAAGCTCTGGGATTCACGTCCTTTGCTGAGATCATAAATTCCACCTCACGCGTCTGCAAATTTCTATTGTTTTCTTATATTTGTAAATTTGATCACCAATTCTGGGACCCTCAAGGACCCTTCTTCTGTCAGACTGTTCTCTCTTATTCCTTTTTCTTTATCTTCATAGAGATTGCACGAGAAATATACATAATCGCCTTCTTGAAACTCAGCTAACTGGTTGTAAACTTTCGTCCCCATCTTTATAGAACTCTCGTCAAGTCCAAAAATACTTACTGCCTTATACTGGCAAGTGAAGCCGTCTCTTGATGACTCAATGGTCAAGGAGGCCTCTTCCCCTCCATGCGACGTTGATATTCGCGTGATCTTTCCCTCCCAGTCTCTAATAGTCCATCCAATTTGCTCACCGAAATTCCGGGTCCATTCATTAGCTTCACGAAACACTTGGGACTTGAGTATTTCGTTCTTTTGTGACTTGTACTTCCGATAGAATCCTGCCCTGGCATTCTCGAAATGCTCTTGGGAATATTCAGATGAAGCTCTACTCGTATTCTCGCCCTCAATTACTTGAGAAGAAATAGGCCCTGCGCGTGAGCGGACGTTTTCGGACTCGCCCTTGTCTTTATAGGCCCACTTTCCTTTCTCTTCTATGAAACCGATATCACGCAAACGTCCCGCGACTATCTGTTTCGCATTTTCATCGCTAACGGCAGTTAAACCAGCGTTTTTTGCTTCTATTTTTAAATAACTAAGAAGAACATGAAATACAGATTTATCGAACTTTTTCGCCGCATCCATAAAAGCGCGCGCGTCAGCGTAGTCGGCATTATATATCTTTGCATACTCCGTGCTACTTGCCATGATGTAATCATGGATATCCACATTTGTGGCAGGTGGCTCAGAAGACGTACTCTGCGCACCGGCGCTCGCAGCCATAAGAACTTTTATAAGCAATAAGCTGATTAGCATATTAATTCTGTTCATTCTAAAAAGTCTCCCAAATCCTTAAACAGTTAACCGGTGCCCCAAACCTTGCTGCGGAATCGCTATACTTATTACAACGGTTATTATAATTATTGATTTAAGTGTCCGCAATAAAAAAAGCCCCCACCAAATTAATGGCAGGGGCGAGGGGCGGGGTTGGGTTACCTACCGCAGATTTTCCAGAGTTTCTTTCGCAGAGCTGGGCCAAACCGTTTCCTATGATCATATAGCTTGGCCTGTATTTGCTCTGGCGCGTCAGTCTTATAGATAACGGCCCAGGGATGGCCAGTGGGTCTGTTTTCGCCGAGGGTGAATAGGCCTTTTTCCATGTAAACAGTGACGGAATTCTCAGTCTTGTTGGCCAGATAAAATGGGTAATCCACCTTGTCGAGCCGAAGGGAATGGGCCTCCAAAACTTCGGTCGGCTTCATCCTGTAGGCAATGACAGCCCTATGAAACTCGTTCCGCAGGTTCTGTTGGATTATAGGATCCGTAACGCCGAGCTTCTCCCTGATGTAGTCCTCTCCGTACCTTGCGATGTCTATCCAGATATGGTACCAGATCCTGTGAGGTTGGTCGATTTTTGAAATGTGGCATATGATGCCATTGTGGTTGATGAACATTGTTATTATATGGTTTAATTATCTATGACAATATTGTCAGAGATTAACTTTTTTTAATTTGCATGCTTGGATAATATTCCATAAGCGTTTATCCGTTTTCCCTGCCATTCTGGCACGTACCCACCCTTAACTTGTAGTCGCCGCGTGTGATTTGAGAGCTTCGTCCGCGGCCGCGTCTAACTGGCGCATTTCAGCCAGGAAGCCACTACCATCAGCGAAGTCTTGTTTTGGTTGGGATTCGATGGTATCAAGTCTTGGCTGGTTTGGATGTCTGATAATCTTTCTTAGATTGGTCCCGGGTATAAATTTCTTTCTGTACATCATGATATATTTTTGTCACCTTTGTCACCCTGTTTTTTCGCCGTAATCAATTGATACGCATCAGGTTATTAAACCTTAGATGCCCGGGTGACAAAAATGACCGTAAAAAACTATTCTCCTGTATGTGTGTGTCTATCAATTCTCCTGTAATACTATTTGTAGCTATATTCTTGTCATTTTGTCATCTCTGTTGTTACACAACGACTTAAGTGGTGACAGAAGGTGACAAATCAGGCCATTTCAATTCCTAACAGACATCGTGAATTTTTATTTCTCTGTCGAACGACGTTATATTCCCTCTCAAGTAGATCATAAAAAGTAATAGAATTTGCAAAGAACTTAAATCCCTGGTCCAGGCACCATGCTTTATAACCCGAATATAGCTCAGATTGACTCACTTGAAATGATGATCCTAGCCGACATCTGTCACTCACGAACAGCAGTATGCTGTTATTATTCGTTTTGTAATCCTTTACGGCTGATGCCGAAGACGCTGGGATTGTCAGTTTCTTATTTGCCAATAGCCTTTTCAAGCCCTCCAGCATCCAGTTTAAGATGCCGTCCTTTTCATTATCTTTAATATACTGTATCTTTTCAACATCAGCTTTCATCTGCCGCGGATCTTTCTTGTCTGGATTTATTAAAAACTGGTTGTTGAAAGTCAGAATAACCGCCCTGGTAAAGTATCCTTCATCTTTTGCCTCGGAATAAGGCAGCTTGTTGACGGCAAATATCAGCCTGGCATGATTAATAAAACTAATAGCGTCTTTATATTTCACATCAGCGGTAATCTCATCCATGCCGCCAATAAGTTGTTTCAATACTCCATCAGGAACCTTGGTGTAAGCGTCTTGATCTCCTACCACATTGGCGTGTTTCCCCATCAGACGTTTTAACAGAAAGCCATTCATCTTATCCATCGGGACGCTGTCAAAGTACCCCGGACCCATAATCGATCGGATGATTTCAATTAAGCTGGACTTGCCATTGTTGGCCTTCGGACCGTAGAAATAGAACATCTTTTTTATCAGTGTGTAATCAGGAATCAATAGATATCCAAATATCTCCTGTACCAATAGTCTTTTATTTGACGCGTCGGCGTCATACAGAAACAGCTCATTTATAAACTCCTTAAATGCCGGGCAATCAGCCTTGGGATCATATCCGGCCGCCATTTTCCTGAATCGATAATCTTTTTGCGTAAAATCTCGAAGTGAGTCATTACGAACGTCTAACAGTCCAGTATTTGTCGCGATTACGTAAGTATCCCGGGCATCCTCAACTTGCACGGGTGTTATCAATGATTCACGTTTTACGGCATTAATAACCTCGCTGATCGTATGGTTGTCCGAGTATTTTTCGATTTCATGATGAATAAGTGATTCCACCTCTTCCTGTGGTTTATGCTCCCATATGCCGTCATTAAATTGATAAAAGTCCTGTTGAAAACGCATCAGTTGGTACTTTTTAATTATGTACTTCGCCGCTCTAACGGGGTCAACTTCGCCGTTGACTATGTAAGTATTCAGCTCGTCGAAGACTTTTACCCGGCGCATATAGCTGGTGATTTCTGCTTTATTTAGTCCGGTTGTCGCCTGTATTCTGTTTTTAAGCTTTAGCTGATTTACGGGATTATCTATTGATTTTGCCCGCTTCATAAGCTCCATAAAACAGGCATCGCTTTCAGTGTTATTTAGTAGTTCGTCAGTTCGCTTAAGTTGAACCCCTTTACGATAGGCATATACTATGGGGCTTTTTTTGTTCAGGTCCTGGATTAGTCCACAGGGTTTGGAGCAAAGATTCCACTCCTGTAATTGTCTGCAGGTAATTGGCTTTTGTTTAATGCTTCGATAGTTCTTTAGCGTAACATCCTTTTTAAAGTCAGACGTGTTGCTGAACAGCTTCAGGACATAATTTTCATCATCAACAGTGTGCTTTATGATGCTGGCAACAGTCAGACGCTTATTATGGCCAGCCGTTTTATCGTTTCCCGAATCATTTTCAATAGATTTAAAGGCCTCATCAACGACAGGACAATTTTGGCGAATTCGCGTCAGGTCGTTTATTGTCCGTTTTGATTCGCTGCTTCTCGTAGCAGGTTCAGCATGCTTATCAACTATTTCTAAGCCAGCCTTCGCAAAATCATCCAGGTCATAAGCAACATTATTGGATTCAATAACCTGGCATTCAGTTTCTACCGTATATCCCTTTTCCCGATGCTTTTCTATTAAGTGCTTTCGGTTAAACGTGTCGGGAACGCGTAATAAGGCGCAAGCATAACCCTTCTCTCCGCCGAGCTTCTTCTCTATGGCCTTTTCGACAGCCTGCCATTCATCAAAGGGGGCAGGTATCCGCTTCTTTAACTTCCAATAAAGCTGAACTCCGTGACCGGTAGCGACAATATATGTCGGTTTTAGGAAATTGTAGCTTTCTATAAAATCTTCAATCGAGATATCATCGATATCGACATAAACCCATTGAACATGTTTAACGTTGTCATTTTCATGGGATGTTTCCGAATTGCTCGGATGAGGCGTAAACCAGATGCTGGTTATATGGGGATTGGATTTTAATGCATTAACTTTCGCTGTGAATTTATCATAGTTATCATACGCTGTTGGGGAGAAGTTTTCTTTTTCATCTTCCCAGGCTAACCTGACGTACTCTCCTTTCTGTAGCTGCGAAAATACGTCGCGAATTAGATTTCTGTTCATAATTGTAAAATTGGGTAAGGGTTTCATATTCAAGCCCCAAAATATTCAGGGCTGAGTCTTGGCATGACTCGTTATTTATATTCCAATTGTTCATATTCATATTTCGCTGCCTATACCGGTTGAAAGTTTCTTATCAGGTTTTTTAGTATTTTCTGCGCATTTACGAAATGCTGGGGCTTGATAGCGCCAGTATTCATATAATACTGCTCTGCAAGCGTTTTAATGATCTCATCGTCCGAAAATACAAACCAGTATCTGCGTCCTTCAGGATAGCAACTCTCTAATTTCTGATTATTCGCCAGCAAATATGCTGCGTAGTTCATGTCTTTTGTATTCATAATTTATTATTTGGTTTCGAGCGCCCCGATTTCGAGGCGCCCACGTTAATTTATCTTGTTACTAATAGCGTTTGATCAAATTCATATCAGCAATTCGATCAAGAGCGTCTTCATCCCCCATGAAATCTATAGTTTCAAAATCGACATTAATGAATACAAGCGCGTCTTCAGATAACTCTTTATTCACCGCCTCTGCTAATTTTTCGAGATGCTGGGCTTTGCTTTTCATGAAATCCGCGTAAAGACGTAAAGCTAAAACTGGATCGTCGTCGGAATCTTTCAAGAATTTTTTCATAAGATAAATCTGATCTTCATGTATCCACAAATCATAAATTTTAATGTCTTCTTTTTCAAGGGCTTCGGGTGTTGTTGTTTGAACAGTACTGTCCATCATATTTTCTTGGTTAGAATTAATACTCAACCAGCCAAGCTGGCCTTCCAAGATTTCGATGTTTGGATGTTGGTGAGTTGGCTAGGGGTTAATTCGTATCCCGACACACTTCAGCTATTTGGCCAAGCAACCGGTCATTCCCTGAAAGCTCCGCCATTACCGAATATGGGAGATTATCCGTGACAAACCTTACAATCTGGTCTCGGACCTTCGCCTTATCAGCAAAATCCAGTTCCGCCTTCGACGCCAACAGATGGAATTTGAATGCTTCAAGCAATGGGGATCCGTTAATCACGATATTAACAAGCCAGCTTTGGGACAGGGCGTTATCGTATTCAATCTGCTCCGCGGCCTGTCTTATTGCCTTCTGCGAAACGTTCAGTCCCTCTGCCAGTCGTCTAACCAAGTCGTCATTGATTTTCCGGGTACCGGTCTCCAGATGGCTGACATAGCTCATAGTGACGCCCAGGCGTTCGGCCAGATCCGCCAGGGAAAGTCTCCGCGATCGGCGGATAGATCTTAAATCGGGGTGATTCTTCATGTTGTATAGTATACATACATATGACAGTTTTGTCAAGGGGAAATGTGGATTATTTGGGATTTTTTTCATCCTGTCTACCCGATTTATCACAAATCTTATGGAATCTCGGTGACTTTGGGAAAAAGGCCAGATTTGTCCTCTGAGAGGATTAAAACTCCAGGGGTACCTGGGAATGGGTTTGCGTTACGCTTAAGTTGTTGGTAGATGGCAGAATCGATTTCAGCCCTGCGAGGGCAATCATAAGTGGCTGATAGACATAGGATTACAAGTCATCTATGTTGAGTTAGCCCCAAGCCATATGACTAACCTGCCGGCGATCGCGGCTTAGAGGGCTTTGATGAAAAGCTATAGATTTCTAAAAATCCCGAAACAGCTCTCAAGGATAATGAAAAGCGTATCCTCAGTAATTTTATTATTCTGGTGAAATGGGCAAAACATATAACCTCTAATTTTTACGCAAAAAATAAAAGAATATCAGATTTTAGACTTTACGATCCACGTTTTCCAAGCTAAATTATCATTATGGATAATTCGAATGAATTTGATTTGGATAGTTATATAGAAAAGATCTGCTCTACCGCTGAAGTCGATCCATATGATGATGTTTTTGAGGGATCAAAATATTCAGATGAAGGCATGTCTTTATCTTTTCATGATTTGATGTTGTCAGCAATTACAAGCAACTGGGATCCTGCTTATAACGAAAACGCACAAGACATTTTATCCAATAAGTCAAAATTCGTTGAATTCATCCTTAATACAGATATGCAATCAGGATTACCGCCAAAGCAATGTTTTATTAATTATCTCGAATTCGTAAAAAAATACTTCAAATATGGTTTTTTCATCTCAAATTTAAATCACGCTAATTATTTAACAATTCAACTTGATTCAATTTTTGATTCGTCCTCACACGTGCCAATCTTGGGCGAACCAGGTGTTGGCAAATATTCAATTGCAGAATTAATCCATCATGAGAGCGAAAGGTCTGACTTTCCGTTTGAAACCATTGACTGTTCTGGACATTCAGACGAACAGCTTTGTTCAATAGTGTTTGGTTCAGTTAACCGCGAAAACAATGAAACATATTCGGGGATCCTTAAAACTGCCGACAAAGGCACTTTATATCTAGAAGATTTACACCAATCGAAAAACACGTTTCAGAGCAAGCTAATCAGATTTTTACGAGATGGTACTTATTCTATGGTAGGCAGTGATGAATTACTAAAAAGCACTATCAGAATAATCGGGTCCGTAACAGATACAGAATATGATAAGTCGATCGAACAGAATCTATATGTCAAACCAGGGCTTTTTTCGAATTTCTCTCTACCTTCTATAATATTACCCGCTATACGGCTTGTAAGATCCAATATTCCTCTTCTTATCTATTTACACATTCAAAAGGCGAAGCACAAATTCAACATTAACAAAGATACATCGATAAATATTCCTTTCTTTATATTACAATATTGGATAACTCAAGAAAACTGGATAGAGAATTTATATAGGCTCCAGGCTGTTATTGAATGTTATTGTAAGACATATATTAACAACATAAAACCAGGTGAGGGGCCTGGTGACCATACTTTTTCTCGTTGGCCGAATAGCATTTCATCCGTCAATATTGATCCCAAGGGTTATCGCTTCTTCAAAATACCATCCAAAGAAAAAAAAGCAGTAATAGAATATGCTACTATGGCGGGCTCACTTGAAATTTGTAATTATTTAAATTCTTCCAGTTATATCGATATATCAATATTCGAGCCGTTTGAGCTGTTTGACACGCCATTGTTGTTGCTAATGCTATATTATCAAGATGTGGAAACAAAAAAAGAGGGAATTCGCTATTCAGCCTATAATGATCTTTCATCTTTTCAAACAGATTTTGGTATTGATAAACTTTTATTGTCGATTAAAGGTACAGATAAAATTGCAAAAGATACCGAATACGACAAACCTGTCTTGGAATCATTTAAAGAAAAGAGGAAAAAGAAGTTAAATATAAATAAAATTATCGCTGAAGTATATGAAAACAGTGATGAATTTCCGACTATTATATATGTCCCATCCGATGGAAGCCAAGCAAAGGGTTTGGAATATAGTCAGGATGTAAGAGCAGAGATATCACTATTCGTATTTTTAATATATGAGAAAACAAAAACAAAAAAAGACGGTACGCCGAATACTGTCAATTGGGGTATTAATTGGCTGGCTAATATGGAACGTGAAGAATTCCAACCATTCTTGGATGTGTGCCGTTGGTTCGGATATACAGAAGAAGATTTAAAAAATAGCCGACCAGCATGGTGGTATAATCTCAATACATTAAGATCCTATTTAAGTAGGTTAAAAATAATATTTAAAGATAATGAAATATACGATAAACTTATTACTCGCCATAGCAGAAAAGGTAAATCTTCTATCTATCGTCTCCATAAAGACTTAGAAGCAGCTATCATAATAAAACAATAAATATAAATATTTTATAACGACAATATTGCCGAAGTATTACGGGCAATATTAGGTGTTAGATTACGCGTGAAAGAAAGTTCACGCGTTTTTTGTTGGCTAAAACTAGCAAACGAATGGAGGACAAATGAGTGAAAATTTAGTTAACGGCCAGGTTATCTGGCTTGGGAGGCTAGTCTCCAACCGAGCAGGATTATTCATCATCGATTGGCCGCGCCGGTCCTGTCTGGTCATGTTGGTGCGGGAAGGAGTTTACCCAGTATTTAAAAGTTACGTTCATAGGTTAATCGAATGTCAATAAAAACTATCGTAATCGGAGGTTTTTTTGAAAACTGAAAAAACAATTCTGACAATTCAGCAGCTCTGCGATATCTTTGGATACGCTGATATGGAAAAGCTATTCGCGGAGGCAGATAAAGCCAATATCGTTTTCGAGATTGCGGGTACTCCACATGTTTATAAAGAGGACTGGGATGGATATTTGCATAAATCGGCTGCTTCCCAGCTTTCGGCCCGCAGTAAATCTGGAAAGACCCTCTCCGAAACAAATCAACTCGGTATCATCAATTCCAATCTCAAGAGGTTGCCCGAGTCTATTCGTACCAAAGAGAGAAAATTAAATGCCGCCCAGGCACTCCTTAAGAGTGCTACGACGGATGCTGAATGCTACAGTCTCCGCGGTGAGATCAGCTCTCTTAAAAACGATCTCAGGACCCATAGGGAAAACCTGAAGAAGGCCGAGGAAGGTCAGAAACGGATTCTCGCCCAAAGAGCCGCTGAGCTTGATGCCCTTGAAGCTGAAGACAACGAGGCTAATGATTCAACCAACGCTGGGAAAGAAGCAGCGAGCGAAACAAATGGCAAGTAACCTTAAACAATTTAACCCCGGGCCGTCGAAAGGCGGTCCCGGGTTTAACTGGAGCAAATTATGGAAAATTCAGTAAAACAAAAACCGATCTTCCTTTACAACTACTTTGGTCACCACGACGTTTGCGGCGAAGATTGTAGGAAGATCCTTGAATTGATAAAACCAGCAAACGCCGTAGTTACAGATGGCGAATTCGATTTCATTGATATCGAATTATATGATCGCTTCATATTGTCACATCTCGAAAAACTCAAAAAAGAAGCTGAAAACGAGAGAACCTACGCTAAGGCATATGAATATGTATGCGCGGCAGACGACTATATCGACGATAGACGCCGCTTTGTCAACCTGGTAACCCCGAATTTCACTGATCATTGCCCTAACAAGAGAAAGACATTTAAACGAGAATTTGAATTCGCTTCTGCCAATTTAAGTACCCTTTTCGAACATTTCATTCATTCCCACAACCTTCTATTCGAATCTACGCCAACACCTGCCGATTATCACAATCCAAAGGATTCGACGATAGAAAGTACAGATACGGATTAAAGTAGTGTCAAATCCGTCCCGGTCGCTGCAACGCGGTGACCGGGCAAATTTAAAGTGAAAAGATGGAGGAAATCATGAAAAACAGTCCAGACTATAGAATTCCACTGAACGATTATTTCAAGGCAATGGGACTTACTGGAGATAAGCGTCGATCCAGTCGGAAGGTAATGAAAGCTTTTAACTCGATCGTTAGAGATGGCAATAAGCAATATCTCTCTCTGACCAAGTATACATCTGGTAGAATGGAACACCTTGCTCGCGTAGGGAAAAATGCCCTTACCTCTAATGATTTTCATGTCTTGGAATTTTACTCTGATATGACCAGAGATTTGCTCTTTGAATGGTTCGTCTTAACTAAAATATTTGTTGATTCTTTGCCCGATTCAAAGAGTACTACATCGGTAGACAAGCTTCAGAAGGTGTTTGATCAAATCTTAGAGCAACATGTTTCTATATCCAAGCATCATGCGTCTGCCAACAGACTGTTATTCAAGCTTGTCTATTTGACTCCCAGAGAATCAGGTTCACCAAGAAATACAAAGGCTGATAAGTAGTCATCAGCCGTTCCTCCCGGTTGTTTTTCTCCTTTCGGCGGCCGGGAGGTGAAAATAATAGAAACCTAAAAAAGAGGTAGTTGAAATGAAAGATGAAGGCGATTTCCAGGTACCGCTAGACGACCATTTTAAAGCACTCCGCTTGGACGATAGCCAGCGCAGTGCCGCGATGGATATCCTTGCTGACGCGGATGCCCTAGTGGGAAAAA
>SDBU01005177.1_pt1 | contig 15713 bp, 10 predicted proteins | sample 2277071 | NCBI WGS metagenome assembly SDBU01 (sample SAMN10397929, study PRJNA504765) | marine sediment metagenome | isolation source: marine sediment core GS08_GC12, 126 cmbsf | place: Arctic Ocean: Gakkel Ridge, Loki's castle | collected 2008
GCCTTGAACTGAAGTTCAGGCTAAGAAGCCAAAGTCCACTCAAGTGGACTGAAAACCAGTCTCAGTCGGCTTCGAGCCGACTTTTGCCTCTCAGCCTTCGAATTTATTCGTAGGGTAAAAACTAAGTTTTCTAAGTTTTCGGCGTGATAGCCTTGAATTGAAATTCAGGCTAAGAAGCCAAAGTCCACTCAAGTGGACTAAAAACCAGTCCCAGTCGGCTTCGAGCCGACTTTTGCCTCTCAGCCTTCGAATTTATTCGTAGGGTAAAAACTAAGTTTTCGGCTAAGTTTTCGGCGTGATAGCCTTGAATTGAAATTCAGGCTAAGAAGCTAAAGTCCAGTCACGAAAGTAAAGAGTCACTCAAGTGGACTAAAAACCAGTCCTAGTCGGCTTCGAGCCGACTTTTGCCTCTCAGCCTTCGAATTTATTCGTAGGGTAAAAACTCAAGTGGACTAAAAACCAGTCCCAGTCGGCTTCGAGCCGACTTTTGCCTCTCAGCCTTCGAATTTATTCGTAGTAAAAACTATATCTATATCAGAAAGTGATGCATAAAAATGGAACGCATGGTAAAATGTTGGGAAGTCATGAATTGTGATAAAACTCAGTGTCCTGCCTATGGTATGAATTTACGTTGTTGGCTGGTTGAAGATACGCTATGCGTAGAAGGTCAATTGACGCATAAGGAGAAACTCCAAAAGCATTGTTTCAATTGTCCAGTGCTCATCGAGGAGGTGAAAATATCAAGACAAATAGGGGATACAAATTTACAGCCGCTCGATATTCGCGATTACGCGCTGGATGAAATGAATTCTCGATTCTCCTTCATCAATGAACATTTGGAAGATGAAATATCAAAGCTACTCCTCCTAAATAAAATTAATATGTTGTTGGGAGGCAAACACGAGTTGGATGAACGGCTGCATGGAATTCTGGCGGCTGTTACAGCAGGTTATGGACTCGGATTTAACAGAGCGATGCTTTTCATGGTTAATGAAGAGCAAAACATGCTGGAGTGCGTATCAGCGATAGCACCGGCTAATCAAGAAGAGGCCCATCAAATCTGGTCTGATGTTGAAAGCAAATATCAATCTCTCGAGGAATTACTGATGACGCCCCCCAAACAGCCGATAATGGAGTCCAGAGTAGAAGAGATAATCAAAGATTTAAAGATACCAATAAACCGAAAATCCGGCGTCTTGGCTCTGACAGTCATTGAAGGGCGTCCATTCAATATAACTGATGCCGTTAATGACCCGATAGTAAATCCGAAATGCCGTAAAGAAATCGGAACGACAGCCTTTGCTACTGTTCCTCTCTGGGGCAGGGAAAAAGTCATCGGCGTAATAGCCGTGGATAACGTGTTTAATAATCTCCCAATTACTGATGAAGATGTAGCGATGTTGGCGGCTTTTGCTGGTCACGCCGGTTTTATGATTGAACAATCTAAACTTCATGCGAAACTGGGGGAGCAGTTGATTCAATTGCAGGAAATGCAAGAGCGGCTGCTGGAATCGGAGCGACTGGCTGCATGGAGTAAGATGGCGGGGATATTGGCACATGAAATAAGAAATTCCTTAGTGCCCATAGGAGGTTTTGCGCAACGGTTGTATAGAAATTTTCCAGAGGAAGATAAGAGAAAAGAAGAAACTGCTATAATCGTGAAAGAAGTAAAACGGTTGGAGGTGATTCTCAATAAATTACTCTGCTCAGGGCAACTCCCTCCTCCTGAACTGCAAGTTAGCAATATCAATAAGATAATAAGGAACACTCTTTTATTCTTGGATAATGAATTTCATCAGAAGCGCATTCAAACTGTCACCGATTTAAGCCCTAACCCACCGGATGTAATGGTTGACGATGGTCAGATGCAGCAGATGTTTTTAAATCTATTCCAAAATGCCATGAATGCCATGGCCGACGGCGGGAAATTTCGGATTGAGACGACCAATGATGACAAATTTGTCCAAATCAATGTGACAGATACCGGCGTGGGAATTTCGGAAGATGTTATGAAAAAAATATTCGACCCGCTTTTTACAACGAATAAACAAGGTTTTGGCGTAGGGTTGTCTGTCGTGAAGCAAATAATTGAAGCGCATAATGGCACTATAGATGTTAAGAGTCAACCAAATATGGGAACAATATTCTCAATTAGCTTGCCGATACTATTCGCCCCGTCTTCGTTGGGATAAACTATGCGATTCCGAGAATCGGGGTCTGAAAAAAACTACAAGGAGCGATAATGATGAATGCTACCATCTTAGTAGTTGACGATGAAGAAAGCATCCGCAAGTTGTACCAAGTGGTATTGATGGATGAAGGTTACAATGTAATATTAGCAGCAGACGGTCAGGAAGCTCTTCAAAAAGTGGAACAAGAGAATCCCGACCTGGTTATACTGGATATAAGGATGCCAAAAGCAGATGGAATTGAATTTCTGGATAAGTTTACGCAAATGGGCAAAAAATTACCTATCATCATAAACTCCGCCTACACCGATTATCGGATGGATATTACCACGTGGGCGGCAGAGGCGTATATGGTAAAATCCAGCGACCTCTCAGACTTGAAAGCGGAAGTGAAAAAATTGTTGGCGGGAAATGTAGAAATCTCGCCTAATGAGGAAGGAGACTAAAAGAGATGTCAGAACTGAGAAGAGACCCAATTACTGGAAGATGGGTCATCGTCGCGCCTGAGAGAAGCGCTAGACCGAAAGAAATAAAGCGAACTCAAGAGGATAGAGGCAGGACCTGTGTGTTATGTGAAGGAAATGAGTCTAATACTCCACCTGAAATATTAGCTTTCAGAAATCCCGGTACTGCACCAAATTCACCGGGTTGGCAAGTTCGGGTCGTACCAAATAAGTTTCCAGCCTTGACAATCGAAGGAGAGCCTGGTAGAAGTGGCGTCGGGATTTTCGACATGATGAATGGTGTCGGAGCACACGAAGTAATCATTGAGAGTCCCAATCATGAATTAGACCTCGCATTTCTACCCGTAGAACAGATAGAGAAAGTGCTCAAGGCTTATCAATCAAGGGTGATAGACCTGGCAAACGATAGAAGATTAAGATATACTTTGATATTTAAAAATCAAGGCACGCGTGCTGGAGCATCTTTAGCACATCCTCACTCTCAACTGATGGCTCTACCAATCACTCCCAAACGCCTGAAGGAAGAGTTGATAGGTGCCAAGGAACATTTCGATTATAAAGAAAGATGCATCTTTTGCGATATAATAAGGCAGGAAAGAGAATTAAAGACTCGGGTAATATCAGAAATGGAGGATTTCATAACAATTGCCCCCTATGCTTCTCGCTTCCCTTTCGAAATGTGGATTCTCCCGAGCCGACACAATGCAAATTTTACGAATTCGAGTGATAAAGATATAACAGGTTTAGCGAAAATATTAAAGGATTCTCTTACCCGACTAGCGAAAGCTCTTTCCAATCCCGCGTTTAATTATATCATCCACACAACGCCTTATAAAAAACCACGACATGACTATTGGACGACAATAGACGAGGATTACCATTGGCATATAGAAATTATGCCTCGAGTGACCACTCCTGCCGGTTTTGAATGGGGAACGGGATTCTACATCAATCCAACTGCGCCAGAAGATGCTGCTCAATATCTGCGAGAGGAAGAAATATAGTCGGTTTCTTGCCCCTCTGTTGCGCTACGAGAATGGTCACTGGAAACTTGAAACGTGTTACGTGTTGCGTGTTGCGTGTCAAAAACATAACTTGGGCAGAGTAGCCCCGTTGCACAGGATGAGACATTATGCGTCTAAATGTATTAGCTTGTGACTTGGACGGCACACTGGCTGAAAATGGCGAAGTTGCCGCTGAAACCTGGAAAATGCTGCGCCGGGCTAAAACCGCTGGCCTGAACATCATTTTGGTCACTGGCCGCATGATGGACAGCTTCGTATCCGAGGGACCCTATACCGAGGTGTTCGAAGCAATTGTGGCTGAAAATGGCGCCGTTGTGTATTTCCCCCGGCGTGACGTTGTTATATTGCCCTTTGGACGTCTGGCGCCAGCGTTGTTGCGAAGTCTTGAGGACCTGAAAGTGCCGCTGAAACAAGGTATAGCCATTGCGGCAACCCATGTGCCTCACGACGAAACAATTCTTAAAGCACTGCGGGAAACGGGTGGTGGTGCAACAATAGAGTACAACCGCGGTGCTGTGATGATGCTGCCTGACGGTGCTACCAAGGGCACAGGACTGCACTATGCCTTAAATAAGCTGGGGTACTCGCCCCGTAATGTGGTGGCGTGTGGTGACGCCGAGAATGACCGCAGCCTTTTCAAAATGGTCGAGTTCGCGGTGGCTGTAGCCAACGCATCACCCGATATTCAAGCTCTGGCGGATTTTGTGTTACCCAAAGCCAACGGAGCTGGTGTGCGGACTCTAATCACATACCTCCTGGATGGGCGTGTCCCACCCCATCGGCTGCGCCCTCATCGCCGCCTTTTCCTGGGCCATAAGATTGATGGCACTCCGTTGCACCTGGACCCATTTTCCCTGGTAGATGGCAATTTAGGTATCTTCGGAGCCAGCGGTAGTGGCAAATCCTGGTTGGCCGGCTTACTAACAGAGGAATTGCTCAAGCAAGAGTATCATGTGTGTATCATTGACCCAGAAGGTGACTACCGGGGTTTGCAAGCTTTTCCTAACATCCTGGTCTTGGGTGGGCCAGAAGCGCAACTCCCATCGGTAGTCGATGTAGTCACTCTTAGCGAGTACACCTGTCTCAGTCTGGTACTCGACCTTTCGGCCTACCCTGTTGAGGAACGCACAGACTATGTTACGGAACTATTGCGCGCTTTGTTAAGTCTCCGCGCCCGGCGTGGTCGACCGCACTGGTTCCTATTGGATGAGGTTCAAAGTTTTTGTCCGCCGCAAGGAGGTAAACTGACGGATTTGCTCCTTGAGGTCATGCGGGGTGGTGGTTTCAGCATAGTCAGTTATCGTCCGAGCCAGGTGGCTCCATCCCTTCTAGAAGCGCTAGACAATTGGCTGCTGACGCGACTGAACCTGCCAGATGAGATAGAGGTATTAAAGCCTTTCCTGGCTAAGCACGATGATGACCCAAAAGCTCTGTCTCAACTATTGACGTTGCCAGTAGCCCAGGCTTACCTGTACTTCAGCAATGAAAAGCAACGGACGCCGCCTATACAAGAAATTATCACACTCCGTTCCGCACCGCGTGAGATAACTCACGTCCGGCACCTTCACAAGTACCTGCGGGCACATTTGCCCGAGACTAAACAGTTCTACTTCTACGACGCATCAGGCCGCTACCTTGACCGTGTCGCTAGTAACCTGTGGGAGTTCCGTGAAACCCTGGGTGAACTGCCCGTTGACTCTCTTCAATATCATCTGCAGCGGGGAGATTTCGAGCACTGGCTACAGGACGTATTCCACGATAGTGAACTGGTCAGCAACTTGCGCAAGATTGCCCGCCGCGATTTACAGGGAGAAGAGCTACGCGAGGCATTGTTGGAGGTGGTGATAGACCGTTACGAAGAATTGAACAGATTGATTTAAACGGAGAACGGAGAACGGAAAATGGAAAACGGAGAACGGAAAACGGAGAACGGAAAACGGAGAACGGAGAACGGAAAACGGAGAATGGAAAACGGAGAATGGAAAACGGAAAACGGAGAACGGAAAATGGAAAAACCGTTGGAAAGGTTCACAATATTCAATCTTCAATAGACAGTCTTCAATGTTAGGAGGTCTTCAATGTCAGCAGAAATTTCTTTCGAAATCAAGTCAAAAATTTATCGCGACTATCTTATATTTTGCCTTTCCGATAAAGTAATAACCGATGATGAGGTAGTATATCTTTCAGGTTTGAAAGACGCTCTCGAACTGAATGATGAAGTAGTAGATGAAATTCACAATGAAATCTCTGGTTCCATTTATCAGGAAAGTGTAGAGGAAACGATGGCCGATGGTCGTCTAAATTCAGATGAGAAGGTTTTTCTTGATAAACTTCAACGCGATTTGAGGTTGCCGGAGGAAACCGCTCAAAAGATATATTTTGCAAAAGCAAAGGAATATTTGGATAGGTACTTGGAAGTTGCTATATCGGATGAAAGATTTTCACCAGAGGAAGAGGAGGAAATCAATGCTATATCCGAAAGCTTTGGAATGAAATATATCTATGATGAAGAAATGAGTTCTTTGCTCGATAGGTATCGCCTCTATTGGATTATTGAAAATGAAAATTTGAAAGATATTGAAGTGGAGATAAATCTACAAAGCAATGAAAAGTGCTACTTTGATTGTGATGTGGATTGGTACGAATATAGTTGTGTGACGCAACGAATTCGATATAGCGGACCTATGCTAAAAAACAAGATTTCTAAGAATTTTTACTATCTAATGAGCAACCTGGGTGTCCAAACAATATCCGATGATTTATTAAATCATATAGACTTTGGTCACCTCTTTTTGACGAACCAAAGACTGATATTCATGGGTGCGCGAAAGGGCACCGCGATAGGACTAACAGAAATCCTGGACTTTATACCCTACAAAAATGGTGTTGAAATACAGGAGGACTCGGGCAAAAATCCATTTTTAGGCTTTGATAACGATATAGATATTTTCGCAGTGACTTTAGGGCGGGTTATCCAAGATTTTGGTCCGACCCATATTCCGGACTTTTCCACAATAGTTGAGTTATGGTAGAATTTGGGCATTGACACCGAGTCCCGTAGGGCGAAGTGTTTATGGTAGAAAGGCAGAATTACATGGATAAGTTTTTAGATATTTTGAAAAGCCTCATACATCTAAGAAAAAAAAAATGAAAATCCTCATTACATCATTAGAGGTCACTCCCTTTGCCAAGGTGGGTGGTTTGGCGGATATAGCGGGTTCGTTGCCAAAGGCTTTGAATAAATTGGGATATGATGTTAGAGTGTCGATGCCCAAACATAAAACGGTGGATGAAACAAAATTTCCCATGAACTCTTTGATAAAAGAGATGAGCGTTCCCATAGGAGATAAAGAGGTTGTATACAGCGTTGAGGAAACTATGATTCCTAATACTGAAATTCCCGTATACCTCATTGGCAACGAGGAATATTACAATCGGGATGGCATTTATCAGACGCCCGAAGGGATTGATTTTCCTGACAACGACGAACGATTCATCTGCTTCTCTAAAGCGGTTTTAGAAATGTTGAACCTTTTGGAGTGGCAACCAGATGTCATCCACTGCAACGATTGGCATACCGCGTTCATCCCCGTTTATCTCAAATCGCTCTATTCAGAAAAAACGAAGCTAAAACAGATAGCAACGTTGTATACCGTGCATAATCTGGCTTTCCAGGGGTTATTCCCAATAGAGAGGTCTTTCCTAACTGGCTTAGAGGAAGATTTAGACGCAATGGAAGCTTTGACAATTTGGGACCAGTTAAATCTGATGAAGGGCGGGTTACTCTGCGCGGATATTCTAAACGCCGTCAGCAAACGCTATAGTCAGGAAATCCAGACAGTAGAATATGGCTGCGGCTTAGAATCAATATTACAAACCCGGCAATATGACCTCTACGGCGTTCTCAATGGTATAGATTACGATATCTGGTTTCCATCCACCGACGCGGATATAGTGCCGAATTACGATTATGAAACCATTGGTGGCAAAAAGGTCTGTAAGGAAGCATTACAAAAAACTTTGGGGCTGTCGGTCCGCAAAGACACTCCACTTATCGGCATGGTCTCACGTTTAGATGCGGGTAAGGGATTTGATATCTTAGCAGAAGGCATCCATGACATTATGAAACTAGATGTCCAATTCGTCCTCCTCGGAACTGGACATCCACAGTATCATAAGATATTTGAAAAGATTGGTTCAGGATATCGCCGTAGGATGTCTATAAATCTCAAATTCGACGCGAAATTATCCAGGCAGATATATGCAGGAGCAGATATATTTTTGATGCCCTCCAGGTATGAGCCATGTGGTTTAGGACAGATGATAAGTCTCGCCTACGGAACTATTCCCATCGTGCGAAGTGTTGGCGGGTTGGCTGATACGATATCAAATTTCAACCCCGAAAGCGGAGAAGGCAATGGGTTTGTCTTTGAAGAATATTCTTCCGAACAACTCGTTTATATGGTCAAAAAAGCTGTCGGAACCTTCGGAAATAAAGACGCTTGGGTCAAATTGATTAAAAATGCTATGGACTCTGATTTCTCATGGAGTGTTTCGGCACAGAAATACGTCGAATTGTATGAAAAAGCAGTTGCCAAGCATGCATTAAAAACGGAAAACGGAAAATGGAAAACGGAAAATGGAAAACGGAACAATTGGAAGGGGATTTTAACTCCTCCCAATTGATTTCATTAGGCATTCATCCCCTTCCTTCACTTCGTTCGAGGACAAGCTCTGAACGGAAAGATCTAAAGATTTCGATACGGCTTCGCCTACTCAATCCAGCGGAATTTTCCGTTTCAGAAGGGAACTTCTGCGACGAAAAGAGCTAAAAGATTTCGCTGGCCCCGCCCGAAAATACGAACTCCACTGGACAATCATTGATATTTTCACTCCAACCTGCCTATATAAACTCATACCTATCTTGACTTTGGTAGATTTGCCCAAGATTCTATCGTAGCCGAACCCCGAAGTCTTGCGACTTCGGCTACCTTAGAAAGCCGAAGGTTGCGAGGAACGAAGCAATCAGGCTATGACTGAATCTGTTTTAATTTGCCAAAGTCATAATAAATATTGACGTGATTTTTGAAATGTGTTATTATATAAAAATATGGATTAGAAGGAGGATGAGAAAATTGTTAGTAAAAAAAGAAAGCAAAATTATGTGTTTCACGATAATTGGATTGGTAATGTTGCTGCAGGTAACATTAGTATGGGCATTGTATTTCGACTTTGAGGATGATGCGCAACTGAAGCAATGGGAGATACAAGGCACCTGGAAAATTGAAAAAGACAAAGAGAGCGGCAGTAAAATACTGTCTGGTGAAGGTGGAGGTGAGGTTATTGCACTTGTTGGGGAAGGGAACTGGACAGACTACACTGTCGAGTTCGAAGCCAGTGGACAGACAGATGAAATATCCATTGCCTTCCGCGCCCAAGATGCTGATAATTTTTTGTCCTTCATGGTCGCTCCAAGTCTCAATCTCTCGGAGTGGTTTCAGAAATCAGGCGGACAATTCGATGAAAATATAGCCGAAAAAGGTGATAAGCTCGGTATTGAGACCCAAGAATGGCATAAGTACAAGTTAGTAGTACAAGGTGATAAGGCAAGTATATTTGCCGATGACAAGGAAGCCATTAAAGCGCTACAAATACCAAAGGATTTCAATAATGGAAGAATTGGCTTCCGGCAGTGGGCAGACCATGCATACTATGACAACGTTCTGATTGTGGGGCCAGGTATTCCACGTACACCTGGGGAACCGGGTGCGGCTGTCACTCCTGCTGAGAAATTAACTACAACCTGGGCGGCTTTGAAACAGTAACCACGTTCGGCGCTCTGTTCTCATGGAACAGGGCGCTTTGCCATCAAATTCCTCCGCGCTTACAGACGATGGAAGTGGTTAGAACTGAAATGCAGAGATTATACTCAGGATAGCTATTTGCCCTTCTCGTGAAACGAGGAGAATAACGAATATAAAAGGAGAATTTTTCGATGAAACCTAAACAGATGATATGGTTAATCATTTTAATCATGTCAATGGTGTTTTCGGTAGGAATTTCGCTATATGCAGAAATCGTACCGACCATTGAGGTTATGCCGCTTTATGCCGCTGCAGTAAACGAAAATCGATCGCCTTTTGCGGTCTTTTTAAAGGTGACTGATTTAGAACCGGGCGCTACAGATTACACATTTACTCTGCGCATACGTGTTGATAACGAAGACTACGGCACCTTCACAAGAACAGGTTATTCTAGTTTCAACACTAGTTATAAAGAACTAGATACTCCCGGTGATAGTGGTACAGTCGGATTGTGGGTGTACCTGCGGAGTAGTAAAAATAATCCAGATCCAGAGCCGTGTGATTTACGATTACGAATCGAGAAAGATGGTAGCCCAGTCAGCGGAAGTCCTTGGGATTTGCCTGGACTTATGCTCTTAGATATGTCCAATGCTGGCAACGGAGCGTGGGTTCACGCGAACACTATATTCACAGAATCGGGAAAAGTTGTGTTGGCTTTCGACTCTGATGACCAAATTATTGGAACCTACGTGACTGAGGACAACGGCATAAATGAAGGACATCCCTCCACGCAGGGGTATTTCAAGATAGTTGTCCCAGCAAACACCTACATTCCGAAACTTGAAGCGCGGAATGCGGATAACACATTCTTCAAAACCAAAACTAGCGATAGTTGGCGGTCAGGGGACGCGGGGTCGGAGACGAATTTGGATGACGAGTCGATAGAGACAACAATTCCTGCGGTACAAGGCGAAGGGATGATTTCGCCGATGGTAGGACAATTAGTAGAAGTTGTTGGATTAGTTATCGGCGATTTGCAAGAAACTTATAGAGATGGATTTTTTATCCAGGATGTCACCGGTGATGGTAACTCCGCAACGTCCGACGGTATTTGGGTTTATCAACATGATAATCCCAACATCCGTAATGTCGATATTGGCGACGAAGTGACAGTCATAGGCTATGTCATTGAATGGAATGAACTTACTGAGATTGACGTTAGTGGAGACCAGGGGGAAGTGAATATCAATCCATCAGGACATGAACTACCTGTCCCTGTGGAATTGAACCCGCCGGCTGTTCTATCCAATACGTTGACATACTTTGAGAAGCTGGAGGGCATGTACGTTACGGTACCCGATGGTGTGGTTGTCGGCCCGACAGATGACAATGGTATATTTATCATTGTCCGTCAACCAGATTTTACAGGTCGATATTTCTTTAATCCTGCGACTGAAAACGGCGAGCGCATTATGGTTGACAATGATATTGGACTTTCTGTTGATGACCGCGTATCGAATGTTTTGGGTGTGATGGATTATGGCTATGTGGATTATCACAAGAGTTATTATAAAATCCAACTGACAGAAACTTTCGACATTGAGGATTCTCCAGCCCCAGAGCCGATTTCGGATGCGAACCGAGAAATTGAATTCAGTGTGGCGACATTCAACCTCGAAACTTTCTCTAGCACAAGCTTATTTGACATCGTGGATAATCTACGTACAAATGACATCGTGTTATATGTTGAGGATTATCAGTGTAAACTTGGAAAACTCGCTTTAGCCATTCGCGATGGGATGTCTGCACCGGATGTTATTGCTGTGCAGGAAGCAGAAAATATCGACGCGCTGAATGACCTTACAAGACGTCCTGAATTGAGTGAGTTCAGTTACATCGCGAAATTAATCGAAGGTCCGAGTGGTCTTGGGCTTAACATAGGTGTTTTGGTTCGGAGTGACCGCGTTAAGATTGTCAATGTCACCCAATCGGAGCAACCGACTACAGAACTGAAGGGATGTGGGCCGTCTGGAACCGATTTGCTATTTTACAGACCTCCGCTTGTTGTAACGTTGGATATTTACCCCGCGCAGAGCGATGTTGGCACGCCGCGTCGCGTCACATTGATTATCAACCATTTCAAATCGATGATTGGTGGAACGGCGGAAACTGAACCGTGCCGCATCGAACAAGCGCGGTTTGTCGTCCAACTTGTTGATGAAATCCTCGCGGATGACCCAGATGCTGATGTGTTAGTAATCGGCGACATCAACGCAACTCGAAACACACTACCGGTAACAATATTCACCAATGGAACTACGCCTGGAAGTCAATTACAAAGTCTCAATTTCCATCCATCAATCCCTAACCAATACACCTACATTTACGAAGGCAACGCGCAATACCTTGATTACATATTCGCCACCCCGCATCTTATGCGTACCTTCCGTTCAACTCAGATTGCCCACATCAACGCCGGATATCCATACGCGCTATCAAACGCCTGTGATAAAACACACCGAAGTTCTGACCATGACCCAATCATAGCGAGGTTTTCATTTGTAGAGCCTGCTGATGGTGATTTGAGTGGCGACGGGACAATTTCCGCTTATGACGCCGCGCTCATTTTGCAATATGTCGTCGGACTGCGGGATATTTTCCCAGTGGAAATGTTGAACTCTCCCAATGGAATTGCCCCTCGCGACTATATCCTCAGCATCCCTGAACAATCCGCAACGGCGGGAGATATAATTCATGTCCCTATTGTCATCGACGACGCGGCGGGGTTGATGGCTGGAGGCATCAGCCTAAAATATGATTCGACAGTATTAAAAGCGATAGACGTCATCCCTCAAATATTGCCGAATGAATTATATTGGGAAGCTAATACCGCCTTCAAAGGCGAAGTCAGATTTGCCTTCGCGTCTGCCGAAGCAATGAAGGGCAGGGGAAACCTACTGACGGTGGGATTTGAAGTCTTGCCTCAAACAGAGGGCAAGACCAGTCCGTTGATTTTCTCAGACGTTCAACTTTCCAATAGTTCCAGAATCATAAAAGTAGATGGAGGCGTAAAGATTTTGGTGCCTAATTTTGCTTTGCTCCAAAATTTTCCAAATCCATTCAATCCCGAAACGTGGATACCTTATCAATTGGCGCAAGAAGCTGATGTGACTATTCGTATCTACAACCAGCACGGTCAATTGGTGCAAATGTTAAATCCCGGCATTCAGCAAGCAGGTAGCTACCTCGCTAAAAACCGAGCCGCATATTGGGACGGGCGGAATGATGCAGAGGAATTTGTCGCCAGCGGAGTTTATTTCTATACTTTGGATTTACGCGGCGGAAATAATTTTAGAGCGACGAAAAAAATGGTCATAATGAAGTGAATTGTGCGTACTAAGCCTAGCAGCAGACCGCGCTTAGTCAACATGCGGGAAATCCTAATTTGACGTAGAACAATTACTGTTTGACTTTACCATTGAGTAGTGTTATTCTAAATGTTGCATTTAGTCATGAGGAGGTAACGAAAATGCTTAGAATGATAAGTCTTTTAGGTTGTTTACTGCTATTAACGATCAGCTTGGGAATGTCTTCAGCTTTGGCTGTGAATAAGGTGCTTTCTTTGGATGGCGATGGGGATTATGTGGAAGTGCCTGATTCAGATGAACTAAAAGGTGGTCCGAACATTGTCAAAACGGTTGAGGCTTTCTTTTATCTGAAAAGCCACAGTCAAATCTCCGAAAAAATTTCCCCAATTGTTGGTAAAGCATTAGATGGTGAAGAGAAAGATTGGGTAATTGCAATTAGGGAAGAAAAGATTTGTTTTTGGTCCGAGATTGGAAGAGGAGATTATTTGCTATTTGGTCCCAGGGTTAATACTGGAGTTTGGTACCATGTTGCAATTGTGGTAGATCAACTAAATAGTGTTCTACGTCTTTTTCTCAATGGAATACTCGCTGCTCAAGACTCAAATTTTGATAATCATAGTGCTAGCACATCTGCGCCTGTTCAGATTGGTATTACAACCTACAATCCTAATTTTGTTTTTAAGGGTTCCATTGACGAAGTCCGCGTCTGGAACATTATTCGCACTCAAGAGGCGATTCAGGATGCAATGAACCGCAATTTAACTGATGATGAAATCCAATCTGAAACTCTTGTTGGTTATTGGAATTTCGACAGCGGCATAGCAGATGACCTATCACAGTATGAAAATCATGGTGCATTGAAAGGTGACGCTTATATTGCTGATGTTATCTACGTTTCACCTGATGGCAGTCCTACTGGTGATGGTACAAAAGAAAATCCTTACGACACCATTCAGAGAGGGATTGATGAATCAGGACGGAATGATATTGTCCAAGTTCTGCCAGGGACTTATGAGGAAAATATCACATTGTATAGTGATTTAATTGTGTTCGGCTCTGGTGCTGAAAATACAACCATCACTGCGGAAAGTGGAAGCATCGTGACTGCGAATAATGTCCACAACGTCAATCTCTCAGGATTTACCATTGATGGTCAAGGAAGTGCTGATAATGGGATATTGTGTAGTGGAACTACGTCTGAGATGGAAATTAGTAGCAATGTTCTCAAAGCTACGGTAGTAGGCATAAAATGTTCGGATTCTGTGAATGTGGACATCAAGAATAACACAATTGAAGAAAATGTTGACGATGGCATTTGGTGTATTGGCTCGGCGCATGCAAACATTAAAGGCAATACCATTAGTCAAAACGGTTGGGAGGGCATTGAGTGTAGGGATTCTACTAACATTATCATCGACGATAATCATCTCGAAAATAATGGGAGATATGGAATTTGGTGTATGGGGGAGGCAATAGTTAGTATCATAAACAATGACATTCGCAATAACGAAAAATGGGGAATACGATCAGACGATACAGCGAATGTAACAATTCAATACAATATGATAGACAAGAATGGGGTGTACGGAATATATTGTGGTGGTTCAACTACAATACATATAGCCTCAAATAATATTCAGTATAATAGTAATCATGGCATTGGCGGTGGCGGAACTGCTGTAGTAACAGTTTGTGATAATTTGATTCACAACAATAGAGAATGTGGAATGATGCTTTCAGGGGCTCCTAACTTCACGATTGTCCGTAATACTATTCTTGGTAGTGCTAGTGCAATTGATATTCGTGAAGGTTCAACCAATGCGCTCATTGGTGGTAGTTTAATTGATAGCAATAACATTATGTACTATCGTGAACGAGCAATCCTGAACCGTACACCCAATACCATCAACGCCACCTACAACTACTGGGGAACGACCGACGAAGCTGAAATAGCAGCAATGATGAGAAACGAGGGTGAAGGAAGCATTATTTTTAAGCCCTTCATCAACACATTGGATGAAATTATCGCAGATGTTAGCGGCGATGGAACCATCTCAGCTTTGGACGCCGCGCTGATTCTCCAATATGTTATCGGTCTCATCGACAAATTTCCTGCCACAAGCCCTATTTCCCAAGCCGGGCAAAAGTACATTTCAGGTGAAATCTCGGTGGATGAATTGGATAGGCTTTTACAGAAATGGGGTTATCCTTCGGTATTCAAGTTGCTCGGATTAGAAAACCAACTTCTGCAGAACTATCCCAACCCATTCAATCCCGATACATGGATACCGTTCAAATTAGCACGGAACGCACCGGTCACCATCAATATTTACGATGTTAAAGGGCAACTCGTTCGCACTCTGCATATTGGCAATAAAGGGGCTGGCATTTATGTCACAAAGGATAAAGCCGCTTATTGGGATGGTCGTTGTCGCTACGGTGAGAAGGTTGCATCAGGTGTTTATTTCTACCACCTTAAAGCAGGCGACTTCTCTGCCACTCGCAGAATGCTGATAGCGAAATAGGTAGCCTAATATTTTTGGCTCTATCACGGTTCAATAAAATGAAAACAAGAAAACGAGAAAAAGAATGTCCTGTTTTCAATTCTTGCTTATTCCGACTTTACTGGTGAAATACCTTTTGCTAAAGAATGAGATTGCGAGGAACGGAGTGACGAAGCAATCTGGACACAGTGAAGCAAACTAAACTAAACTACTTATGGTTCGCTAATTTTCGGAGTCAAAACTGAAATTGTCCTGTCTCCTCTTTGGCGAGTATGGTACAATACAGTATTAGGCGGTCTCCGACTGCTGGTTCGCTTTTAACCGATGATAATCCTGATTCTAATTTCCGCACCAACAGA
>SDBU01005178.1_pt1 | contig 15710 bp, 15 predicted proteins | sample 2277071 | NCBI WGS metagenome assembly SDBU01 (sample SAMN10397929, study PRJNA504765) | marine sediment metagenome | isolation source: marine sediment core GS08_GC12, 126 cmbsf | place: Arctic Ocean: Gakkel Ridge, Loki's castle | collected 2008
AAGGGGGATGGAGCCCCGCGGGCATACCCGCGGTCCCTTTCTTGCCGCCCTTCGGGCGACATCCCTCGCCGCAGGCCCCGGCGATGGCCGGGGCCTGCGTCGGAGGATCAAAAGAAGCCGCCGGCTCCTGCCGGCGGAGTTTCACCGGCGGATGGGACGCAGCAGGACTTCCTCTTCCCTTTGGGGCATGGTGACGGCCGCCCCTTCGGCCGAGAGCGCGTCGTAGAGCGCGCGCGTCTGCTCCTCGTCGCCGTGGACGAGGAAGGTCCCCTGCCCGGGGTCGGCCTCGCGGGCATAGCGCAGGAGGTCGTCGCGGTCCGCGTGGCCGGAGAGGGCGTTGATGACCACGACCTCGGCGTTGAGCCCGTATTCCATGCCGTAAATGCGCACGACCTTCTCCTTGTCCACGATGCGCTTGCCCAGCGTGTCCCGGGCCATGTACCCGACGACAAGGATGGTGTTGCGCGACTCGGTGATGGTGTTCTTCAGGTGGTGCAGGACGCGGCCCGCCTCGCACATGCCGGAGCCCGCGAGGATGATCATGGGCCGCTTGTCCACGTTGAGCGCCTTGGACTCGGCCCGGCTCGGGACGTAACGCAGATTCATGAAGTCGAAGGGGCTCGCCCCGTTCTTGACAAGGTCCTTGACGTGCTGGTCGAGGTAGTGGACGTTGCGCCGGAAGACCTCCGTCACGCGCGTCGCCAGCGGGCTGTCCACGAAGATGGGTATCGACGGGATGCGGCCCTCCTTCAGGAGCTGCGCGATGCAGTAGAGGACCTCCTGCGTGCGCTCCAGGGCAAAGGCCGGGATGATGATCTTGCCCCGGCGCGCCACCGTGCGGTTGATGACGTCGCAGAGCGTCTCCCTGGCCTCGTCGATGGAGGAGTGGACGCGGCTGCCGTACGTCGACTCGAGGATGAGGTAGTCGAGGTCGTAGAGCACGACCGGGTCGTTCAACATCGGCAGATCCTTGCGGCCCAGGTCCACGGCATAGCCCAGCCGCAGGGTGCCGGAGGCGAGCCTCACCTCGAGGAGCATGACGCTCGCGCCCAGGATGTGCCCGGCGTCGTAAAACGTGACGGTCGTGTCCGCCGCCACCTTGAAGCGCTGGCCGTAGTGGAGCGGCCGGAACTTCCCCATCGCCCGCAGCGCGTCGCGCTGGGTGTAGAGGGGCCCGCGCACCTCCGGGGCCTCTTGAGGACGCTCGCGGCCGCGGCGCCGGGAGCACACCTTGCGCGCCAGTTTTTTGAGGTAGCGGGCGTCCTCTTCCTGGATGTGGCCGCTGTCGGCGAGCATCAGCCTGCACAGGTCGCGCGTCGCGGAGGTCGTGTAGATCCGGCCGCGCAGGCCGCGCCTCACCAGCGTCGGGATGTTGCCGCAGTGGTCGATGTGGGCGTGCGACAGGACGAGGGCGTCGATGTGCTGCGGACGGAAGGCGAAGGTCGTGTTGACGCGGTAGAACTCCGCGCGCCGGCCGTAGAAGAGCCCGGCGTCGATCAAGACGCTCGCCTTGGGCGTCGTCAGCAGGTGACACGAACCCGTCACCGTCCTCACCCCGCCCAGGAACTGCAGCCGGCAGTGATCAATAGCCCTTCCGACCCTCTTCATAAAGCTTAAACCTCTTCTTCTCTGTCGTCTCACCCGTCGGCACGAAAAGACGCTCCGGCGCCGGCCGGCCGTCCTCCGTCAAGAGCTGGTCCAGCGTCGTCTCGATCGAATGATAGTCCAGCACGCCGCCGTACTGGGCGCGGATAAAACCGTTGCGGTCCACGAGAAAGACCGACGGCACCATGAGCGAGCCGTACGCCGCCTTGATCCGGTTGTCGATGTCCATGATCACGGGGAACGCGATGCCGCAGGCCTGCAGGTTCTCGAAGACGTAATGGGCCGACTTCTCAAAGCTCTCCCAGTTCGGTGAGTGGACGCCGATGACCTCCAGGCCCTTCGGCCGGAAGGCGGCGCGCAGACGGTTCACGTGGACGATGGCCTTGCGGCAGCCGACGTCGCCCGCCGACCAGAAGAAGAGCATCACAACCTTGCCGCGCAGCGCCTTTAACGAGAGGCGCTCGTACGCGTGGGTGTTGAACGAGACCGTGTGGGGGATCTCCGGGGCCCGGCGCAGGGTCGATGCCGCGCACCCGGCGAGCGATGCGGTCAACAACAGGCAGGAGACAAAAAAAGACGCTCTCAGTGGAGTCCCACGGGTATGCCCGCGGTCCCTTTCTTGCCGCCCTTCGGGCGACATCCTTCGACGCAGGCCCCTCCGGCCTGCGTCGGAGGATGGAGCCCCGCGGCCGTGGCGTCGAGGCGACACCCCGCCCGGAAAGACATTCCTCCACGCCTTCACAGATAGGTTCTTCACCGGGCGGGGTGACGAGGCGGTCGGGAGAGCTCGCGGCACAGGGCATTCACCTCAGCTTTGAGCGATGCGATCTCTTTTTCGTAGCGGGACGTGATGTTCTCGTGGACCCGGACGGACTTCAGGAGCGCCCGGAACGACTCGCGCTCGCGTTCCTTGATCGCCTTGCGGCGCGTGACGTCGATGCCGACGGCGAAGCTGCCGATGACGGTGCCGTCGCGGCTCTTGACGGGGATGCCGGACCAGGAGACGCAGCGCCGTTCGCCCCGCTTGGTCCTGAGCGTCCACTCGACGTCCCTGAAGGATGTCTTGACCGCCGCGCCGATCGTCTTGAGGACGTTCTGCCGGTAGGACGCGTCGGGGTAGAGGCGATCGATGATGTGGGTGGGCCCGGTCGCCTCGCGCACGGAGTAGCCTGTCAGCTCCACCGCGGCCTTGTTCCAGATGAGGATGTGCCCCTCGGCGTCGAAGGCCACGACGGCGACGTTGGCCGTGTCGATGAGCTCCTTATAGATCCCGATGTCACGATCGAGGAGAAATCTCATAGCGCGTGGAGCCCCGCGGGCATGCCCGCGGCACCTTTCTTGCCGCCCTTCCGGCGACATCCTGAGCGACCGAAGGGAGTCGAAGGGTTAAAGGGCAAACTGCGACTTCAGATCACCGCTCGTGGCGATCTCGACCACTTCGATGACGCGGATCTTGATGATGGCGAACTTCTCGGGCAGCGCCAGCTCGACCGGCGGGGCCTGCCCGCCCGAGCGCACGTTGACCAGGATGCGCTGGACGGTGAAGTCGGTCTTGATCTTCTGGAACTCCTCGGCCAGCATCTGGAATTCCTGCCCGCGCTCCATGACCGTCGCCGTGCCGTTGAGCTGATGCCCCGTGAGGTTTTTCTCGTCGACGATCCCGAGCGAGACGCGCGGGTTCTCCTTCAGGTTCGCGTAGGTCGCGCCGATGACATGGTCCACCAGGTACAAGACGTTCTTGTCGACCTTGGCGATGAGCTTGGGCGCGACGTTGGGCATGCGCTCCTGGCTGCAGGTGGCGACGCTCACAAACCGCCCCTTCGACAAAAACGGCAGCAGCCTCTTCAGGAGAAGATCCTTCTGCTGCAACGAGACCTTCTTAACGGCCTTTTTCTTCATAGGGACACACCCTATTTTGAGACTTTCTGACCAGGTCTAAAAGTCTCATTTTTTTGCGATGCTTGAGGGACATAGGGCCGCCATGACGCACGCGCCGCAGCGCGGCGCGCGCGCCGCGCAGACGCGGCGGCCGTGCAGGATCAGCCGCAGGCTCAGGCGCCCCCACTGCCTCCTGTCACACAGCCGCATCAGGTCCTGCTCGACCTTCACCGGGTCGTCGTGGCGCGTCAGGCCCAGGCGCCGGCTCACGCGCAGGACGTGCGTGTCCACCGCGATGCCGGCGTTCCTGCCGAAGGCGCCATGGAGGACGCAGTTGGCGGTCTTGCGGGCCACGCCGGGCAGCGTCAAGAGCCCCTCCATCGTCTCCGGCACGCGGCCGTTGAAGTCGACGATGATCTTCTTCGCCGCGGCGATGATGTTCTTCGCCTTGTTGCGGTAGAAGCCGGTCGACCGGATGACCTCTTCGAATTTTTTGACGTCCGCGGCCGCGTAATCTCTGGCCGTGCGGTAGGCGCGAAAGAGATCCCGCGTCACCACATTGACGCGCGCGTCCGTGCACTGCGCCGAGAGGATCGTCGCCACCAGGATCTCCAGAGGCGTCCTGTGATCCAGGGCGATCTTCGGCTGCGGGTACGCTTTCTCAAGCAGGGTCCGTATCCGGCGGTCCCGCCTGTCTTTTGCGTTCACGGATATCTTTGGTTGCGGGGCGCGGGGGGAGATCTCTTAGCCCGTCTGCGGCGACGATCCCCCCTTGCCGGCCCGCAGGGCGCGGTGCGTGCGCAAAGTCATCTGGATCATCTGGACGAGCTGATCAAAAGTGTAGTTCTTCGCGAAGAAACCCGACACCCCCAGCTCCTTGGCGCGGGTGATCTTGCTCTCGCTGCCGAACGCAGCCGTCACCATGACCACCGGCAGGTTTTTGTCGAACTCCCTGAGCTGACGCAGGCACTCCAGCCCGTCCATCACCGGCATGTTGATGTCGAGAAAGACGATGTCCGGACGGCTGCCCTGGATCATCTGAACGGCCTGCTCGCCGTTGGCGGCCGTCGCCACGCCGTACCCGCGCGACTTCAGCCAGAAGGCGACGGGCTCGGTAAAGTCCGTCTCATCGTCGACCAGGAGTATTTGAATAGGTTTTTCTTCTGTCATGGCCTTTGCGTATCCACCTTATGGGCGGACGGCTGGACGGGTAGCACAAAGCTGAACTTGGCCCCCTGGCCCTTCTCGCTCTCCGCCCAGATGCGGCCGCCGTGGCGTTCCACGATCTCCTTGGCGATCGAGAGCCCCAGGCCCGTGCCGCTCACGTCCGTCTGGCGCCGCTCGCCGACCTGCAGGAACTTCTCGAAGACCCTGTCCAGGTCTTCCTTGGCGATGCCGATGCCCGTGTCCTGGACGCTGACCTCCACGTGCTGGCCGCCGCCGCGGGGCTTGGCCTCGACCGTCACCGTGCCGTCCTGCGGGGTGAACTTCAGCGCGTTGCTCACCAGGTTGTTGAGCACCTGGATAATGCGGTCCGCGTCCATCGTCACCATCGGCAGGCCGTCGGCAACCCTCTTGACGAGCTGGATATTCTTCGAGTTCGCCCAGCTGCCCAGGGACGAACAGACCTCGTTGACCATCTGCTCGACGCTCGCCGGAGCGAACTCGACCTTCATCTTCCCGGCCTCAAGCTTGGAGAGGTCCAGGATGTCGTTGATCAAGGCGTAGAGGCGCTCCAGGTTGCGCCGCGCGATATCGAGGAAGCGCGTCTGGTCCTCGTTGATGGGCCCGGCCGCCTTGGTCAAGATGACGTCCAGCGCCTTCTGGGTCGCCACCAGCGGCGTGCGCAGCTCGTGGGTGACGGAGCTGACGAACTGCGACTTGAGCCTGTCGAGCTCGCGCTGCTTCGTGACGTCCGTCAGGACCGAGACCATGCCGACCGTCTGGCCGTTTTGGTTTTCAACGAGCGCGCTGCTCGAACGGATGATCCTCTTCGTCTCGGCCTGGGCGGAATCAAGCTCCACGATCTTCTCGCCCTGCCCCTTGACGTCCCGGACGAGGGAGACGACCTCGTCGCCGCTCAAGTCCTCGGTCAGGCTCTTGCCGATCTTCTCCTTCTTGTCCACCCCCAGCAGCTTCTCGGCCGCCGGGTTCATCATCACGACCTCGCCCTTGTTGTTCACGACGACGAGGCCCTCGGCGAGGCTCTGGACGATCGCCTCCGTCTGGTTCTTCTCCTTAACGAGGTTCTTGTACTTGACCTGGACGATCTCCTGCTGCTTGTCTTTTTCGGCGATCGTCTTCTCGTACCTGCCCCGCATCTGGCCCGTCACCGTCCCGACGTGGCGCGAGACCTTCTGCTCGACGGTGCGCGCGATGTCGCGGGCGACCTCGGCGCGGGTCTCCCGGTCGATGCCCGCGCCGGAGAGCGATCCGGCGATATCATCCTCTAACTCGAGACCCATGCCCTTATACCCTTTCGTCGCCAGGTTGAACCGCGCGTTGGCCCGGGCCATCCGCGTCAGGATGACCGAGGCGATAATGCCGACTACGACGGCGCCGACATAAACGGTCCCGGCCGTGACCGAGACGCCCGCGTCACCCTCCTCCACCGCCTCCTGCGCGAAGACGAGGGCCGGCACGAAAAACGGCCAAACGAAAACGCTCTTATAGAGCAGCCGGGGACATCTCATAAATTATACAAGGCCGGGTTGCGCGCCTGGTCTTCGCGGTCGCCGCCGGCGGTCTCCTGATAGACGATGGCCGACGCCTTACCGCTGATATTGCGCTTCGTGGTAAAGATCTTGCCGCAGAAGACGAGGTCCGCCTTCTCGTCCTCGGCGATCTGCACCTCCATCAGAGCGTCCGCCCCGGCCAGCAGCGCGCGGCGCTTCAGCTCCTCCTTGATCACCTCGGGGTCTGTGCCGTAGCGGGCCCAGGCCCGGACCGTACCGATCTTCATGAACTCCCTGTCCGGCGGCGCCAGCAGGATGGGCATCTCGCTCTCCGCCGGCTTGGGGGCGAAGACCTTGCCCGTTATGTCAAAGTACTCTGAACTCATCAAGAGGCACTGCGTACAACCGGAAAAGAGAAAAACCAAGACCAACAGCCAGGAAATCCGCTGCCTCAACAAGCCCTGCTCCTTCCTCCCCCTGAATACGGGCACCACTACCCCCCAACATTATAAAAGTATCGGCGGGAAAATGCTAAAGTTTTTTCCTGAAAGTTTTCGGCCGGGCGTTGCGCCGCAACCTCTTGCCCGGCCGAGGAAAGACTCATATCAGGGAACCGCAGATCTCATCCAGGACGGGCCGCCCCTTGGCCGTCGCCTTCAAGAAGGCGCCTTCGTAGGCCAGGAAGCCGTCCTGCACGAACTGATCGATGCGCGCCTTCTTCTCGCGCTCGAGGATCGCGCCGAACTGCCGCTCCAGCCCGAAGAAATCCACCCCCTCCGTCACCCGCAGCCCGAAAAGGAGGGTCTCCAGGAAACGCCTGGGGGCCTGCAAAAACTCCTCCCCGACCTTCAGCTTGTGCGGGTCCTCCCCGGCCGCGCGCAGATAATCCGCGAGGTCCGAGGTGTTCCAGTACCGGTATCCCTCCCGGTGGGAGTGCGCCGCCAGCCCCAGGCCGATATAATTGCCGCCCCGCCAGTAATTCAGGTTGTGCTGACAGGCAAAGCCTTCCTTGGCGGCGTTGCTGATCTCATAAGGTAACCAGGCAGAGCGGCTCAGCCGCTCCCAGACGGCGCGAAAGTCCCGCGCCTGGGTGTCCGGGTCGTTGCCGCGGACCTCCTCGTCATGGAACCGCGAACCCTTCTCAATACTCAGCATATAACAGGAGAGGTGCTCGGAGTTCAGCCCCATCGCCTCCTCAATATCGCCGATGATGTTCTCCTGGGTCTGGTCGGGCAGGGAGTAGACGACATCGACGTTGATGTTCTCGAAGTCCACCTCCCTCAGGATGGCAAAGGCCTCCTTGGCCTCATCGGCCGAGTACGGCCGGCCGAGCCATGCGAGGTTGCCGTGGTGGAACGACTGCACCCCGAGGCTGATGCGGTTGACGCCGACCTGCCGCAGGACTCGCGCCTTCTCCGGGTCAAAGGTCGCCGGGTTCATCTCCAGCGTCACCTCCGCGTCCGGCACCCAGATGAAGTGCCGGCGCAGCATCTCAAAGAGCCGCTCCAGCTGCATCGTGGAGAGGTACGACGGCGTACCGCCGCCCACGTACACCGTGCCGACCGCCTCGGCGTGGTAGAGCTCCGCCTCCTGCTCGAGCGCGCCCAGGTACGCCTCGACCTCGCCCGGCCTGTCGCCGAAGGAGACGAAGGCGCAGTACCCGCACTTGCTGCGGCAAAACGGGATATGCACGTAGAGCGTCTGATAAAGCATGGAGCCCCGCACTCGCGTTCCCTGGCGACATCCCCCGAAGGGGGATGGAGCCCCGCGGGCATGCCCGCGGCACCTTTCTTGCCGCCCTTCGGGCGACATCCCTCGCCGCAGGCCCCGGCGATAGCCGGGGCCTGCGGCGAGGGATCAAAGACCTACCCCTTCGAGATATGCGCCACGAAGTCGATGAGCGCCTTCCTGTCCACCGGCTTGATCTTCGTAAAATGGATGCCGAGCCTGAAGGTCTTGTCGTCCACCGCCGCCCTGTTGACGATCACCCCCTCGATCTGCATGTCCTGCATGATGTTTTCGTAGGCCGTGAAGGAGTAGAGAAGGACGAAGCCGATGATGAGCTCCGTTCCCGGGGGGATATCCTGCTCCACCTTGATCGCCACCCCCTCTTCACTCAGATCGAGCATCGAGGCCTGCATCTTCTTGTCGCCGAGGCGCATCACCACTTCCATGGGATGCTGGACCAGGTAGGTGACCATAAACTCCGCCTGCTTCCTCTTGAACTTGCGCCTCTCATCGCCGCCGTACGGCTTCTTCTCCGCCATACACCCCCTCCTCACTAAGCTCCCTCTTTTCCCCCTATTATAACTCATTTTCGTGAGACAAACAGGTCCGACCTATGTGTCTCATTTTCGTGAGACAAAAAGGTCCGACCTTTCTGTCTCATTCTCTCACTTGCGGCGGGGGTCTATCTCCTTCTTCGAGATCAGGCGGTCGGTCAGGCGCCGCCACTCGATGACGAGCAAGGCGAAGCGCGCATCGTGCAGGACCTTGCTGAAACGGTTGGTGTCCAGCGCGTTGACCGCCTGGATGTAGTCGTTCAGGGAGACCTTGCCGAAGGAGTAGTTTTCGGTCTCATCCTCCAGGACCGAGCGGGCGAGACCGGTCTTCTCCTCGGCGAGCGCCTTGAGTTTCTCCTCGCGCTCGATCTGCAGGTACAGGTTGACGAGCTGGGTATACAGCCGGAAATACGTATTGGTCGTCGTGAGCCGCGCCTTGTCGGAGAGGATCTTCGAGACCTCGTACTCGGCGCGCTCGACCTGGTCCGGGAAGGGCCAGGCGACGGAGACCGCCGCGAAGAGCAGGTCCTCCCTCCTCCTGATATCGTACTCGGCGCCCGAGACCTCGTAACCCACCTGGAGCTCGATGGAGGGCAAGAGGTCGTCGGCGTCACGGCTGACCTCGAGGCCGCTCTTCTTCTCGAGCTTCCTCAGGATGTCGAAGGTGCGGCTCTCCTCGTTGAAACGCCGGAAGGCGGTCTCAAAGTCATCGGTGAAGGGGTCGGCGGCGGGCGCCTGCGGGATGAGCTCGGCTCCGGTCTCCTGACGGACCATCTGTTTGACCACGTTGAGGACGTTCTCATACGCCTCTTCCAGCTCGACGAGCTTCTCCTTCTTGGCGAGGACCTGGATCTTGACCTTGTTGACGTCGATGGACAGGGCGATCTTTTGTTTCTGCCGCTCCTCCATGTTGTCCAGCAGCTTCTTGTTCTCGTTATAGGACGACCTGCCGATCTTCAGGTTCTCGTATGCCTCGTACCACGCGTGGTAGGCGCCGAGAACCGCCGCGAGGTAGTCTTCGTAGGCCTCCGTGACCTGGTGCCGGGCCACGTCGACCTCGAGGCCGACGATCTTGCTCAGAAGCCGCGTCGAGCGGCCGAAGGCGTTCTCGAGGATGGGCTGCGCGATGGTGACGGACGCGCTGGAGGAGCGGTTGGACGAAGCGATGGAGCTGCCGACACCATACTCCAAGGACACGTCGGTCCCCGTATACGGGAAGAGCTTGCCGAGAGAGAACGTGGTGTCCGGCGCCTCGCGGTCCTGGCTGAGATAGAACTCGTGCTGCTGTTTGACCTCGAGGACGATGTCGCGCGCGGGCAGCTGCAGGTCCTTCTCGTACTTGAGGGTCATCTCATCGATCAGGATCTCCTCGAACGTGGTGTCGCGCAGGGTCGCCCGGCGCACGAACTCTTCCAGCGTCAGGACCTCTTCGACGCCTTCCTGGACCGACTGCGCGAAGGCCGTCGCTCCCCCGATGAACAACAAGAGGAGCCCGGCCACAGCCGTCTTTTTGAAGAGGCGCCGGGCACTCCGCAATAAAAAGGCAGGGCCCTTGTCCTGCAGATTGAGCATGAGCGCATAAAGACACGGCACCAGGAGAAGCGTGATCGTCGTGCCGAAGACCAGGCCCCACGCGAGCGCGAGCATCATCTCGGCGAGCATCCCGTCGTAACCGAAGAAGCCGTACGCCGTCGGCAGGACGCCGGCCACGGTCGTGACCGTCGTCAGGACCACGGCGCGCAGGCGCGTCTGCGCCACGCGCGCGATCTGGGTATTCAGGTCGGCCTGCCGTCCGGCCTTGAACTCCCTGTCGAGTTTGGAGAGCATGATGATCGAATCGTTGATAACGACGCCGGCCAGCCCCAGCGCGCCGATGGCCGCGAAGAAGCCGAAGAGGATCTTGCCGTGCAGGAGGAACGCAAGGATCACCCCCACCAGGCCGAACGGGATCACGAGCATGATGAGGAGAGAGCGCACGAAAGAGTTGAAGAGGACGGAGAGGATGACGAAGATAAGCAACAGCGTCAGGATGATGGCGTTGCGGAAGTCACCCTGGGATTCGCGCGTATCTTCTATCTCCCCGGCGAAAGCGAGGTGGGCCGTCGGGGTGGCGGCGAGGACCTGCGGGAAGATGTCCCGTTCGAGGTCCGCCGCGATGTCGAGAGGTGTGTGCCCCGAGCGGGGCTTCAGGTCCGCGAAGACCTTCGTCGTGCGCTTCCCTTCCTCGCGCTCGATGGCGTTGGGGGTCTGGGTAGGCGTGACGATGACGACGTCGCGCAGAGGCACCAGATACTCGCTCTTGTTCTCGACCGGTATGTCCAAGATCTTCTCGATATCGGTCTTGGCCTCTTCAATGACGGAAAGCCGCACATCCACCTCCTCGGTCCCTTTGGGCAGCTCATAGAGGACGCGGCCCGCCAGGGACGCCCGGAACGTCGAGGCGATGTCCGCCGGGTTGATGGACAGGCGCTTGACCTTCTCGCGCTGCAGGTCGATCTTATACTCCGGGATCTGGAGCGGACGCTCGATCTCGACGTTGATGAGCGCGGGGTGTCCTTTCATCAGTTCGGCCAAACGGTTGGCCGCGCCCTCACGCGCGGCGTCGTCGTTCTCCTGGACGAGGACCTCGATCGCGCTGCCGCTGCCATGACCCCAGCGGCTCTTATGGACCACGACTTTCTTCAATCCCTTTATCCCGTCTATCTTCGGCTTCCACAAGGCGACCAGCTGGTCCGCGGAGCGGCGGCGTTCCTCTTTGGGGACGATCTCGATCATGGTGCGGAATTTGTTCTCCTCGACCGCGCCGCCGTGGCGGCTGCGCGCGATATCGGTCCGGAAGCCGATGACCTCCTTGCCGATATACGGGGCGATGACGGCCTCGACCTGGCGGGTGAGTTCGGCGGTCTCGTAGCGGTCCGCCTCGGGGCCGGCCTCGGCCGATACGGTGATCTCGCGCGTCTCCTCGTGGGGGAACATCACGAACTTCATCCGCAGAGCCATGAGGGCCCCCGAGACAAGGAGGAGACCCACAAAAGAAAGCAGGATGACGTTCTTGCGCGGCAACGCCTTCTCTTTTAGAAAGCGGCCGTAGGCCTCCTCGAACCTGTCAAACCAGTGCGCCTTGCCGTTGGCGGCTATCCCGGGCAGCCGGGAAAAGAACTTCAGGCGCGGCAACTCCAGGGACATGTGCCCGGGAAGGATGACGAGCGACTCGAAGAGGCTCGCGCCCAACATCAGGAAGATGACGGGCGGGATAAAACGGTTGAGCGCGCCGAAGTGGCCCGAGAAAAAGTACAGGGGCACGAAGGCGACGCACGTCGTGATGATGCTCGCCAGGACCGGCAGGAAGACCTGCGCCGTCCCCCGGACGACCGCCTCCCGGGAGGACTCTCCCCCGGCCTTCAGCCGCGCGATGTTCTCCGCGACGACGATGGCATCGTCCACCACCATACCCATGACGATGATGACGGCCGCGAGTGTGATGTTGTTGATGGTGAAGCCTGCGAGCTTGCCGGCGGCCAGCGTGAAACAGATGGTGAACGGGATCCCCATCGCGACCCAGAGGCCCGCGCGCTTGCTCAAAAAGAGGAAGAGTATCAAAAGGATGAGGACAAAGCCGAGCGTCCCGTTGCCGGAGATGATGGCCAGGCGGTTGCGCACGTCTATAGACTCATCGTCAAGCGTCACCACCTCGGTGCGCGGGTTTTCCTTAAGGGGCCCCGTCCGGAAACGCTCCAGGCTCTGCATCACGGCGTCGAGCGCCTCGAGGATGCCGGCGGAGCTGTTCTTGACGACGTTCAAGGTGATCGCCTCGTGGCCGTTGACCTTCGAGATGGATTTGTCTGAGTCAAACCCGCGCCGGACGCGGGCGACGTCCGAGAGAGCGACCGCCTGCCCCTCGAAGCTCGCCTGGACGAAGAGCTTCTCGAGCTTGGGCACGGTGTCGAGCTGGGCGTCGATCGTGACCTTGGGCTCGTTCTTGGCCTCGATGTTGCCGGCGGGCTGGCGCACGTTGCTGTTCGTCACCTCCGACATCACGCGGCTCAGCGGTATGCGGTAGCGGACGAGCTTCTGCGGATCGACGTCTATCTGGATCTCTTCCTGGAAGAACCCCCTGCGGTTGACGCTGTTGACCTGCGGCAGGCTCAGGAGCTGGTCCTCGAGGGCGACGGCCAGGGCCTGGAGCTCCTGGCGCTGCGGCGTGTCCAGGAGGTGCACCTCTTTATTGTAGAGGGCGATGTCGATGATGGCCTTCTTGGAGGTCTTGAAGACGCGCACGTTCGGATCATCGCGCACGTCATCGGGAAGTTTGACGTCCAGGACGGCGCTGCGGATCTCGGCGATGGCCTCGTCCTTATCGGGGTAATCCTTCTCGAGCTCGACCGACACGCTGGTGGACCCCTGGGCGGCGGTCGAGGTCACGCGGTGGACGCCGTCGATGCCGCGCACGGCCTTCTCGAGCTCGCGCGTGACGAAGTGCTCGACCTCTTCGGCCGTCGCGCCGGGGTAGGCGGCCGAGATGTGCACCCGGTCAAAGGTGACGTCCGGCATCTCCTCTTTCTTGATGCCCTGCCAGCTGACCAGCCCCGCCACGATGACGACGACAAAGATAAGGTTGGTCAAAAGGTGCCGTTCGACGAAGTAGTTGATGAATCTTTCCAGCATGGGCGCTGCGGTCCTTCCCTTTACAGGTTAGACAACAAAACGGGACTTTTGGTTCCTTATTATACCAGTTCGTGAGACCAAAAGGTCCGACCTATGTGTCTCACTTCTGCCTTCGCGTGATCGTCTGCTTGGCCATTTCAATAAACCGGGTCAGCCGCTATTTTTAAATCTTTTTGACCGCTTTTTATCCAAGCAGCTTTCGAGCCAAGTGGTGCAACTCTGTATTGGCTAAAGCCAGGACCTTTTTTTTCACGACCCTCGAGAAATACTCTCTCTCTGTTTTGGTCAACTTTTCGTTTTTGAGTTTTTTCAGAAAAAGTTCTTTTTGCTTCGGCGAGAAGACCGCCGATAAAGCATACTCCAACTCAAATCCTTCCCTTACACTGAGCAGTCCCTTAAGATCAGCACGCTCCCGGCGAAAATAATGATGGAATGTCACCTTTAAGCGCTGGCCGGACATACGCCGCCCCCCCACCTCTAGGTCCCCCTCGTTCTTCAGGGCCCGGAGAAAAAGGTCAAAGTGCTTTTGAGCTCCACCCGTAACCGCCTCGAGCAAAGAGTGCGCCCAGGAGAACTCCACATCCAGCGCCTTGTAGAGGGCGAGCGACATGACAAGCAGCAGATCGAAGTTGCGGCGCTCGCCGTCACTTGTAAGACGCCCTCTCGTCTTATCGAAATCAAACATCCCCATCCCGGCGCTGAAGGCCAGGACGAGGGGAAATCCTTCCCACAGCCGCGGGTCTTGCGACCGCACCACTTCCGCCAGGGTCAAATTGGCATCAGCCTCCTCCGTGACCTCCATAAGCGGAAATCCCAGACGGCTCAGCTGTTTTCTCAGATCACTCTTTTTCACGGCACAGGCCTTTCTTTTTCAGCAACCTCAAGAAGTGCTCCCAATTCTTGATCGCCCTATCCTCGGACACATCATGGGAAGCCGTTTCACGGAACCGCTTTTCCAGCACCTTGAGATCGATATTTCTTCTTCGTCTCCTGATCAAGGCCAGACAATCTTCCTGGTCAACGGTGGCGCCCCGGAACATCTTGTTGATGATGATATCGTAGGGATTAAGCACGCCCACATAAATATGGCTGAATTCTTTTATCAAGGCGTGGTTTCCCTTTTTTAAAGGAGACTCCAATAATTCTGTGGTATGCACCGCATTGCCCTTGAATAGATCAAAAATGAATCCCTCCCCCCTAGACCAACCCCAACCGCTTACCGGCTTGTATCCCAGTTGCTGCAACGTAGCTACAAGATACTTATGCTCGCTTACGCGGGGGACCATAAAATCGATGTCTTTGGTGGAGTCCTTGGCGCCCAGTAGCGTCAACGCCGTTCCACCGCAAGCTATCAGATGAACCTTCCTTTTAAGAAAGCCGTCCCAGCCCCTGAGCGTATGCAGCAACCTGTCCTGGTCTATTCTATATTCCATACAATAAATTGTATGTATTCATACATTACCTTGTATTAAAATATACATTAAAAATTGCGGCTTGTCAAGACAGAAAAGCCAAAGCGCGGACCACTTTGGCGAATGTGAGACAAAAAGGTTTGACCTATGTGTCTCACATTTTGAGACAGATGAGCCTGGCTCATCTGTCTCATTTTGTGATCTCAACGATCAGCGGGTTCGAAAAGGAATATTTGCTCCCCGACATCTTGACGCCCTTCTTCCTCATCGCGGCGTGGATCTCCCTATAGGTCTTCAGGTACGGGACGATCCAGACGAACAAGAAAGTCCAAAACAGAACATTCAAGACCATCCCCGCCTCCCTGAAGAACATCGACGACAAGAGAAAGAGGCAGATGAAGGCCAATACCCCCCACACGAACAAGGCGTACTTCTTGAAGGTGATGACGATCTTATCCTGCGTCTCCACCCTCTCGACGAAGAAACCCATGACGTGCCCCCTTCCCTTATGCGGCGATAGACCGGGACAGCCGCTATTTTCCCCGCGGCCGGCGCCGGGTCGCCTTGAGCTTGTCCGGATACGCCTCCCGCCGCTCCCTCAGGAGCCGCGAGATGTTCTTCTGCCTTCGCGTGATCGTCTGCTTAGCCATATGAGACAAAAAACGATGCCCAGGACACAGACCGCCTTCAGGACGAGCAGGCTCACCGGCTGCCACCAGGCGCCGGTCCGCATCTCGATCAGGTCGCTGATCCCAAACAGCACCAGGATGCCGCTCAACAACAGAACGACCTTCTTTTGTCCGATGGCCGCCTTTCCCGACAACGCCCAGCCGGACAAAAACAGGGCCATCAAAAACCACAGGATCGCCTCAAAAAGATTAAAGGTCTCTGCCATGTTCATGTTTTATCTATTATACCCCTCATTCGCCAAAATAAAAAAGCCAAAGCTTTGTCAGCCTTGGCTTTGTTAAACATACATTAAGGTGTGGAGTCCCTGTGTGGCTCGCAAGGCGAGCCACACAGGGACTCCACCATTTTGCCCCAAAGGGGCAAAATGGTGGAGGTGGCGGGACACGTGACCTGGCCCTTTCGGACCAGCGTGGACTATCTCTTCACCCCAGCCGGACTTCAGCTGGGGGCCTGGCGTATTATAGGCGGCTGCTTGCCGGCACGCTGGCGCGCGGCGGCGAGCC
>SDBU01005179.1_pt1 | contig 15710 bp, 15 predicted proteins | sample 2277071 | NCBI WGS metagenome assembly SDBU01 (sample SAMN10397929, study PRJNA504765) | marine sediment metagenome | isolation source: marine sediment core GS08_GC12, 126 cmbsf | place: Arctic Ocean: Gakkel Ridge, Loki's castle | collected 2008
GTACCTTTCGGTACAACGGTTTTCAAGACCGTCGCCTTAAACCACTCGGCCACTGCTCCATTGCCGGATAGTCCACTTAATAACATCGGGTCAAACGCGAAATTCCGAGCAGATTTTCAACCATTCTACAACCAAATGGCTGTTTTTTCAAGCCAATTCAGACTCTCAGGGCACACCGGGAAAAAAGAAATCAGTCTAAACTTTTGTGGTTTCTGAGCTTTTTGCGGCTGAAAGGAATGTATTAGTAATTGTAGTTTGAAATTCGCTGGGATTTGCGAACACGCCGGCGGTTCTTCTCCGAGGGTTTTTCATAGTAGGCGGTGCGCTTCATATCCCTGATAAGACCCTCCTTCTCGCAGAGCTTCTTAAAGCGTCTTATCATCTGCTGAACCGATTCGCCTGTACGCGACTTCACTCTTAACATAAAAAACGACCTTCCTTACTTATTAAATGCTTAATATAAAGGTACAAAAAGAAACGTCTATCTATAAGTTTATTTCGTCAAAATACAGAAAGAAATTTATCTTAACTGATGATTTATCTTTTATCAAGTCAAAAACGCCGCCAGTGGCTGATTTTCGACGCCGAATTGCCCTTTTGGCCCGGAAAATGGGGGGAAAACGCGGATATTTGGTTCAAAAATGCAGCGATTTGCCGAATATTTTGGCTTTATTGAGAAATGTGGCCAAATATGCTAAAATAAAAGGGCAATTTTGGGAGGCAGCTTTTAATTGGAAAAACTGCGCGAAACGCTGAGGGTCAGGAAAGAGCGAGCCATTCTGGTAGCCGCTGTCCTGCACGCCAAGAGTGATTCGGACAATTTGGTCGAGCTGACAGCCTTAGCTGAAAGTGCAGGTGCCATCGTTGTTGACAGGTTCCAGCAGAAAATCCGCACAATCAATCCCACCACGTATATAGGCAAAGGCAAAGCCGAACTGCTCGCAGGCCGGGTCAGACGCTTCAAAGCCGACGTCGTGATTTTCGACAACGACCTGTCGCCGCGTCAGATTCACGAGCTCGAGGAGATAGCCCGTATCAAGGTGCTCGACCGCAGCGAGCTGATTCTGGACATATTCGCAACCAGAGCAAAGACAAAACAGGCCAAACTTCAGGTTGCACTGGCCCAGCTGGAATACACGTATCCGCGACTTACGAGGATGTGGGCGCACCTGGACAGTGTCGCCGGCGCAGGCGGCGGAACCGCCGCGGGTATGGTCGGCGGAATCGGTACCAGAGGAACCGGCGAACAGCAGCTCGAAATCGACCGCCGGTTGGTTAACAAGCGAATCACAGAACTAAAACGTGAGCTCGGGAGCATCGACAGGCGCAGGGTCCGCGAGATAAGCGGCCGAAAAGATATGTTCAAAATCTGCCTGGTCGGCTATACGAACGCGGGCAAAAGCACCGTCTTAAACGCCCTTACAGATGCCGGCGTCGTCGTCGAGGACCGACTGTTTGCAACGCTCGATACGCGGACAAGAAAATGGACGCTGACAAGCGGGGCAGAGGTGCTTTTGAGTGACACCATCGGCTTTATTAAAAGTTTGCCCCATCAACTGGTCGCGTCGTTCAAGGCAACCCTGGAAGAGGCCGTCAATGCCGACCTGCTCCTGCACATCGTGGATGTCTCCAATCCGGAGGTGCTCAAGCAAATCGAATCTGTCAATAACGTTCTGGCGGAAATCGGCTGCGGTGAAAAGCCGATTCTGGTGGTCTTTAACAAGGTCGATATCGTAAAGAGAATCGGCGAATTCGAGATGCTGCAGACATTATTTCCCGATGCGGTGTGCACATCAGCCAAGACCGGCCTTGGTCTTGAGAAGCTCACCGAAATAGTATTGGAAAAATACAGGGGTGATGAACTTCTGCTGCGCGTTTGCAGCAGTCAATCGAATGGCAAGGTCCAGAGCTTTCTTCGGGCAAATGGGCAAATACTGAAGGAGCAGTATCACGATGGCACAGTCCTGATTGACACCAGGTTAGGCCGAAACCAGCTACCGGCACTTAAAAAACTGCGCCCCAGCAGACTCGAAATTCTACCCATGCAGGCTGGCTAAAGGCCACCCTACAAAGCTTCGCCACTCAAACAAACTCTCGGTTCGGATTTTGCTCACAGATTCTGCCAAGGTCTAAGAAATAGCGTGCGGTCTTGTGACGTTGACACATCAATTTTATTTCGCTAATATCGGTTTATGCAAAATAAGAAAGACTCCGTAAACATTCTGGGCATCGAAACCAGTTGTGATGAGACAGCGGCTGCGGTTGTTGCCGATGGCCGGATTGTTAAGTCTTCCATAGTAGCCTCGCAGACAAAGCTGCACGAAAAATACGGTGGTGTTGTACCGGAGATTGCCTCTCGTGCGCATATCGAAAAAATATATCCGGTTATTGCTGAGGCAATTGCACAGGCGAAGGTTGAAAAAGACAGTATCGACGCTATCGCGGTCGCGAATCAGCCGGGATTGACCGTTGCTTTGATAATCGGTGTTACCGCCGCCAAGACCCTCGCATTCGTCTGGCAAAAGCCGTTGATAGCAATAAACCATCTACACGCACACTCGCAGTCGGCGCTTCTGCAGGAGAATGGTCTGGAATTACCCGCTGTCGCTTTGATAGTATCAGGCGGACACACCAGTTTATACGATTACCATTCGCCCCTTGAGCCGAGGCTGCTGGGCTGCACGATTGACGATGCCGCAGGCGAGGCCTTTGATAAGGTCGCGAGCATCCTGAAACTGTCTTATCCAGGCGGACCTGCTATCGAGAAAATAGCTAAACAGGGAAATCCAAAGGCAATCAAATTCCCGCGGTCGATGCTCGGAAAGGACTCGTTGGATTTTTCGTTCAGCGGTATCAAGACCGCTGTGCTGTATTACTGCCGGGGCCAGGATATGAAAGGCCAGGACAAGGTCGATTCGATGAGCGCTGAGCAAATCGCCGACATTGCAGCTTCATTTCAGGCAGCGGTGGTCGAAGTGCTTATTAAAAAAACGCAGCGGGCTGCCGAAAGGATTGGCGCGAAAACAATACTACTCGGCGGTGGAGTGGCGGCAAACGCGGAACTTAGAACCGCACTGCAGCGAATGTGCGATTCGAACTCACCGGCGAAAAAACTACTCGTTGCGCCAAAACAATATTGCACGGACAATGCGGTTATGGTAGCTTCGTTGGCGTATCATAAATTCAAAGCCAAGCTTTTTGCAGATTTAACTCTCGAACCAAAGGCAAGTGGTTAAGTAGTTTTCGAGAAGACGGGGAGGTAACATATTCAGGCTGAGCAATTAAAAAAATTATTGGAGCAGGTCAAAAACGGCGAGATTGAGATTGGCGAGGCCGTTGAGCGATTGCGTCATCTGCCGTTCGAGGATTTGGGCTTTGCCCATGTCGACCATCATCGCCAGATTCGTCGCGGCTTTCCCGAGGTCATTTACTGCCCCGGCAAAACCGTCGAGCAGATAGTCAAAATATTTTCAGCTCTTGCAGAAAAAGGCGATAATGTCCTGGCCACCAGGGCCGAAGAGGATGTTTTTAAGGCGCTGACCAGGACGAAAAAATTCCCGAACGTCAGATATGAAAAGTCGGCCAAGGCGATTGTGCTTAAGCAGAAAGAAATCAAACCTTCGAAGACTATTATTCCGATAGTTACAGCCGGCACCGCTGATTTGCCTGTCGCAGCGGAAGCAAAAGTTACCGCTGAGATTATGGGCCAACGTACGGAAATAATTCCCGACGTCGGCGTGGCGGGGCTGCACAGATTGCTCGGCCATATGGAGCGGCTCCAGAACGCAAATGTTATCATCGTTATCGCAGGAATGGAAGGGGCTCTGGCAAGCGTGGTGGGAGGCCTGGTCAGCTGTCCGGTAATCGCGGTGCCCACCAGCATCGGTACGGGCGCGAGCTTCGGCGGAATCTCGGCACTTCTGACAATGCTCAACAGCTGTGCCGCAGGTGTTACTGTCGTTAATATCGACAACGGCTTTTCCGCAGGTGTAGCGGCGACACTTATAAACAAAAGAATTGAACAAAACAATAGCTGAGTGGAAAATGGAAATAATAAAAGATGTCCCGAAATTAAAATCGAGGAAGCCCGACGCCCACAAAGGTGATTTCGGCAGGGTTTGTATCATTGCCGGCAGTCTTGGCATGAGCGGAGCCGCCGCACTTGCGGGTCGGTCTGCCCTGCGAGCCGGCGCGGGCCTAGTACGAGTGGCAACTCCGAAAACTGTTTTGCCCATAGTTGCTGCAATAGAGCCGTCTTTTACCACTATTCCGCTGACGGAAGACAGCGCCGGCAGAATATCCGCAAAGGCAATCAATACCATCCTTGATACCGCAGGCGAAAACGATTGTCTCGCTTTCGGCCCGGGTGTTGGTGTCAGCGGCGCACTTCGGGCTGTTCTTGAAACGCTGCTCGGCCAGGAAAAACTGAAACTAATCATAGACGCCGACGGCCTTAACAATCTTGCTTTGATAAAAGACTGGCCCGCCAAAACAAAAGCCAGTCTGGTCATTACGCCTCATCCCGGCGAGATGAAAAGACTATGGTCGGCTCTGCGCAGAGAACAACTGCCAACCGACCGGCGGGAACAGGCGGTACAGTTAGCACAACGCAGCAAAACAGTGGTGGTTCTAAAAGGGGCGGGGACAGTTGTTACTAACGGACAAAAAGTTTATGTCAATAGAACCGGCAATCCCGGGATGGCTACGGCCGGCTCAGGTGACGTACTGACCGGCGTTATGGCGGCTCTCCTCGGCCAGGGCCTGAGCAGCTTCGATTCTGCGGTCTTAGCTGTTTACATTCACGGATTAGCCGGTGACATCGCAGCAGAGAGAACGGGGCAGATAAGCTTAATTGCCACCGATATAATCCAATCTCTGCCCGATGCTTTCCTGAAACATAAATGAACGTTTTTGCTTTAGACTTAGAAGATACTGTCATGGCAATTCGATGAATACCGGGAGCATTGTCTCGTTTTTTTCTAAGCGCAGGTGGGTTCTTGTCGCGCTGTTCATTGTTACCCCAGCTGGGTTCTTATCTAAAAGTTACTCCGGAACCGGGCATAAGTGGTTTAATGAATACGGCGGAGGAGTACTTTATGAAGTCTTTTGGTGTCTGGTCGTATTCTTCTTTGCACCGAAAAAAAAATACGCCACCACAATTGCTGCGGCCGTTCTGTTAATCACCTGTATCCTGGAGACGCTTCAGCTCTGGCAGCCGTTGTTTTTGCAGCAGGCGCGTTCGAGCTTTTTAGGCAGAACGCTTTTAGGCACTACGTTTGTGTGGTGGGATTTCCCGCATTACGTTTTAGGCTGCCTTATTGGGTGGCTTTGCATGCGAGCAATCTCGAAGAAATCCCACGAACCGAAGCTGCCGTAAATTCTATAACAGCTGACCGATTCTATTACTGTCGAGCCTGTGGCAGTGGCGGTACTGGCCATATTATTCAAGAAAACCCCGCCGAAAGTCCGAAAGAATAGTTAGTTATAAGGCGCCAGCGGTACAGGTATTAAAAATGAAAACAATCGCAGAGCAAAAGACTTTTGAGGACACAGTTCCAAGGCTGCAGCTTGAAAGAGCACTTGTGCCTATCGACGAGTTTGCGGCCCGTGAGGGCGTTTCGAGAAGCGCTGTCGAGGACTGGGCAAATCTAGGGCTTGTGCAGATAAGAAGACATAAGGGCGAGACGTTCGTTGTTGACGTACCGCCCGGCCCGTACGGCGATTCCTACCAGGCTCTTAGCGACCAGCAGGAGCCAAGCTACAGAAACACGCTGCCGAGGCCCACAGGTATCTGGCAGCTCGCTGCGACTGTCTCCGTGGTATGCGCTTTTGTAGCGGTCCTGGCGAGCTTCTGGCTGTACGCTGATCGGCAGGGGCTGCTTGACAGTATCGCGTTGGTATACGAAAGGATTGACAAAGCGGACGAGAACTTCACGCGCACTGAACAACAGGCGCAAACTTTGCAAAGCCAGCTCGACGAGACGAGGGTGGAACTCGACCAGCTTAAAGGTCAGCTTATTCGGTCGCAGGCTGAAGTAAGGAATGTTCACAACCAACTCAATAGCGCCAGACAAAACCTGGGCACCATTCGCCAGTACAATGCCGAGGCGGCACAGCGACTGAACGAACAAATCGAAAGACTAACAGAGCTGACAAGCGAAGTGAGCGAAGGCCGCTAATGGCCGCTTTGGCCGCTGTTGTTGCCTGCCGAGAGGTTCAGCATTCCAAGCAATTTCCAGCCTGCCGGCAGAACCACTGCCGCCAACACTATCTTTAAAATATCACCAACAATGAAAGGATATAAGCCGACGGTTAATACGGTTCTGTTGACACCCATCAGGCAGCACAACCAGGCAAGGCCGAAAGCGTGTATCACAGCGTTGCCAAAAACCATCGCTAAAATGGTTGTCCCGACTCGCCGGTCCCATCCCTTCTCCGCCAGCAAGCCTGTGACGTAGGCAGCGGCAACGAAACCGACCAGATAACCGCCCGTCGGGCCCAATAGCACAGCAAAACCACTTCTGCCCAGTGCAAATACGGGTAATCCCGCAAGCCCCTCGATTATGTATGCAAGCACGCACAGACTGCCCCGCCTGCTGCCAAGTAGCGCCCCTGTCAGCAACACCGCAAAGGTCTGGGCTGTGATGGGCACAGGCCAGAGGGGAATTGCCAGCTGAGCGCACAATCCGATGAGAAATGAGCCGCCAATAATCAAAGTTGCGTCATAAAACCACGCGAGTTTTTTCCCACAAGGCCGAAAAACATCTGCGACAGTCACATTTGCCAACATAAGCAGACCCTTACAAAAAAAGCAGGAAATCCAAAAATATTGGCAGCTATTGTATGGTTGGAGGCCGGGCGAGTCAACAGCGCAGCCGGATTAAGTACCCCAGCAGAAATGGCCCGCCAAACCCTGTTTTGGCGGTATCTCGCGGTAAATAGTGCCGGTGGGGTCGGCATTGTCGGCGGTACTAAGGGTTTTCGCAGGGCATTCTCAGGGAATTCCTACCCCCATAAAATAAGGTGCGTTTCATATTAGACCGATAAATTTAATATCAAGGGACGGTAACTGCCGAGCATCCTGTTGGTCAACAAATGCCAGGCTGGTCTCTTATGGGGAGATGCGGGGGAAATTGATGCCCCATGGGTGACTTTTGTCTTCGCCGAGTGCTTACAGAGGGTTGGGAAGCGGGAATTTACCGTACTGCGCTTAAAGGGGCCTGCGAAGTAATCAGAAGCTATGAGGGGAAACATGAAAGAGGTACTGGTGATAGAGGACAACCTAATCAATTCATATATGATTGAGTCTATCTTGAACAGGAAAGGCTACACAGTAATACAGACTACAAGCGCCGGCAGGGGTATAGAAATCGCTGCGAAAGGGATGCCGGAGCTTATAATCATTGACATTCACATCGCTGACATAGACGGTCTGGAGGCAGTAAGAAGGATAAATCTGCTTGTGCCCTGGATACCGCTTATTGCCCTTACTTCACATGCCATGACAAATGAGAGGGACAGGGCACTCAGCACCGGCTGCACGGCATGCATCGAGAAACCAATCGACTCGGACACCTTCGCTGAACAGATCGAGCGCTACCTGTACTGATAACGCAGCCATCACGACGTAATCAAACCCCATATCACAATGACCGGCGGGCTGCTTTGCGCCGAGAAACAGCCGATAATACATATCTCTTTGGCGATAAACACACTTGAAATTGCGTGTTTCATTAAAAATGTGGGAGTGGGCGGACTATCTTAAGTGGAACACAAATATCGCCGAAAAACCTGTAAGAAGAAACAGTAATGCAGAAAGCAATGAGGGGAGACAACAAGGGGGCTGCCTGTAAAGTTGTATTGACAAAGTTAGCAAAGGTCAACGATAAGGAAGGAAACATAAGATGAAACTCAGCCAAAAGTTAATCTTAGGATTTGTAAGCGTCGCCTCGTTGGTGGCACTTGTCGGGTATATCGCTGTCGGCGCCAGCCAGAAAGCGTTACAAAAAAGTATCGGAGAATCATCCACAGTGTTGGCAACAAAGGTATTAGACCATATCGACAGAAGCGTTTACGGAAGAATCGAAACCTTCCAGGAATATTCCAGAGATTTAATAGCGCAGCAACTGATTTCAGAGTCGAACAGAGCATTTGAAAAACTTGATGATATACAGGCCTATATTGACGAACAAGACCAGCAATGGACCTCCGTTCCCAAAGAAGAAGTCACGCCTTTTATGCGCCAGTTAATGGACAATGAATTATCGGAGGAATTAATAGAAAAGATAGGGTTCTACGAAGAAAAATACGGCTACAAAGTTTTCGGTGAGATTTTTGTAACGAACAAATATGGGGCCAATGCCGCTCAGACGGGAAAGACCACCGACTATTACCAGGCGGATGAGCAATGGTGGCAAATAGCGAAGAAGCATGGCTTATATGTAGCAGACGTTGGATATGACCGAAGCGCCGACGTTTATTCTACTGATATTTGTATAAGGATTGATGATGAGGCCGGCAATTTCCTTGGCGTTATGAAAGTTGTCTTGAATATCGAAGAAACTATAAATCCTATTAAAAAAGCAGCAGCAGCAGAAGAAGAAGAAGAAGAAACCGTCGAGTTTAAATTGCTTACCAAAGACGGCAGAGTCATCTACGCAACCGAGGAATTTGAGTTTCTCCAGCCTCTGCCCGTGGAATTATCGCGTCTTTTACATTCCCAGGAAGATGAGCATTGCCAAGGAAATCATTTTATAGCGGCCGGTGATAATCCCGGTGAAGGGGATGAGCTTTTTGCTCATGCCCATTCAAAGGGATATAGAGATTTTAAGGGTTTAGGCTGGATTTTAGTAGTGGAGCATGAAACAGATGAGATTTTTGCTCCTGTTGCCAAACTGAGAACCCACATACTGATTGTCGCGGCGGCAATTACAGGATTAGCTATCCTTCTTGGTTTCGTCATCTCCAAAACCCTCTCCGACCCCATTGGCAGGCTGGCCATCGCTGCAGCAGAAATCGGAATAGGCAACCTGGATACCCGCATTAAAGTCAAATCAAATGATGAGGTAGGCCAGTTAGCTACTTCCTTTAATAAAATGGCTGAGGATATTGAGCGTGAAATTGCCGAGCGCAAAAAGGCCGAGGAAAAAATCAAACACGAGCAGGACAATCTTAAGGCCATATTCGATGCCGCACCTGTCGGTATGCTATTGATTGATAAGAATATGGTCGTTAAGCAGATCAATAGTATTGTCGCAAGGTTGGCTGGTAAAAGAGGTTCAGCAATCATCAATACCCAACCTGGAGAGGTGTTGGGCTGTATCCACTCCAATGATGCTCCAGAAGGATGTGGACACGGCCCGCTTTGTTCGGCGTGCCCAATTCGCAGCACCGTTGAGGGTGTATTGAGTTCAGGGAAAGCTGTCCACGGAGTTGAATTTCAGACAACCCTTTTAGTTGACGGTAATGAGATTAGCCCCTGGCTGGGGGTCAGTATTGAACCTCTGAACATCGATAGAAGCAGGCATGTTATCGTAGCCATTAACAACATCACCGAACGCAAACAGGCGGAAGAGGCGCTGCGAGTGAGCAGGGAGCAACTGGGCAAGCAAAATGAATTCCTCAATAACATTTTGGAATCCTTAACGCATCCTTTCTATGTTATTGATGTCGAGGATTATACGATTAAAATGGCGAACTCCGCCACTGGATTCGACATCTCATCCGAAAATTCAACCTGTTATGCCCTCACCCACAAAAGAAACAAACCATGTAGCGGCGATGATGACCCCTGTCCGCTTAAAGAGATAAAGAAAACAAAGAGGCCTATAACCGTAGAGCACATCCACTACGATAAAGACGGCAATCCCAGAAACGTTGAAGTTCACGGTTACCCCATTTTTGATAGTGCGGGTAACATTTCCCAGATGATTGAATACACACTGGACATCACCGAGCGCAAGCGGGCGGAGGAGAAGCTGCAAAAGAGTGAGGAGAAGTACAAAACACTACTTGAGAACCTTCCCCAGGGGATCTTTCTTAAAGACAGAAACTCTGTCTATGTCTCCTGTAATCAGAACTATGCCAGGGATTTAAAGATTAAACCCGAGGAAATTGCGGGAAGGACAGACTACGAGTTCTACGATAAGGAATTGGCCGAAAAATACAGGGGAGATGATAAAAGGATTATGGAAGCTGGAACAACGGAAGATATCGAGGAGAAATATATCCGGAACGGGCAAGAGATGATCGTCCAGACAGTCAAAACGCCTATCAAGGACGAGGAAGGTAGCATCGTTGGAATATTGGGTATTTTCTGGGACATCACGGACCTCAAGCACGCACAAGAGGCGATCGAGAGGCTTTCTAAATTCCCATTTGAGGACCCCAACCCTGTGCTGCGCGTCCAAAAAGACGGCAAAATTCTGTATGGCAATAATGTAGCTCTGTCGTTGCTCGCCAAATGGAAGACAAAAGTAGGAGGAGCAGTTCCGGCAAAATGGCGCCGTCTGGTTGACAAGGCTTTTGAGTCTGAGAAGGCCATAAGCGACGACGAGGAGGTTAATGACAGAATTTTCTCATTTGTTGTTGCCCCAATCTTAGATGGTGATTATGTGAATTTGTATGCGCGCGATGTCACGGAGCGCAAGAAGGCCGAAGAGGCGGTGGAAGTTTCGAATCGTGACTTGACGTTGGCGGTAAATAAACTTGAGGAGGCCAATCGCGAGCTTAAGGATTTCGTCTACATAGCATCACACGATTTGCGTGAGCCGATGCGAAAGATTTCCTCCTTCGGCGAGCTGCTGAAAGACTCTCTCGAAGACAAACTCGAAGAAGACGATAAAGAGAACCTGGAGTTTATGATTGACGGGGCCAACCGGATGACTGCAATGATAGACGGCCTCTTAACGTACTCGCGGGTAGCCGCCAAGGCCACTGCATTTGAGACGGTTGATTTGAATGAAATCGTTGAGCAACTCAGAACACTGGAGCTTGCTAAGCTGCTGGAAGAGACCGGCACTGCAATTGAGGTTCCACAGCCACTGCCGAAAGTGCAGGCAGAACCGGTTCAGATGAGGCAGTTGCTGCAGAACCTTATTGCCAACGGGATTAAGTATCGGCGTGAAGGTATCCAGCCGCGAATTGTGATAAAAGCGGAGCAGATTGCGGATGGCAAAGTCAGAGTAGAGATACAGGACAACGGCATTGGGATAGCCAAAGAGTACCAGAGGGATGTTTTCAAGATGTTTAAGCGGCTGCACTCGAGGCAAAAATACGAGGGAACGGGAATCGGCCTTGCCGTCTGCAAAAAGATAGTGGAAAGGCACAACGGGCAAATTGGAGTTGAATCCGAGGCCGGCGCAGGTTCGACTTTCTGGTTTACGCTGCCGGTGTCGGAGAGTTCAAAGGCCGAGCAAAGGGAACCGGTTTCAAGCCTTGAAACCTGATTATTCAGGGGGGAAGTAAATGGATGCATTAAAAACTACAGTCGTGTTACTGGTCGAAGATGACCCGGGGGACCAGAAACTGGTTAAGAGAGCACTGGCCAATCTGGAGATGCCCAACGAGCTTTACGTTGCCGCAAGCGGTGAAGAGGCCCTCGAATACCTGCAGCGCAGCAAAAGCGGTAATGCAGAAAGTCCGCGGCCAAACTTGATCCTGCTTGATTTGAATATGCCGGGGATGGGAGGCAAAGAGTTCCTGCGGCGTATCAAGGCCGACGACGATTTGTGCTCTATTCCTGTAGTTGTTCTAACGGTGTCGGACGCAGAAATCGATATACAGGAAAGCTACAAATTAAAAGCGGCAGGATACGTGCAAAAGAGGGCAAGCTCGAAGGAGTTTCAAAAGGTTGTGGGTGAGCTGGCTAAATACTGGTTCGAAACGTCTTTGCTGGTGAAGAGTTGATTTTCGGTTTAAGTAGTGAGAGATAATTCGGAGAGTGTCTTTAGTCACTGACACCTCCGGAAGATTTATAAAGGAGCAGTAATATGGGTGACCTTAAACCGGTAGTAATATTACTGGTCGAAGACGACCCGGCCGACCAGAAACTGATTAAGAAATCGATGCCTAATCAGAAAATAGACAACGAACTTATCATCGTGGAGACCGGCGAAGATGCCCTCGAGTATCTGGCTCACAACAAATCAAATGAGGCCGGCTACCATACTCCGGACCTTATCCTGCTTGATTTGAATATGCCGGGGATGGGAGGCAGGGAGTTCCTGCGGCGTCTCAAGACCGACGATGAGCTGGACACCATACCGGTCGTTATTCTGACAACTTCAGATTCTGAGCAGGATATGCTGGCGACCTACAAACTGCAGGCGGCCGGGTACATAAAAAAGCCGCTGACCCTCAATGGTTTTCGCAAGGTGTTCAGCCAGCTCCAGGAGTACTGGTTTGTTATATGTAAACGAGTTCCACAGGAACAACCGTCATGCACGGCAAATTGATAGATATCCTCATTATTGACGATGACGCCGCCGACCGCCAGCTGACGGAGCTGGCCCTGAAGGACTCACCGCAGACAAGGAAGTTTGCAATTCAAATGGCCGGCAGCTTGGCAGAGGGGGTGGAATTTATCAAACATCAGAGTTTTGATCTGGTGCTGCTTGATCTCGGCCTTCCGGAGAGTCGAGGCCTTGATACACTTGAGAACTTTCGCAGGGAGTACCCACACGTGCCTGTTGTGGTACTGACGGGTCTGCAGGATGAGGAAGCCGGTGTCGAGGCCATAAGGAAAGGGGCAATAGATTATGTAACCAAACCCTTCAAGCAGGATGGGCTGCGAACTCGTATCAGTATCGCCCTTCAGATGGCCGAATTACAGAACAAGCTTCTGTTACTCGCAAATACCGATGAATTGACAGGGCTGACAAACCGCCGGCACTTCTTTGCCATACTCGAAAGGGAAATCCTTCGCACCAAGATAAAAGGCAATCCCGTATCGGTGATGATTTTTGACCTCGACCATTTCAAGAGCATAAACGACACATACGGCCATCTCGGCGGCGACACGATTCTAAAACAGGCAGCCGAAATACTACAGCAGAGCATTTACCCGCTGGATGTCACCGCACGATATGGAGGAGACGAATTCATCGTTCTTATGCCCGGCACACCATCCGAAAAAGCTATTCAGGCGGCGGAAAGGCTGCGTGGGATAATAGACAACCACCAGTGGAAATTGCCCAACCAGCAGATATCAATTACTACCAGCATTGGGGTGGCGAATTCCGACCACCGAAATTCCCTGAATTCGCACGAGCTTATCAAAGATACCGATTCGGCCCTTTATGCCGCCAAGAGGAGCGGAAGAAACCGTGTGGTTTCCTACGGCCAGGTCAACCCCGACCAGATAGTGTTAAATCCACAGGAGCAGGACTTTAAGGAGTTACAGAACAAGGTCTCTTCGCTGGCAAGGCAGCTACGCTCCCATGCCGAGGGGACGGTATCCGCACTTGCCAGAGCCACGGGTGCAGTGATCAAAGACCCTTACACAATTCATCACGCTGAAAACGTACGAGATTATGCGATTGCAATCACACGACAAATGAAACTGTCGCGGCAGCTAACCAAACGAATCAGCACAGCCGCAATTCTTATAGACCTCGGCAAAATCAGCATTCCTAATCACATTCTGAAAAAAGCAACGTCACTGACCAAAGAAGAAGAACAGATTGTCAGGCAACATCCTGTAGCGGGTGCTCAGATTTTGGCACCGATTGGATTTTTTGAGCAGGAGTCACACATCATAAAGCACCACCACGAAAATTTCGACGGCTCCGGTTACCCTGACGGCTTAAAAGCTAAAGAGATACCAATCGGCTCCCGCATCCTCGCAGTTGCCGATACCTTTGATGCGATCACTTCCAACCGTACCTATGCTCCGGCGAGGTCCTGTGCGTATGCGATGAATGAAATTGTCACCCATGCAAATAGTCGGTTCGATCCGGAGGTTGCTGAGGCTTTTCAAAAGGCATATCAGGAGCACAGAGTGGATTGGCCCCTGTCAGTAAAAAGATGTTTAGCCAGTTCTGCTTAAAACGTACCTCGCTTGACTACAGGCTCACTTAGTTTGAAATGCTCGGCTTTTCAACTATTCCGGGATGTAACTGAGGAGGATTTTTAATTTGATTATCGATTGGTGATTATTGATAATCAGGTAACGATGGTTGAGATACCACAGGACAGGCTTTTATTTAAGTATTCCCGAAGTGCCGGGCCCGGTGGACAGAATGTCAATAAGGTAAACACCAGGGTGACAGTGTTCTTTGACGTGGCAAACTACCGTCTTTTCTCCGACGGTGAAAAAAAACGAATATTGGCTCGCCTCGCGACACGAGCCAATAGAGACGGTGTAATTCACATCGTCTCACAGAGGTTCCGAACGCAAAGGGCCAATCGGACCGCAGCAGTCGAACGACTGCAGGGATTGCTGACAGAAGCTCTCAAGACTAAGCCCATCCGCAGAAAAACAACCGTACCTGAGCACATCAAAAAAAAGCGGTTAGAGGAAAAAAGACAGCACAGCTTACTGAAACGACAAAGGGCAAAGAAGCTTTTGGCTGAAGACTTGTCCGATTAGAATCCTTACCGATGATGCTTCGAAGAAGTTCCCTGCGCCCGGAAGCAGCTAAACAAACTTTTATGCTTCAATCAGCTTTCAAGGCCAGTTTGAGAACTTCGGTTGTGTTTTTAACGAATTGAAACTTCAGGTTCTTTTTTGCTTCTTTTGGCACTTCGGGAATATCTTTTTTGTTTCTAGCTGGCAGGATGACGGTCTTTATGCCGGCCTGTTTTGCGGCTAAAATTTTCTCTTTTAGTCCGCCGACTGGCAGGACTAAGCCGCGTAGAGTTATCTCGCCGGTCATCGCCACATCTGGCCGACTTGGTTTGCCGAGGAGCAGGCTGACCAGCGACGTGAACATCGCCACGCCGGCGCTTGGCCCATCCTTGGGGATTGCCCCTGCAGGGACGTGAATATGGTAATCGAATTTCTTGAATCTGTCGGGGTCGATTTTTAAGTTTTTTGCATTTGCCTTTACGATGGTAAATGCAGCCAATGCGCTTTCCTTCATAACGTCGCCGATATGGCCTGTTAGCTGTAAGTTGCCTTTGCCGGCCATTGTGGCTGATTCAATAAAGAGCAGCTCGCCGCCGACGGGTGTATATGCCAGTGCGGTTGCGACGCCGGGTATGCCGGTTCGCAGAGCCAGTTCAGATTCGAACCGCACCGGCCCGAGGATTTTTGCCAGGTCTTTTTTGCCTATGGTCGCTCTTTTTTTCCGGCCCTTTGCAATCTCGGTGGCAACGGCTCTGCAGACCGCGGCAATATCTCTTTCGAGATTTCGCACGCCGGCTTCGCGCGTATAGCTTCGAATTATCGTAAGTATCGCTTCGTCTTTGATAGTAAGCTGATTTTTGCTCAGACCGTGCTCAGTGAGCTGACGAGGGACGAGATATTTTTTTGCGATGTTTAGCTTTTCGTTTTCGGTGTAGCCGGACAGTTCGATGATTTCCATTCTGTCGTGCAGTGCCGGTGGTATCGGCTCAGTGTAGTTGGCGGTGCCGATGAACATCACGCTGGACAAATCAAAAGGCTGGTCAAGATAATGGTCGGTGAAGCTGAAGTTTTGCTCCGGGTCGAGCACTTCCAAAAGTGCGCTTGCGGGGTCGCCCCGGAAATCCGCACCAATTTTATCGAG
>SDBU01005180.1_pt1 | contig 15709 bp, 12 predicted proteins | sample 2277071 | NCBI WGS metagenome assembly SDBU01 (sample SAMN10397929, study PRJNA504765) | marine sediment metagenome | isolation source: marine sediment core GS08_GC12, 126 cmbsf | place: Arctic Ocean: Gakkel Ridge, Loki's castle | collected 2008
ACCTGGTCATAGACTGGGTCGTGGTGGTGTTGGTGAACTCGCCAACCACTGGATTTAACATGAACTTCTATATCCCCGGTTATTAACCCTCGGCTGGTGGCAATAACCGCATCCCGAAAATCAGCACCTCGGTCATCATTAACCCTTCCCGGGTAGATTATCTTGTTTGCGTAGTCACAATAACACACAACTTTTACCTTTCAGGGTGTGCATCTGAGAGATACCTGGTTACTCATTGCAGAGATGGATAGGCCCCCGTATGCGTTTACTCTCAGCGCCACGACGCTTGCTCTCTAACCGACGTATCTTTGATGCCAGTGTCGGTCTTGTCTTGCGCCGAATTTTTGGTTTTTGTGCTGCATTGCGAATCAACTCCACAAGCCGGCCGGTTGCATCTTCGCGGTTCCGTCCCTGGGTACGGAAACGTCGAGCGTCGATAATAAGTATGCCATCTTCGGTAATCCGGTTACCAGCCAGCGAAATGAGGCGTCTCCGAACTTCCTCGGGCAAGGAGCGTGAGTTAGCCACGTCAAAGCGAAGCTGCACAGCGGTGGCGACTTTGTTGACGTTCTGCCCACCTGGTCCTGAGGCGCGAACAAAGTACTCCTGAATCTCGCTTTCGTCAATCGTGATGGTGCTGGTTATGTGAATCATGCCCCAAGTTTACACTCACGTCACTGGCTTAGGCAAGCCTGGAGAGAGGAGGCAACAACATCGTGCTGCCAGTGACGGATGTTATCGGAGGTAAACTCGACGCTTAGAGTATCAGGCGCTTTGGCAAGCCGTTGGAGACTGGGTAAGGGCCAGAGGAGGGAGGGGGCAAGGGAAAGACTAGAGCCTAGTGATGTGCGCCACTCTTTGAGGCGACTCAGGCGCTGGGCCTGCTCTTCGCCGGCGCGTACGGCCTTAATAGGATGCGGCCGATGTATCGGTGGAGCAGTTATGCCATTGTGTAATGCTTGCTGGAGGCCCTGCCCAAACCGTTTCAACCCAGTTTGCCCAAGGCCGGGTATCTCTGAGAGGGCCGCTTCGGGACTAGTGGCAAGGAAGATAAGGGTAGCGTCAGGTAGTATGAAGAAAGGTGGCCGATGCTGGCGTCGTGCCTCTTCTTCACGGAATAGAAAAAGACTCTGGAGGACAACGAGTCCGCGTCCATCCAGGTCCTTGGCCCCTTTGACGGAGAGGTATGCGGTCTCTAGATTTGGTGCGGTATATCGTATCTCTTCGATTCTGGCGCACTCTTCGGCAACCCACGCTGCCCGTCCCAGGGTTCGGAGCCGCTGGTCCAAGACCTCTCGCAGGGCAAAGAGATGGCGGACGTCGGTAGCGGCATACTCAAGGGCCTCGGCGGAAAGCGGGCGTCGTCCCCAGTCAGCTCGCTGGAGTCGTTTGCTTTTATTAATGGTTATGCCCAGCAGATCTCTGGTGAGGGCTGCCAAGCCCAACTGGGCAATACCGGTGAAGCGGGCGGCGATGCTGGTATCGAATAGGTTGTGAATATGAAGTCCACAATGCCGGTCAAGACTGCGGATATCGTAGTCCGCGGCGTGAACGACTTTCTTGATGGAGACATCTGCCAGAACGTCTCGGAGGGGAGCGAGGTCATAAAGAGCTATCGTATCGATGATGTAGACTTTATGACGAGAGGCGATCTGAATGAGGCAGAGTTGCTCGGGGTAATGGTGAAAGCTGTTGGATTCTGTATCAAGGGCGATGGTATGTGAGCCAGCCATCTCACGAGCGGCGACACCAAGTTGAGCAGGCCGACTAACGATCTCGACAGGAAGCGGTAGTGAGCTGGTCAGGAGGCTAACTCCTCGACTCTCTGCTTCATACATCTCTTCTGGTATGGGAAGTTCGAGGGCATGTAGTAACGGTTATGTATTATCTCTCTCTGTCCAAATGCCATTTTAACCCCCCATTGCGGTATGGTCGCCCACACCCATATTAGACTTTTAGTTCAATGCCGTCAATAATCTTGACCAGTGAGTGCGGTTCGTCCAAATAGCGTTGAACCGTGGGAATTCCTGGGTTCCCAAAGTAGTCCTCATGTAATGCGATAGCCTGAAATGTAGAAAGGAACGTTTTTATACTCAGGTCACAAAACGCTATTTTGTGCAATGGCACTTCAGTGTATCACACACAGCATCATGTTGTTAGACTTGTATCAGCAATTGAAGTTCCTCGTTTCCACGACCCATCCACTTATTAACCCGAACAAGCCCCACTTCTCAGCGTGGCACTCCTTGGATAGCCCAGACTGATGTGCAACCACAACAATCAGGCTGTAGTAAAAGCATCCCATAGAAAAGGGGAGAAAAAGTAAGGAAATAGGGCATGTTTGGTGCTACAATCACTTTCCTCCGTTCACATTCCCTAAAATAGAAGTATATTACATTTGACTATATGTAATGTCTATGTTACACTATGTCATGGGTAGAGTACTCAAATACCTTGGAAAAGTAATAAAAAGAAAAGGAGGTTAATCATGGCGCCACTGCAGAAGAGAGCATTGTATGGTCTGGCGTTTGGAGCTGTATGGGCGGTTGCCATAATTGTGGTGTTCATTGTTAAAGGAGGAGTCAGTACCTTTAGTGAGGACCAGGGGTTTAGGTTAATTATAGACGGACTGTGGATTGGAGGGCTCATATTCTACGGGATATTGATGCTTACCCTTCGCAAACAAAGTCAGGTCGATGAACGGGACAGATTGATACTAGGCCGGGCACCGGTGGTGCAGTTGTGGGCGGTCATATTTTCACTGGTTATCTGGACTATCGTGCTTACTGAGAGCTACTGGGACCAGGGGATTCCACCGATATTCATGTACCTTGTCTTTATGTCCACTCTTATTGTCAGCGCAGTGGCGCAGTCTATTGGCATCCTGATTGGTTACTGGAGAATGGGACGTAATGACTAAAGTAAAGAACCGAATTAGAAGGCTTCGCTTTGACCATGACGAGATGACCCAGCAGGAACTGGCCAACCGTGCCAGCTGTACCCGGCAGACCATTATCGCACTTGAGCAGGGGAAATATGTGCCGTCTATCGAGCTAGCCTTTGGAATTGCCAAAGCCTTTGGAGTAACTTTGGAGGAGGTATTTCAGTACGAAGAGAGCACGTAGTGTACATCAATAATGATTACGAGTCCACTACCCGAAGGTCGCAGGTTAGAATCCTACCCGCGCTACCAACAAATAGAAGGAAAGAGTAACATTTCGTCAGAAGGTTCAAGTAGCAGAGGTTATTGACATCGCAGTCGTGAACGGTCTATCGTTTATAGTGAATATGAAAGAGGAGGTGATGAATATGGACCCTCAGTGGGTAAGTATTGGTGTCTTGGTTGTCTTAGTGCTAATCACAGGGTATTACGCCTATGAAGTTAGATTGACGAGAAGAGCCACCAGCGAACCGTCATTGTCTATTGTAACTGACGAGCCTACTTTTAGCGGCGATGTGTCAAGATTGGCCTTGGTAAACTCCGGAGGTGTAGCTAGAGACGTCAAAATAGATATTTCTACTGGTGATGACACTAAGAAAAGGCGGTTTTACTGCCTAGCACTTCATGATGGTAAGTTCCTGTGGCTAGACTTCGGCATAAATGAAGTTCAGAAAGGGAAAGGCAAAGTAGTTGTAGAGCTTAGGTTTAAAGATAATAGCGGTAATATTCATAGCAGGTCGTTGGGGCTCGATTTTGGCAACCTTGGAGGTGAAGATAGAGCTTTGGCATTCGAAACGTCAGATAGACGCATTCAGAGTCTTCGGTAGTAGCAACGCATCATTTTGTCCAACTCGATGAACAATCAGCTAAAATGTATGATGAGGTAACAAAATAAGCTTATGTGTAATAAACAAGTTGGACTTTGGTTCAATCCGACGACTAAACGAACTCTAGTTGTTATAGTGTATCGAGAATTATTTGGTCGAGTTTATAGCGGTTACGTCTTCAACCCTCTTGCTCACTTCTTCCCCTTCAATATGCTTCGCAGCTTCCTCTCCAATTCCTCAACTATATATGGTTTAGTAGCAACAGCGCGGAAACCATATTTTTTGAAGTCAGACATTATCGGATCTGTGGCATAACCGCTCGAAACAATCACCTTGGCAGCCGGGTCTATTTCAAGCAGCCTACTGATAGCTTCCTTGCCCCCCATCCCTCCAGAAATTGTAAGATCCATGATAACGGCATCAAAAGGTTTTCCCGACTCTCTAGCTTTAGCATAGTGTTCAATTGCTTCGGCACCGTCAGCAGTAAGTTCTACCTCATAGCCAGCTTCAGTCAACGCAGAATCAAGAAGCTGTCTGATAATATCTTCGTCATCCATAACCAGAATTTTTCCCTTTCCAGGAATAGGGGAGGAAACTACAGATTCCTCCTCTTTAGGCACTCCCTTTCTGGAGGCAGAGAGATAGATTCGGAAGGTCGTGCCAACGTTTTGTGTAGACTTGACTTGAATATGGCCATTATGATTCTTGATGATGGAATACGTTGTAGACAGCCCTAGCCCACTCCCTTTCTGCTTGGTGGTAAAATAGGGGTCGAAAATCTTGTCCAGGTGCTCTTTCGATATTCCTACACCGTGGTCTTCAATAGTTATCTCTACATAGTTTCCTTTTGGCAACGACAAAATACCTTTTCTCTCAATTGAAGTATTTTTAGCCCCTATGTTAATAATCCCTCCTTCAGGCATGGCTTCATTGGCATTAATAACCAGATTGGCTATAACCTGCTTCATCTGTCCCTCATCGGCTTCCACTAGCCAGAGGTCATCCGGCAGGGAAAACTCGCATTTTACATTGGAGCCCCTTAGAGCGAAACTGGCAGAATCTTTAATTAATATACCCATTGCTACGGTCTTCTTGATTGGTGCTCCACCCCTGGCAAAGGTCAGTAATTGCTGGGTGAGGTCCCTTGCCCGTAGTGACGCTTTTTCAGCCTCAGCCAATCTATCCATAGCCCTACCTTTTGGTTCTATATGCCTCATTGCCAGGCCTATATTGCCCATAATCCCGGTCAGAAGATTATTGAAGTCATGGGCAATCCCACCGGCTAGGATACCTATAGACCCAAGTCTTTCAATTGTCTTCCTTTCTTCTTCCAGTAACTTGCGCTCTGTGATATCTTCAATCAGAAACAGTGCCCCATCGAACTTCCCATCTTTATCAGTCATGGAAACAACACACACAGAGGTTTGAGTGCTTTTGCCATAGATTGAATTAAGTACCAAATTCGTGTAAAGCTCCTCACTTGGCACGTTGTAAGCCAAGTGTTCCATATCTTCAAGGCGTCCCGTTTGAAGCTCCGTCATCTCCAGGGTACTTCTTAAACTGAATATATCAGTCATCTTCCAGCCCTTGGTCGTTATATTTTCCCCATTGGGCACGCCAATAATTTCTTCTGCCTTTCGATTGATAAATACTACCTTCCCATCTTTGTTTGTTCTTATTATCCCAACAGGTGCCTTTTCTACTATCCCTTCATGGAAATCTTTTAACATTCTGAGCTGTTCTTTAGATTCCTCCAACTCCAGGGTCCTTTCTTTAACACGTATTTCTAACTCCTCCTTGCTCAAAAGAGCCAGCTTCTCATGTTCCAGAACACCTTTGGGCATTGCTCTCAAAATATTGGAAACAGCGGGAGTATTACCAAATTTTTCTTTGATTATTGAATAGCAATGTTCAAGCGTTGTTTGGGTCCACTGGGGAGGAACTAAAGTACTATAAAGATTTATAAGCTTATAGTTGACCATAGAGAATAGGGTGCATATCACTGGTATCCTATTTTTTCCCGGAATTCTATTAAGGTTATGCAAGATGGGCTCAATTTCTATGGTTTGCTCCTCGCTGAGTCTGCAACCTTCAAATAGAATAGGATTGTATTCAAAATATTCTATCAGAGTGTCTGTAGCCGCAGTGCCCGCAGTAGATTTCGTCGTTTCCAAGAACAGGTTAATAAATTCCGCATAAGCTTTAACTGTGAGCACATCTTCTCCATTCTGGGGTACCGCTTTTCTACTTGATACTATTGCGGAGGGTTGTTTGCTATCATAATACTTCATACTTCTTCTCAAATATCCCCAATTCATATTCTATGGCAGCCATCTGCTCATTATCAAACATATTACCATCTATCGAGAGTAAAAAGGTCGCGACATTTCCTTCGCATAACTTCTTCATTTCCCTTAGCATACCTCTTACTTTATCAAAGGAGTTCGTAAAGATGATTTGGTCAAGGCAGTCAAGCAAGACTACAACTCTACTTGGGTTAATGGTTCTCGTTGATATCATGTCTATTAGTCTTCTAGGGTCTTTTGGGTTTACTATGTCTTCAGTCTCTATCTGTTGAAATGTTAACCAGACAATTGATGCTTTCTCTACTCCGTACGTTGCTCTAATCTTTTTAGGTTCCAGCTTTGTAAAGCAGAGTCCTATAAATCCATATTCCAATGCTTCCTTCATCTTCTGGTAAGATTCCGCGGGTTTTTCTTCTTGAAAAAGGTATACTTTACCGGATTGCAATTCTTTGAAAATTGGCGGTAACTTTGTTCCCCGAGGCATTGCAACTAGTACACCCTGTTTGTCCAGGAAACCTCCGTGATTGTGGAGCATCATGTTAAGCCAATCATTGGCAAATTCTGTGCTATCCTTTCTCATTATTCCGTATAGGTTAGTGAAAAGGTCCCTATACTCTTTTGAAACCTCTGAAGCTCGGTCTTGTTTCTTCATAAAACTCGTAGTCCTGAGCATGGCCTCATTCACATCCAAAGACGCTAACCGAGCAGTATCGAAAATATGGCGACCGTTTTCAAAATGAATAACATCATCAATCCCCATTGAGTGTATATAATTCTGGTATGATATGGCGTCTTCTCCAAGCTCCTTGCCAGGGAGTACATCTCTCAACTTTTGCAGGAACCGTAGCCAAGCTTCACCCAAATTATCTATCGACTTACCGGGAGTAAATTCGATCCTAGCAGGTCTAAGAGAGACGGCATAGGCAATGAATAGGAATTCAATTGTCACCATAAAACCGCCCACAGGGGCAATATTTGGATTACTCCACATAACCACATTCGTCGTAGTGAGCACTATGACGTACAAAAGGAAGCCGGACAAAATGATTGTATATTTTTTCCGTAGATATGAAAGGTGCTGTTTCAGGGAAAAAACTACTAACGTAACGATAATTGCGGCATAATAGCCAATCAGAGGAAGCATACTTATTGGAATGAACTCTTGTTTTAACGAGTATGCCCAGCCAAAGTTTGTCCAACTGACATCAAATGGAGCTGCTATTAAGGTGTATAACGATAAAGGTAACATTGGAACGAGTATCAAATAGTATAGTTTCCTTTTAGAAGCGATGTAGAGAATCGTCATCAGTAATAGGGCCGGAGCTAATAGGAAACTGAATCCTACAATTCTATATGCAGCCGTAGCAATACCGAGCGATGGTGCACTTCGGCTAATAAATACCGAAAGCATCCAGACAATTAAACTGACTCCAAATGCTAGAAATAATCTGTAGCTTGGGGCTCGGGGATTCTTCCTGAAAACGAGGAATGTAATTACCAGCGCCAATACCCCTCCCCCCAGGTATTGAATATTCCAGGGAATGAAGTACCATTCTCCTATCATACACTCCTCAATAATTCGGCAAGGTGATGGTACTCAGCTGCGACTATCTTTGGCGGCTTAATCTGGCCAAAGGGTACTCCTTCTTTTTGCCTCTTGAGCGTATACCTCATGAAGGCACCTTTCTTCAAATATTCAACTTCAATTGCTTCGTTAGGGTCTTTGATCTTGAAATCCCTAACATAGTTCTCGAAATCTGGGAAGGATTTCCGTAATGCTTCAAAGAGCAACCTGACCATTTGCTCCCCGGTATAGTCAGCTTCTTTCTCCAACAGGAACTTAACATGCTCTTTGGGCAACATCTCATGACAGACCAGCCAGTTTTCTGAGATGAAACCTACCTTGGATAGAGCGTCCCGTGCCAAGGCCTCAGATAATCCGTAATATCCGTAGATATCTATCATACCTATTGTCCTGCTTTCAAACCTGAAAATAGGCATCCCATCATCTTCAAAATCAATGACCCGGAAATAATCTTTCGGACGATACCTAATGACAAAAGAGCCAAAGGTTGTCGTTATGAGCTCATATACCTCGTTTTTGGTAAGTTCATGTATTTTCTTGACTTGTCCCTTACTGTTTAGAAATTCAAAGTAAACATTTGATAGGTTCGGAAACAGGTCAAATTTGCGATGGGGTCGTCCCATAAGGGGCATTCCAAGGTCAGAGATTGCGTATAGGTTAAGAGGCTCTACATTAAACTGGTCCCTGAAATAGTCTACGTATATCGTACCATCCCAGCCACTTATGACTAATCCTTTTATTGGCAGAATATCGCTGGCCTTATCATAACTTCTACGTGATTTAGATTGAAGGTATTTAATATACATTACGATCTTAGCTACACCCAGAGGTAAAGATTCATATCTATCTTTCCAAAGCTTCTGTGGGTTCGTGAAATATTCACAGACCATCTTCAGCGTAGATGGAACTCCGACCAGGAAATCAATCGGTTCGCCATCTTCAACACATTTGAGCACCAACGCAATCTTTCTTCGCATATCTGTTACTTCATCCAGAACCTGTACCGGAGGTACTATACGGAAATTATCGCTCAGTAACTTCGCTGCCATTCCCGAGCCGTAGGGTAAGGGGGCACACATGTTTAGCACTGTGGCTCCCTCACCTATTTTCGGCTTACCCCATTCATCACTGCAGGCAAATAAAACCATAGGTATAATGCAATCTTGCATATTTTCGAAGTATGTTTTTCCATGCACAATCCATTTGGGCTTCCCTGAGCCGCCGGAAGTCTTCAAGCAAAGGACATAATCGTCCGTCATCCACCCATCCAACATCGGTACAACCTGTCTGCTTATTCTTTGATAGTAATCCCACATTGGCTCGCCTTTACCTCGCGGGACCGTATTTTCCAACTTTTCCATTTCTTCACCAAACTTATGCAAAATAGGATAATCGTCATACACTGTAAGTGGTATATCCTCGTATTTGTCAACGCCTTCCGGGCAGAGATGCTTCGCCAGCTTAGTTTTCTTCCATTTTTCAAAATGTTCTTTCAACTTTCTCTCGTTATGTTCTGCCTGCTCTGAGAAACTTTTTTCATAGAAGGAACAGTATTTGGTCCAAAGTTCATTATTCATTATTTGCCTCCCTCTAGGACTACTTTTTAGCCCATTTATAAATTAGCCTGCTAGAGAATTCAAGGGTCTACCATTGCGTCAGCTTCTACAATAAGGTATCAACCACTCAGCAAGTCTGTCTGTATTCACATCCAGCTTCAATATCTGAAACAAGCCAGATCCCTTTTTTCGGCCAGTTCCCTTTTCTTTGAATCCTTATTTCGTTATCTGAGCCACATGGAGAAAACTATTGACGGCGGCAATGATATCTGACTCATTGAATGGCTTTGGCATAACGCCAAGGGGGCCTTGCTTCATAGCCCTCTCCATCATGTCACTATTAGGGTAACCAGTAATTACTATTATCGGTAGCCTACTTCTGATACCCCTCATTTCGCGAAGAATCTCTGCACCATCTTTGTCAGGCATTTTCAAGTCAAGGAACACTAGGTCAAAATCCCTTTGCATTACATACGCGACGGCGTCAGCAGAGGTATCAGCAGTCACCACTATATGCCCCTGTTCTTCTAAAGTCTCCTTGAAAAGAGACCTTATCAATTTATCATCATCGATAACTAAGATACTAGCCTTCTTCCTCTTCATACTCTGACGTAACCACTCATCGACCGCATCTTTGTCAAATCTCCATTTATTGCCTATCTTGATGGCTGGGATAATACCCTGCTTAAGTAGCTTGTAGATAGTTTTCTTTGTAAAACGTAGGTACTGGCCTAGTTCTTCTACAGTCATGAGTTCTGGCATATAGTTTAGATCCTCTCAATCTAGACGACTATTGGCATTAAAATCAAATTGCCGAGTCAAGCCGTGTCTTGCGTACGTCTAGGCAACAGGGCTCGGCTTTATTTTCTCTAAGAGGCAATCCAGAGTTTTGACCCTCTCGATATCTTTTCGTCTAGTATCTACCCATTTCTCAATATGGTTCTCAGGTATGTGCAGATTTCGGGCAATGGTAATAGTTCTCTCGATAATAGTTATATCCATTATGTGACCAGTGAGTGAACCTAATCTGCACTCTACACCCTCGGCGATATTATCAATATAATGTACCCAATCCACTTCTTCGCTTCTCGCCTCGACGCCTTCCTGCTTGGAAGTTAGCTTGCAACTCCAAACAGTCTTTGCCTTCAAAACTTCTTCTATACTGCTGTTTACTCTTTCGAGTTCAAAAGGCTTGATTATATAATCTGCGGCCCCAATCTTCATGGCTTCTATTGCTGTTTGAGCATCCCCTGCAGCAGTGATTACAATGACCACGGTTTCCGGACATTTTGATTTCGCTTCTCTGAGAACATCCATCCCGGATATTCCTGGTAATCGAAGGTCTAATAGCATCACATCAAAATTGTCCACGGACAATATCTCCAGAGCTTCTTCTCCGGTGGTTGCTGTAGCACATATATACCCCGCCTCTGCTAGGTCCTCGAAAAGCAAATCAGTTACACTTTGCTCATCATCAACCACTAGAATTGCTGCTTGTTCCGATTGCATAGCTTCATCCTTATTGAGCACTACAATTATTTAAGTTATCTTAAGTTCTTCTTAAACGACACATATTTTACAACTGCTTATCCCTTTTTGTCAAGAGTCACCCAACAAAAGATTGTGGGATATGCTCGAAAGAATCTACGCCTGCTATGGCAACACAGTCCATTCAATATAAACATTACGCTGAGCTGCCCTCTGCCATTTGCTCTCGGCAGTGATTGCAGTGAACTCCGGATGTTGTAAATATGCTTTCTCTCAAATACTGTAAGCTACATCTGGGGGAAAAATCCAGCTAGGTATTCAGATATAACAAAAGCCCCTTTCGTCTATCGAGGTAACAAAACGCTATTTTGTTCAATACTCCCAATACTTCTTGACTTTCCAGAGTTCCGCGGCATAATATTACGACATCGGAACAATATTCCGCGAGGAAAATATTATGCCTGTATTAGATGACTACTTAAGTATTGTCGAAGCCGCTCAGATACTGGGAGTTCATCCTGGAACGGTGAAAAGGCTCTGCAGGAACGGCAAATTGGAGGCAAGAAAGGTACATAATGCGTGGCTCATCCGTAGCGGGACACTTCATTCATTTGCTAAAACGTATAAGGGTCGCAGAGGGAGGCCTCCAGCCAAGATACATCAATAATAAGTTTGAAAAAAATGTTTGATATGGCGAAATTGGAAGAATCAAATAAAACGGGCGCCAAGAGTTCGCTACGCAACTCTCTCCGAAGCTAGAGTTGAACAAAGTCGGCTGCTGGCATATGGCCCATCCCCCAAGGAGGTGTTGTCATGCCACAAGTGCAATCCCTGGACGACCTGATTGCAAAGAAGGCGATCGAGTACGCCGACCAGATTAAGGCGGCGGCGGCGATGGCGGATAAGGAAGAGGAAATCCGCATTGAATCGGAAAAACAGCTTGCGTTCATTCAGAAGGAAGCAGGCATCAAGTTGGAGGGCAAGCATGAGTTCACTGTCGCCAGTGGGCGCATCGACTCGGTATATTCTCGTGTCATCATCGAATACAAGAATCCAAAGAGTCCCGGCGATCACATTGGTCCGAAAGGCGACTCACCCGGAAGCAAGAAAGTCATCGAGCAAATCAAGAAGCGGTTTTACGACATGCGCCATGAGCATGGGCAACCGCTCAACTCACTGTTCGGAGTTGGTTTGGACGGTAATTACTTCATTTTCGTTCGTTTCCGCGATGAAAAATGGCAAGTACAGGAGCCAGTCGAGGTCAACAGCTATTCCGCTGAGCGGTTTCTCTGGGCACTGTTTAACCTAGGCACGAAGGGTAAGGCGTTCTCGCCTGAGTACCTGGCAGGTGACTTCGGGTCGGAGGGCGGTAATACCGTCGCCATCAGCGGCATCCACGCCCTCTATGATGCCATCGTGACCACCGACAACCCCAAAGCACAGACCTTCTTCAGTCAGTGGAAAATCCTGTTTGGTGAAGTTTGCGGATACGACGTAGACAGCCAGTCAGAAAAGCTTAGGAAACTGGCTGAGTTCTACCAGGTAGGCGTGAAGGACCCGAAGCCCGCCGAATTGCTGTTTGCCGTTCACACCTACTACGCGTTGTTCATGAAACTGCTGGCAGCGGAAATCGTTGCATTCTTCCACAAGTTACCAACGCCTCTTCAGAAGATGATGCAGGCTACAACCAGTAACAAACTCAAGCACGAGATGGAAGACCTCGAAGCCGGCAGTATTTTCCGCCACCTCAACATCACGAACTTTCTCGAGGGCGATCTCTTCGCCTGGTACACTAGTGTTTGGACTGAACCAATTGAGAAGCTTGTACGTGAAATGGTCTCAAGGCTGGATGACTATAATCCTGGCACTCTTTCTGAGGACCCTGCCGGCAGCCGTGACCTACTCAAGAAGCTTTACCAGCAACTTTTCCCTAAGAGCGTTCGCCATGACCTTGGCGAATACTACACACCCGACTGGCTCGCTGAACACGTCCTCAACGAACTCGGATACGCCGGAGACCCCGACAAACGGCTGCTCGATCCTGCATGCGGTTCGGGCACCTTCCTCGTCATGGCAATTAACCACATCCGAAAATGGTATGACGAAAATCGCGAACGCTGTCGGTTCGATGAAAGCGAACTTGGTCGCAAAATCCTCGCTAATGTGATCGGCTTTGACCTTAACCCGCTGGCCGTGATGGCCGCTCGAACTAACTACCTCATCGCTATCCGTGACCTCGTCGGGCATATGGATAAGGTCGAGATTCCGGTTTACCTGTGCGATTCAATAATGACGCCTTCGGAATACGGGGGGCTTTTTGCCGGAGGTCTCGGTAAGGCTAGACAATTGAAGACTGCACCTACTACCTTCTTAATTCCAACTGAAATCGCTACGAACCGCGACGATGTAGCTAAGTATGCAGAGCAATTAGAGGCTGGGGTTCGCAACGGCTATTCGGCTGAAGAATTCATCCAGCGCTGCCGTGATGAGGGACTACCGATCAGTGAACATACGCTGCACACCGAGTTGTATCTTGAGCTAGTGAAACTCGACAAAGCGAACAAGAACGGCATTTGGGCGCGGATAATCAAGAATGCCTTCGCGCCTTTATTCATCGGGCAAGTCGATTACGTTGCTAGTAATCCACCATGGATTAACTGGGAGAACTTGCCTCGGGATTACAGGGAGGAGTCTTCGAACGTCTGGGACAAATACGGTTTACGCGAAGCAAAAGGTGGTAAAGCCGGTATTGGAAAGTCAAAGCACGAGTTGGCTGCCCTATTTGTCTTTGTTTCAGCAGACAATTACCTTCGCAAGAACGGACGGCTTGGTTTTGTAATTACGCAGTCACTTTTCAAGAATCAAGGTGGTGCGGGATTCCGCACATTTCATTTTGAAAAGACATATCTCGCTCCGCTTTCTGTCGTCGATATGACCGAATGTCGGGTTTTTGAGGGGGCGGTAAATCGTACAGCCACACTGATTATAGAAAAACGTAACACCAAGTTTGAATATCCTGTATCATACACGGTTTGGTTTCCGAGGGCTCAGCCTGACATCCCCGAAGACTTGCCTCTGAAGGAAGTCCAGGAAAGAGTCTCACCTGTCAAGATGCTAGCTCAGCCATCAGTAAAAGGCTGGGACGGCTCGCCCTGGCTCACCTGCCCGGAGTCTTTCGCAACTGAATTAGACAAGGTACTGGGCCACGGGTTCTATCGAGCTTACGAGGGAGTGAACAGCGGTGGGCTCGTTGGGGCGTTTTGGGTTGAGAAGAAACAAGAGTTTAATGACGGTACCTGTCTGATCCAAAACCTTTATGATGCCGGTAAGATTAAGGTGACACCCGTAATGCATCGTGTCGAGCAGGCTCTTCTCTATCCGTATATTCGAGGTCGCGATGTAAAAAAGTGGTACGCGAAGGAATCATGTTTCTATTTGTTGACACACAATCCTCAGACGCGGCAGTGCCTCAGTGAAGCGATCATGCGGAAGCATTTCCCGCAGTCGTATGATTACCTCGTGAATTTCCGTCCGTTGCTTCTCGCACGGAAGTCCGCACCTATCAGACAGCAGATGAAGTCCGGGCCGTTTTATGCTCTCTTGGGAGTTGGGCCTTACACCGTATCTAAGTGGAAAGTCGTGTTCAAAGACTTATCGGAGCTTTTTCAGTGCTGCGTAATCGGCCCGGAAGATTCGTCAATGACAGATAAACCAGTTATCCCAGACTACACTCTGCGGCTAATCCCAGCCGTAAGTAAGGATGAAGCGCACTACATTGCCGCACTTCTGAATTCTGCACCAAGTGTTGCAGCATTGTATTTCTCATCTACCGGCGTCCAGACCCAGCGCTACCATCCCGGCGATGCAGAGAAAATCTCAATCCCGTGCTTCAAGGGGTCGCCTCAGCAAAAGGTTCTGTCGAAGCTGTCACAACGTTGCCACGATTTGGTTCGAACTAGCGCTATCAACGAACTCTGCGAAGCGGAGAAAGAAATCAACAACGTTGCTGCGTCAATTTGGGGTATTCCAATAAAGCGATTGAGGGAAATCGAACACATGCTAGACGCTATTGGAAAGGAAAGTGAACACTCAAACACCGCTTTTCCTGAAGATAGGAATTATGACTGATGCTTCAAGTTGACTACATAGATAATTTTGAGACGAAGGCGCTGGACGCCATCCGTGATCTCTCCGCCGACGCCGAGCGTGTGGACATTGCCGTCGCGTTTCTGTCCTATCGCGGCTGGGTTGAGCTGAAGCCGTGTCTTACAGAGGTGGTGAGTCGCGGTGGTCGGCTCCGGGTGATTGTGCGGCGCGATGTGCGGCAGAACAGCCCTGAAGCAGTCGAAGAGCTATTCCATCTCGCCAACACCCAGGTGGCATTCGGGCTGGCAGACACGACGTTTCACCCGAAGGATTATCTTTTTCACGCGGGTAATAAGTTGACCGTGCTTACCTCGTCGGCCAACGCGACCTATCCCGGCCTGACACACAACGACGAAGGCGGAGCAATCATCACACATCCCGACGCAACCAATGACGAAGCGGCGCTCAAGGCCAACGGTATTTTTGACCGGCGTTGGCAGAACGCAATCCTGGTGGATGAGCAAGTATTGGTAGCATTTAAAGCGGAGGCGGTGTCGCCGTCGTTCGCCGAAGGCGTTTTGGTGCGAAGCACCAACGAGCTTTACAAGAGCTATGGCATTGGGCGTATCCAGAAAGTGCGCGGGGCACAGGCGAAGGTTGAGTTTAATCCGTCGGTATTCATGCCGCCACCCTATCGCTCGGAAAACAAGATCCTACAACTGGCTGAGATCGAGCGTGTGGAATCGCCTCTGGAACGTGCTTGCCGTGGGGAGTGGGAGGAGCCCCAGCGATTTGAATTGAGAATGATGGCCGCCAGATTCCTGACAAGTAACAAAGGCGGGCAGCTATCTAATGCGCGCACACAAATTATTCCTCATCAGATCTTTGCAGCATATCGAGTGGTGTCAAACCCTACGCGG
>SDBU01005181.1_pt1 | contig 15708 bp, 16 predicted proteins | sample 2277071 | NCBI WGS metagenome assembly SDBU01 (sample SAMN10397929, study PRJNA504765) | marine sediment metagenome | isolation source: marine sediment core GS08_GC12, 126 cmbsf | place: Arctic Ocean: Gakkel Ridge, Loki's castle | collected 2008
TGGACCCCTCCGAAATGCATGTCCGAGACATGAAACCATTTGAGGTCAGTTTTCACTCGTCTACCTCAATCTTCTGATAGGTTTCCACTTGTTTTTCTCTCCCCAAGTGTCGCCTTCCCCTGTTACCTAGAAGTATATACACTAACTTATAGAGCTGCAACAGTTCTGAGCCTTGCGGTTGAACCTGCGCGTTTTTTGAAATATTCCGGCAGCATTTGCGTGGTTTTAGCTTCGGAAGTGGGCTTGTAAAGATTCGAACCAACGACCTTTGGGTCATGGGCCCCTTCCCAGTTACCTTGCCTTCAACAACACATCTATAAGTATTGGATGACAACTGAGAGTAAGGATTTCAGGTTATGTCCCCGAGTACCTGCTTCACGTCGAACTATTTGTGCTAGAGTTTCAATATCGGTCAATTCCCAAGCTTCCTTAAAGCGTTCGATGACTTCTTCGATCATTGAGTGGTAATCGCTGATACCGGAGAAAGAAAGCTCGGATTTGTTAAGCATCTCATAAAAATCATTTGAGACTCCTGAAGCATGTAGCGTGCTCGATGGAACTGGCTCCTCTGGAGTGTGTCGACCTTTAAGGTAGCCGTTTAGAGCAGGTATTAGATGAGGTGTAATCGCATCACGAACAGCAACACGACACCAATCACCACCATCTGCGAAGGCCATACGATCCATGACATGAAGATATAAGAACATGAATTGGCTATAGACAAAGTACGAAACAGCTGGCCTTGCAGGTTTTCCTGATAAAGAGGGCCATTGGTCAAGTATGACATCGGCGCAAGCTTTTACCGTCAAACTCATGTACCCAACCAATTTGAAGGCAGCAAGAGTCAAAGAGTCTAGATCAGTCATCAGATGCTTACAACTCCCCCGTTTCACGCCATAATAATACCATCTCTAGGCTCTCCCACCTGCCCAGGTCTTTGATAGTCATTGTGTCCACACCAGCTTATCCTACCATCCATTTCTATTAAGGTACCAAAATACTAAAATGTGAATTATGCAAAATTTTCGCATGGCTAAGGTAAGTATGCATTCGTGAGTTAGCGCAATCCCTGACTATGAACCTCGCGTCTCGTCCACTGGTTCGAAGTGCTCACTATCACGCTTATGTACCTCTGCATGCGCCTCAAGATTCTCGTGCATTAGTCCAATCCCAAGTTTCGTGTTCCGCTGTCTCCATTGCTCGAACCAAATCCGGCATTCACTCGGGCCCTGGGACGAGCCACTTCGGTACTTCGCATGCTCCAATAAGCATTTATTAGAGAAATCATACTTACCTGTCCAAGCTTGGAATGATGATGCCCAGAAGTCAGCAGTCGCAAAAAGAAATCTATCGTTACAGCCATGGCCTCTCAGTAACCTCAATCTAAGCTCATAAATATCCCTATCGTGAACGCCGGGGTCCACGAAGATACTGCCTTCGTGTGCCAAATAGATGTGACTTTCGAGAAACTCACCAACAGAACAGTGAATGTGGTTGAGGTAGTCATTGATCCAATTCTGGTACTTCAACAGTGCCGGGGTGAGTACTAAGCCTAGAATCGGCTTTCGTGCTAAGCCTTCTACGTGGTCGTAGGCATCGATGAAGGAAGTGCCAAGAATCAGATTAGTGGAATCGACCAGCGTGCCGCACCCTATCGCACCCCGAGCGAGTATCCCCTTACCAAGTAGTGAATCTAGAGTGTTCTGAGCAGTATGGCAGACGAACAACAGCCATGTTCCAAGGTCAATGTCCATCGGCAAAAGATGCAAGTCGATTGCCTTGTGTATGTCGTATATCAGGATGATCGTGTCCTGTAATAGAAGCGAACGAACAGCTTGGGTTAGATTCAGAGGTCTTTCGATAGGGACTCCATATCTGATCCCATGCGAAGTCCGCTGAGAGATGCTGACAGCCTCGACGATTGATTCGTCTGCTAGCTTGCGCAGCTTTCGGGCCAAGGCTTTGAGTTGCTTGGAGTTACGGCAATCGCTGATGCTACGTCGCGTCATCAACAGATCGAAGCAGGCCACTATATCGTCGGGGCGATCATACAACTCACGGAAGATGTTACCCTTAGGCAGCGGAAGCTGTTTCATTTTATCGTCTCTATTTTACATCATTTTATCAGCTGCCCTTCCGCCAGTCAAAGGCCCACATTGCCTCATCAGAAATCCAGCATTGAACTTCCCTCACCTTATCTATGGCGGTGACCTGGCAGCCCACGAGCATCTCCATCTGCGAGTGAAGTGATGTAGACCTCGAACGATGCACACTATACGTTCACGTACATCATGCAAAGTTAATTACGATTGATGGATTTTTGTACTTGAACCTTTTCGAATGCCCCGGGAGGGATGATAAACGTGCTAGTTCTTCTCGTTTTACCTTATGACTTTTTGTAAACTTAGACTCGGTTATTGTCAGAATAATTGACACCCTGACTTAGGTTCAGGGTGTTATGTGCTAGGGGAACCCAAACAAAAGATAAGGTACATTATTTGTTGAAAGTAGGTGTATAACCAGAAGCACCTTAACAATTGAATAGAGTAAAGCAGGAAGGTATGAAAATGAAGTGATTATTGAGAAACTCGAGTCAACGCCGCAAGTGAATAACTGCTATGTAGTAAGTGATGAATCCTTTTCCACCCAATATCTAAACCACTTCATGTGCCAATTAACAAAATTATCGTTTGCCCAGTAGTTACCTTGGTAAAGAGTGTTATAGCGTAACACATGACCCATGAGAAAAATATGATGAACGGGCGGTGTAAGCTGAATAACGAATAACTCGTCTTCGCTTAGTTTCCTATTGATTGAATAGCCTTGCAAAAAAGTTGATAATTGCGTTTGGCGCAACTTTTCCGCTTCATCACTTGTGTCCATCCATTCCGGTGTTGTCAAGAAAACACCAATATCCAAAGCCCGCCAACCATACCCGGAACTATCGAAGTCGAATATCACTGGTGTATTATCTGTTTTGTACCGAACATCACCGCCAAACAAATCACCATGGCATATGCCATATTCCGGCTTTGATGTAGAAAGTAATCGTAATACCTGATAGTTACAGTACTCACCGATATTCTCGATTATTCTGAAATCCGCAGTTCGATGTTCCATGAAAGGTGAAATGGCAGCCAAATTATCGTCGATAAGGTGCTTCATATCAAGGTGTTTTCTTCGATATTGCCCACGCATCTTATCGCTGCACTCATGAAACCGACTGACCATATCACCTAGGGCTTTGATACGACCTCCATCGTTATCTTCTTCGACACCTTCTGCTTCCTCGAATAGAACTGCATACCGAACGCCTTCAGGAGCTTTCAATGGACTTACATAGCTTCCATCTCTTTTCATTACAGGCTTTGCTACAGAAACGCCGTTCTTTCCAAGATAATTCAGCAACCGGACTTCTTCTGTTACATCCAGCCGTGTTCGTCTATCATGGAAATAAGTCTTAAGGTAGTAGCCAGCTTCAGAAGTCTTGATAACATAGGTATCACATATTCCTTTTCTGTAGAATTCACAGGATATCGGTTCGGATAATGGATACTTATCAAGCATCCAGGGGATCAGTGCCTTCTCTGATAGTGTAGAATTCTGTACAGTGAAAAACCCATCGGTCATCTGAATATTCTCTCGTATTTCATAGCGAACTCCACCATATATTACACGTGGGGACACACTCATAGCGGCTAATTATACCACAAATTGAGACTGAAGCATTTCGTAACAACCTAGTATGGCAAAATAACAAATATTATCTTGTTGCTGAACAATGCCTCAATCTGTATAATTCACAGATAATATGATGAAATATCAAGCTGTATTCTTTGACCTGGGTGGAACACTAACCTATCCGTTCTATTGGTCGGAATACGCCGAAGTAAGAAGAAAAATAGCAGCTGTTCTTTCTGTCCCTGAAGATGGGATAACAAGGATATGGAGGGAAGAGGGCCACCAGCTGGGGACAGGCATAATTCGAACTTATCCAGACTTCATAAGATTTATCTGCAAGCAACTCAGAATAGAAGTGGAAGCTAGTCGAATTAATGCCGCCGTTGATATCGCATTTGAAATGACAAGACATAAGGTTATGGTTCCTCGAGATGGTGCTCTCGACCTTCTCACCTACTTGAAAGCGAATGACTATAGAATAGGACTGATTAGTGACTGTGGTCCCGATGTCCCAGCACTCTGGGATGAAACGCCTTTTGAGCCGTTTATTGACGTGTCGGTATTCTCATGTGAGGCGGGGCTTGTGAAATCCGACACTCGAATATTTGAACTGGCGATTGATAAACTTGGAGTTAAACCAGAGAAAAGTATCTATGTTGCCGACGGAATGAGGAAAGAGTTAAGCAGCGCTGCTGAACTCGGCATGTGGTCTCTTCAGATTCGTGCACCCGGCGAAGCCGATGAGAATCCGTTAAAAGAAGACTGGAACGGTCCAAGAATCTCATCTTTAACAGAATTAATATCTTTATTAGATTAATCACCTGTGGAAGTCGGAGTAGAATAAAATAAGATATATTATCTTCAGTCTGAAGCTGAAGAGGTGAAGCAGCCGTATTTGAGGAAATGCCCATGAGTACGTTTAAGTTTCGGGACTATGACAAATTGACCGATGGCGAAATTGAAATCATTATCAAGGAAAAACAGCCTGCGCCGAGAGGGGAAGGGTATGTACCTCAGTACTACTTTAACATCCATCTCTCAGGTAAATCCGAACCGATTGGTAGAATTCGCCTACGCGTTGGGAATACCAGACGAGTGATCATGTATGCTGGGCATGTTGGGTTTGAGATAAATGAAAAATATCGGGGTCATAGATATGCCGCTAATGCCTGTAATCTTATTAAAACAGTTGCCTTAGATCACGGGATCAACAATTGCTGGATCACATGCAGACCAGATAATTTACCATCTCGTAAAATATGTGGAACAACAGGTGCAAGATTCATTGAAGTTGTAGATATCCCAGAAGATTACGACATGTATGAACGTGGTAATCGGCAGATGTGTAGATATAAATGGGACCTACTGGAATGAGAGGCATCTTTTCAAATCCTAGAATAAGATACGTTATCTTCAGAATGCCAAATTAGTAATAACCCATTGGGCGTACCAACAAGTAGCCTATAGTCCTGTTATGTTTTAATCCCAAACGAAGTTATTATGCGCAATCTTATAATCATGTGGTATTGACCTGCCCCCATAAAGAATACCACTCTTTAAGTTAGAGTTACCGGAATTCTAGTAAGATAATATATCTTATCTTTTATTATACCGAAGGGAATATTTCAAGTAATCTATTTGACTGCTACGAATATACTTCTTATCCAGAAATGCCAGACGATATCAACACCTTTGAAGCCCGCATGCCGCATCGTATTTAGCCAAGTATCATAATTATGCCAGTTAATGTTTGCCTTTGCATCTGTTTCCTCAAAACTTTCCTTAAATTTCTGAAAATCCTGAGGTCGTTTCTCCTCTTCAAGTTGATCATAGGCGAACTCTACACGGAAGACGTGCTCCATTTCAGCAATGTCGGTAACTTGAGAGCGATTCCCCAAGTTACATACAAGGGCACCACCATCCTTGATGTGATTAAAGACTTGCTTTAAGAATGGATCTCTTCTCTTGTCCGAGAGGTAATGAAGTGCACCAGATGACACGATGAAATCATATTTATCATCAATTTCTGGAATCCAGAACATATCAGTATTGAAATCACTAACGAAACCAGAAAATCTTTGTCCATATTTTGGAATTAGATTGCTTTTGGCAGCTTCAATCATCTGCTCAGAAGAGTCAACTCCAACTACAGCGCTACCAGGGACATTTTCCAAGATATATGTTGACGATGTTGTTGGAGTTCCTGGACCACACCCGATATCAAGTATTTTGGGAGAAGTAATTGAACCTAACTTGCAGAAGTAATTGACTATTCTTGTAAGATTTGTAAGTGCCTCCCCCTTTTTCTCAGAGATAATAGATTGTTGATAGTCATACCTTTGCACTCTCTCGTCCTGCCAGAATCGAGTATCTCCCCCAGAATGGGAGGTTTGTTGTTTAGATAGATTCGGTTGATTCTCCATTGGCTTCCTCTTTCATACAGATATTGTCATTCGATTTTACTCCGGGTGAATAGTCTAGTCAAAATTACGCAACAGTTCGTAACAAGATGATATTTGTTATTTGACACTGAACGCATATCCATAATCCAAGTGGTATAATAGCAGCGTGAAATCTATGTCCTTTAATCAAATGGTCCAGCTATATGATGAGACACGGGTCTTTGACGTAGGTTGTTTCAATTCTGCAGTGGACTACCTCGTAGAGAGATTCCCTCCGTCTGTATTCAGTAAGCTCTTTGAGCCAGGAATCGGTACAGGTAGGATTGCCATACCGTTAGCAGAAAGGGGATATCAGGTTACCGGAGTGGACATATCAGAAGAGATGTTAGAGTTGCTAAATAGAAGGCTAATACAGATGAAGCGATCTTTACCGATATCCTTTCATGCGGCCGATGTTATAAGATTGCCCTTCCCAAATGATACCTTTGATATTGCTATTTGCGTGCATGTCTTCTATTTCGTAAGAAGGTGGAAGAAAGCAGTTCAAGAGATCTTGAGAGTGTTAAGACAAGATGGTCCATTAGTTCTTATGCATACGGGAACCGGTGCCGAAGTCCCTGAAATTAACACGAGGTATCGAGAATTATGCGCGGAGCAGGATTATCCAATTAAAGATATTGGAGTGAAAAGCACTGGTGAAGTCGTAAATTACCTAAGGAACCTTGGGTTCAATACAGAAGAGATTCGGGATCGTTGGCAGTGGACTCATCATATACAACTAGATAGAGCGCTACATTATATGAAGTCTCGTGCATATTCTTTCACTACTCTTACTCCTGAAAAAATACACTCCATCGCAATAGATAAGCTTGAATCCGAAATTAAGAAGCAATATGGAAATCTCAATTCTAAGGTAAAGATTACTAATCAGATATACTTGATATTCGTCTCGCGTCCTTAAGAGTTTGCTAGACTGTTACATGGCGAATAATAACAAATATTATCTATTGACAATATTCTGAGACAGAACTAAACTCAAATAGCTAATGAACTGACTTAAAAGGAAAAATTGAATAGCAATCAATCTTCAAATAGATCTAGTAATAAATCGTTTACTGGAGAAGGTAAAACTCGACTCTATCATGATTTATCATCATGGTTCCCTTTACTTACAGCACCGGAAGATTATACTGAGGCAGCAGAATTTTACCGAAAGACGATCGTGTCCGCTTGCCATTATCCTCCACGAACACTCCTAGAGCTTGGCAGTGGTGGTGGCAACAATGCCTCACATCTGAAGGCACATTTTACGTTGACCTTAGTTGACCTTTCTCCTAACATGCTTGAGGTAAGTAAATCCTTAAATCCAGAGTGTGAGCATATCCAAGGGGATATGCGTGATATTAGACTTGATCGACTGTTTGATGCCGTCTTCATTCACGATGCTATCACTCATATATCCTCTGAGCAAGATCTTCAAAATGTTATTGAGACGGCGTTTGTGCACTGTAAACCTGGCGGAGCTGCTTTGTTTTGTCCAGATTTTATCCGAGAGAACTTTCAACTCTTGACGGAACATGGTGGACATGATGCTGGAGAACGCAGTATGCGATATCTTTCGTGGGTTTGGGATCCTGATCCTGCTGATACGACCTATATTACTGACTTTGCATACCTTCTGCGAGAAGGTGATAATGTCCGATGTGAATATGATCGTATGACCATGGGTCTCTTCAGCCGTGAGGATTGGTTACGTTTGATTACCGATATCGGTTTCCAAGTGCGTTCAGTTCCTTTCAAACAAAGAGATCGGAAGTCAGGAAGTGTGGATTTCCTTGGAATTAGACCTGAATCATAAGTCTACAAAATAAGATATATTATTTTGTTATTCAGTGACACAAAGGTTGCATTTTATTGACAGTCAGTCGGCAGAGCGTCTATATTAGCTGAAACAGGAAACACCAATTCTACTAATGTTCAAAGTAGAAGGAAGGGGGGGTCTCTGATGGTATTAGGAGACTATGCGAATATTGCAACAATTGTGCTTGCCGTAGCTACTGTCATACTGGTTGGGGCAGCGATAATCGCAGGTATCATAGCATATAAGAATATAAACGTGCTCAGAGAGCAACGGAGAATAGAGACTCTGCTCAAGCTTATAGAACGTATATCAAGTCAGCATGAGAGGGATAATAGAGCAGCGTTACATGGAATGTGGATAAACCCCCCTTTGGGGGATAAACAGGAAGGTCCGGAAGCCGATAAATCAAACCAAATAGTAAAATTAATTTCGCATGTTCATGAACTGGAAAGGAAACAAGGAGCTGCTCGAACTGTTGCTGAAAAGCGTATGTATCGGGAAAAAGCAGCAGTAGAGGAGACTATTTCATCGTTTGATACAATTGGTTTCTTCTTGCTTGGGGACCCGCCAAAACTGGAAGTTGATTCTAAATTGAGAGATGAGGCGCCAAGTTGGATTTGGGAAATTACACAAGAAATGTGGGATATTCTAGGGGATTATGTAGTTGGTGTTCAAAGTGGAAAGTTAACAAGATATGCAGGAGAGCAAGCTAGGGATAGACCTAACTATGGTAAATATTTTCTGACCTTGAAAAATGAGGCAGATAGTCAACTCCCTAACGGTTAAGGTGCAGTTGACCCGGTAGATAAGTGAATATTAACCCTCAATTGGAATTTTGACCTGCCCACAATAATCATACCACTTGTTGAGTTTGAGTTAAGTTCTGAGTACCAAGAAGATAAGATCTATTATCTTGTGAGGCAGTAGCAGAAAGGTTCCTTTTTCACCCCACGGTCTCACACATAGCTTTTAGGCGTGAAATTGACCGGACCTTTTTAGTGCACACTAAACAAAAAGATGTTCTGTTAAGTGCCAAGGAATAGAGCGATTCTAACTTGCAGTCTGGAAGGATATTGATTACGATAATTGGAAAGCTTAAAGCGACCAATAAACTCATATCTAAATTTATGGAGGCGAAGTGCGATTATGGAATGGAAAATGGATCCATGGAAGTTCTATGACGTGACTCACAAGCGTCACGTAGTCTGCAACCCCATGAACACAGCGAAGCTTGACGAACTGATCGAGCTCCTAACAGTAAATCCGCAAACTGCCGTACTCGACATTGCCTGCGGCAAGGGGGAGATGCTCACAAGGCTGGCTGAGCGGTACGGAGTATCGGGAGTCGGAGTCGACATCTCCCCATACTGTGTGGCAGATGTGAAACAGAAGTTGCAGGAACGAGTGTCCGACGCTCGAATCGAAATCCTCAACATGGACGGAGCGGACTACAAGGCCGACCAATTCTTCGACTTCGCCATGTGCATCGGTGCTTCGTGGATCTACAAGGGACATCGAGGGACTTTGCGTGCTTTGAAGTCTATGACGAAACCGGGCGGTCTCGTTCTCGTAGGTGAATCTTTCTGGATCAAAGAGCCGGAGAAAGCGTATTTGACTGCGGAGAACTACACACGCGACATGTTCGGCACGCACTACGAAAACGTACTCGTTGGTGAAGAAGAAGGTCTAGTCCCGCTGTACACGATGGTCAGCAATCAGGACGATTGGGACCGTTACGAGACACTCCAGTGGTATGCAGCAGCAATGCATGCAGGAGAGAACGAAGATGATCCTGACGTGCCGGAGATCTTAGCACGTGTGGCTCACGGACGGACGAATTACCTGCGCTGGGGTCGCAACACGCTTGGATGGGCGCTATATCTGTTTCGAAATTCGGGCCCCTATTAATTAAATGTAACTCAGTAAATAACAAATATTATTTTAAAGAAAGCTGATATAATTACTGATAGAAATTAAGGAATACAAAGAATGAGTATGGAAGGAGAATATAGTCATGCCAATGTCAAAGGTCTTTGAAGAACGTTTATTCCCGATATTACCTGAAGTCATTAAGTATTTTGGTACACCTTTTCACATTTATGATGAACAGGGAATAATCGATACCGGAGAAAAATGGAAGGCAGACTTTAAAGACATTTTTGGATTTAAGGAATATTTCGCTGTGAAAGCCTTACCCAATCCGACAATTCTCAGGATTATGTATAGATTAGGCTTTGGGCTTGACTGCAGTTCTGCATCAGAATTGATATTAGCTCGTCAAAATGGTTTCTTGGCTGAGGATATAATGCTTACCTCAAATAATACCTACGGGGAACTGTTCGAGCTAGCGTTAGCAAATGGTGGCTGTGTTTTAAATCTCGATGATATCAGTATGATTGACAAGATCACTAAAATCCCAGAACTGATTTGCTTCAGGTACAATCCAGGCGAGAGACGTAGAGGAACTGAAATAATTGGGAATCCCATAGAATCCAAATGGGGAGTTCGGCATGATCAGATTATCGATGCCTATCAACGGGTAATGGACCGTGGTGCTAAACGGTTTGGGATTCATACAATGATAATCTCTAATGAACTTAGCTACCAATATATGGTTGATACGGTCCGCATGCTGCTTGAGGTAATTGAGATGATATCACTATCTTTAGATATCAAGTTTGAGTTTTTAAATATCGGAGGTGGAGTAGGTATCCCTTACAGACCTGAGGATAAAGCTTTTAACATGCCTGCCCTAGCTAAAGAAGCGGAGGCATTACTGCAAGAATTCGAACAAAAACATGGATATGCCCCCAGGCTATTCATGGAATGTGGTCGTTTTACCACTGGCCCGCATGGCGTGCTTGTAACCTCAGTCATAAACAGAATGTCTAAGTACCGTGAATATGTTGGTATTAATACCTCCACCCTATCTGCAAATCCTAGGCCAGCTTTTTATCAGACAGCTTATCATCATATCACTATCCTTAGTCCTGATGGAGTACCAAAGCACGATGATGAAGAAGTAGTAGACGTCGTCGGTCCACTGTGTGAAAATAATGATAAGTTTGCTAAACAGTGTCTCTTACCTAGAGTGGATGTAGGTGACATATTAGTTCAACATGACACTGGTGCTCACTGCCTTGCTATGGGTGGTAATTATAACGGCTGGTTACGTCCTCAGGAATTACTACTGCACCCAGATGGAACGACCGAACTAATCAGACGTACCGAAACAATGGATGATCTGTTTACCACACTAAAAATCGAACCGAAGATTCTGAATAGTAAATAAGATATATTATCTATTATTTCTGAATTATAAAAGTGGTTGTATTTTTGATGAAATCTATGCAACTCGTTCGCTACCGATCCAATTACTTCGAATCAATTCTTGAGCTGCATCGGGATGCTAAGGATAATCTTGGCCTTGCGATAGGTATAAATCAGCATGATGAAGAGGCTGACCTCAGGGCCATCCAGCAGATTTATATCAATAGCGGTGGCGAGTTTCTTATAGGATTACTTGATGGAGTAGTCATTGCTATGGGTGGCTTTCAACGACTGTCGGAAAACTCAGCCGAGCTGCGTCGAATGCGAATCCGGAGAGACCTCCAGGATCAAGGTTACGGAAGCCAGTTACTGCAAGAGTTAGAGCGATTGGCTTTTCAGTCTGGCATTCACGTACTTTCTTTCGAGACGGCAAAAGCCCGACCGCTGACACTGGAATTCTATCGTAAGCACGGGTATCAAGAGACAGATAGTGGTTGTTACGGAGAGGTGGAGACAATTCATTTCCGTAAGGTACTTGATGAACAAGTCAATCAATGATATTTCTGATTAACAACAGGGCGCCATGGGCATACTATCGGTGATAACAGCAATGAGGTCCGGAATGCCTCGTTGTGCGCTGAAATGGGGAATTCCAACTTACACAGGATGAGGAGAGCTCACATGCCGGAAAAGGTTTATGATTTGAGTCAGGGATGGAACAACATTGCCGCGGAACTGCTGTATGCCACCATGCCAGGTGGTCCCCCCGTGGAAGAATTGGCGTTCTATGAGCGCCGAATCCGAGCGAATGGGGGAGCTGCGCTCGACCAGGCCTGTGGGACGGGACGCCATCTGTTCCCGTTGCTGGCGCGAGGGCTCAAGGTGCACGGCGCGGATATCTCGGCCGATGCCTTACACTTCGCCAGAAAAGAGGCAGAAACACGCAAGGTCCACCCCACCCTCTATCACCAACGGATGGAGGAGTGCAATATTCCTCACAAATATGGGACAATCTACATCGCGAATGGGACGTTCCAGATCATCACCGAAAGGCACCAGGTGCTTTGCACGCTGCAACGGTTCTGGCACCACCTGGTTCCCGGCGGCCAGCTGCTGGTTGAACTGTTTGTGGCCCAGGAAGTCACCCAAGGGCCGACCTGTAATGATGCCGATCATCCGACACGTTGGGATCCTATCCCGCGCCGGGAGGCAGAGGGGGAGGTTATCACCACTCTGTGGTCAGAATCCGTAGATCTCTTTGAGCAAGTGTTACTGTCGAAACGGCGGTATGACCTCTATATAGACGGGAAATGCGTCCGGTCTGAAGTACATGCCCACCTCCTACGATGGTACTTTCACTATGAATTCATCATGATGCTCGAACGTGCCGGTTTTGAGGATATCACGACCTATAGTGACTACACCGATGACCCCGCGACACAGAAGAGCAAGACAGTCGTCTACGGAGCTCGTCGTCCATACGCGTTATAAGGTGAGGCATCAAATCAGGCGAAAACTAAAAAATAAGATCTATTATTTTTAGATGGTGAAAATAACAAACTGCGAAATAGGTTTGCAAAGGAAAGGAAATAACACTCGCCAGTAGAGCCAGTATCGACGAGAAGGGTTACTACATGGCGATAGTGCTTTTAATGATCAGCAGCACCGTCAGCAGCTTCAGTGCCATGGAAGATGTCTACAATTTCCCATGCTAACCTCTTTTTAGCTTCCGTTGTATGGATACGAGCCTCTCTGATATCAGCCTCGATAGCGGTGATTTGCTCGGGAGACCAACGAGTGACAAGATTGAAGTAATGAATTATTAACTCATCAGGTAGGCTCATCACTTTCCTGTATTGAGTCTCAGGTGGTTCATTCACACCGATGTAGTTGCCTTGACTCTTGGACATCCGCATCTTGCCATCAGTACCTATGAGGACGGGGAAAGTGATGCATATCTGTGGCTTCTGCCCGAAGATCTCCTGAAGCTTGCGCCCAACCATTAAGTTAAATAGCTGCTCTGTAGCTCCTAGCTGGACATCAGTTTGTAGGAAAACAGCATCATACCCCTGTGCTAACGGGTAAAGTAATTCACTAAACCAAAGGGGTTCGTTCCTCTCGTATCGGTTGCGAAGTCTATCGCGGGCCAGAAACTGTTGCACAGTAAAGTTAGAAGCCATTCTGATGAAGTCGTTAAGAGTCAATTTACTCAACCACTCATGGTTGTAGCGAACTAAGGTCTTCTTTGGGTCAAGTATCTTGAAAGCCTGCTCGGCATAGGTTCTGGCGTTTTTCTCAATCTGTTCTACGGGTGATATAGAACGTTCTTCATCACGGTCACTCGGATCTCCGATGGTTGTAGTGAAAGTTCCAATGAGGAAAGTCACATCATGCCCAAATTCCTGGAACTGGCGCAACTTACGCATGGTAATAGTGTGGCCCAAATGAATGTCGGGGGCTGTAACGTCATATCCACAATACACTCGAAGCGGGCGACTCTCTTTGTTGGCTACGGTGAGTCGCTGGTGTAGTCCCCTAGTCATCATCTGCTTGGTTTGTTGGTTTCCAAACTCAGCCCCATACATAAGAATGGCAACTTGCTCATCTATGGATCTCAATTCTCACACCTCTTCACTATGTATGAGTCTAAATTACATATTCAGTAAAATTCTAGCATTATTCGATATGCTATACAAAACATCCTTTAGTTCATTCTAATATGCTGGAACATAAGATACGTTATTTCTCCTACAGCCTGGTAACCTCAATCATAGGAAGCAACAACTGCCCAATTGTTGGTGTCTAATTTGCTATTCTGAGATTGAATAAATCAATTGCGTTCTGTGAATATATCATCTCTTTAATTTCCTGAGCGATATTTAAGCTATCTATCAACCTAACATGAGAGGTTATATCACACATCCCAAAATCCGATCCAAATAATACGCTTCTTGGATTATCGGTAATTGTCCTCTCTAATAGCTCCTTGATTTTTTCTTTACCGGTTGCAGCTTCAACTTCTCTATCAGCAAGCCCAGAAATATCAAAGTGGATGTTCTTGTATCCCCGTGTTATCTTGTAACAATACTCGATATCTGGCCAGAAGTAGTGGCAAATGATGATCTTGAGTTGGGTATACTTATTAGCCAACCCAACAATATATTTTGGATCATTCCATTTCGCGACACTTGGATTACCGCTATTCCAACCAGTGTGAACCACAAATGGGGCGTTATAATTTAGACAGAGCTCAACAAAGGGAATTAATCTGATGTCATTGGGGAAATGCTCCTCATGACCGGGAAATATCTTTAAAGCAACTATTTCCCCATTCCTCAACAGGTCATCAAATTCATGTACATCCGAGGTTGGCTCGCTCAAGATATTTATTGATGCCATGAGGAATATAGTTTTCTCATCTTTGAAAAGATCAATACATTGGTGTAGGTTCCCAATAGTGGATTCCTCTATGTTGTCTGGAATCACAATACCATAATCTATATGATTGATATCCAATTCATTAAGAAGGTATTCCTTCTTAGCAACGAAGTTAGTGAGCTCTTCTCTTACTGGAAGATGTAAATGGCAATCTATCTTCATAACAGATTTTCCTATAGATAATATATCTTATTTTTGTCTCGTAAAACGTAGTATTGCTTGGTCATTAATCATTAATCTAGCAAACCTATGACTTTAGTTAGTGATGAAACAACAGGACCATCCCATTCCTCTTTATTATATCGATATGTATCAGCGCTATCCTCATTTGGTATCTGCAACAAAACAGCATGCATCCCGACTTGACGAGCTCCCGTTAACTCATGACTGCCTCCATCACCAATATACAAACAATCGTCTGGTTCAAATCTTAATTGCTCTATCATGTATCGGTAAATCCGTGGATCCGGTTTTGTAAAACCCATTAAACAAGAAAATACCGTAACATCAAATAATGTTGCGAAGGAGGTATTTCTCCAAATGATAGTAGTTTCATTAGAGCAGTCACTGATGAGTCCTGTTTTGCATCCGCGCGTTCTTAAGCTGGAAAGTACTTGTAGTGCATCGCCTCTTGGCACCATCTGATTTCGTATCATATCAGATCTAATTTGAGTAACCAGTTTTATCTTTTCATCTTCAAGAGGTGTTTCTACTTTCTTACAAATATATTTGATGTCTTCTTGATAATTCTCAATAACACCATCCATACGTTCATCTGATCTATCAAACCATAACTTAATGAACGTACTTGGATCTATCGCGAGAATCGTGGCCATTTCTATCAGCTTTCCCCGATATTTTTGGGTGGATATGTTATTAACCAATGTCCCAAACAAATCAAAGATAACGGCTTTGTATTTCATATGATCGATTATAGATTATCTATAACACCTTAACAGTTGAATGAGATCTTGAAATAAACCAAGCAGTATTATTTACTAGCAATAGCCATAATATGGCCGCCCATACCTAATATTGAGGTATCACTTTCGGTAG
>SDBU01005182.1_pt1 | contig 15707 bp, 11 predicted proteins | sample 2277071 | NCBI WGS metagenome assembly SDBU01 (sample SAMN10397929, study PRJNA504765) | marine sediment metagenome | isolation source: marine sediment core GS08_GC12, 126 cmbsf | place: Arctic Ocean: Gakkel Ridge, Loki's castle | collected 2008
CTGGATGAGTCGCTCCAGGAGCTGGCCTCGTTGAGCGACCCCCTGACGCTGGAGCTGGCCTTAAAACAACTTGCCGCCCAGGCGGGAGTGGATGAGCGGCGGTTGCGGGAATCGCTGGAGGGCCGCACCCGGCGCGTCCACCGTGATCCGGAGGCACAAGACGAACAAGCTGCCCCGCCGGTAATTATCGAACCTTCCCGGGCTAACCGGGCGCAACAGACCCTGATCGCGTTGGCTTTCAGCGAGGATGAAGCGGTGCTGAATCTACTGGCCGACCAGGCCGAAATGGCCCTTTTCAGGCACGACACCCTGAAAAGCATCTGGCAGGTGATCAGGCCGGATCTGCACGAAGGTACCGTACCCGACGTGAACCGGGTGCTGGGCCGGTTAGCGCAGGAGCCCCAGCGCCAAGTGCTCAGCCGCCTGGTCATGAGCGCCGGCCATGAAGGGCTACAGCTGGCCCTGGCCATTGATTGCCTCACAGTGCTGCTCAAGGAGACCCTGAATGAGGAGATTGCAGACAAGCGCCGCACATTGCACCAGGCCGAGAAAGAAGCCGGCCCGCCACCCACGGAAATGGTCCGGGCGGTAACGGAATTGCAGCATGAGCTTACCAATGTGGAACACCGGTTCGATAAATACCGGACCGGGTAATGGTGCCAAACCACAGTGATGTTAATGATATTTCACTAAGCTTTTGCGTAGCATATTTTCTATAAGGATCGCACTATGAAAGAACTTACCTTGCAAGCAGTTTTAGATGAAGATATTATAAAGCTTTTAAAAGCGCTTGGCCAATTAGAACTAATTAATAATCACAAGATCTTTTGTAGTCAGTGCGGGAATCCTATTACGATTAACAATCTTCAATTAATCATCCCATTAAAGGAGAATCATTTTGAATATGTCTGTAATGATTCAAACTGCCTTGAACTATATTACAATAAGGAGAACGACAAATAATGTCCTCTATTAGTGAAATCGTTCAATTATTTATGTACCTTGGTATTTCAGTAACTGCAATCGCACTTGCTCTTATTTTTGCCTTAATGCTTTATCCAAAAGTAAAAATAATACTAAGCGATATCTTGAAGATTTTTGGTTGGGTTAATAAATGGTTTAGAAAAAGATCAGTTGAACTGGACATCGAAGGTTCAATCAACTCATTTACTCACCATTTTAATTCCGAGGTAATAGAACCATTTCTTCCTGATTGCATTGTTCAATGGGTTTCAGAAGAAAACCAGTCTACTGTTCTAGAACCAGGTAAGGCAATCGTCCGGGTAAGTTTCAAAGGACACGATAAGAATCTTAATTACTATAACGCAACTTATTCATTTGTGCAAACAGCATTGCTTAATCAAACAAAACCATTCTTGCGAAACAATATTTCAAATGCAATCGATCTATTGGTGACTAAGATAATACTTAAAGGAAGTCGACGACCAGCATTAACTATTTTTAATAATAAGTTCAGAGATATAAGTGATGATTACAAGGAAACTTTTTTTAAATTGGAAGAAACTGATAGAGAAGGGCTTTTCAAGCGTATCCTCTTACAAGAATATCACTTCCTTGGTGAAACCATTGGTGATAAGTCTCCGGATCAGAGTATAGAAGAAGAAACAGAAAACTTTTTTGAGTGGTTTTATTCACTAGCAACTAGAGAACTTGATGAACAAACGGTATTGTACTATGAAGCAGAGCATATAAGAGTCGGTGTGGTATTGGTTGCTAGTGATGAAACATACCAGCTTCATGGAAGGGACCCATACCTTCGTCGAGCAAATATTTATGCCTCAAAAGGTTTTGAATCTATCTATTTTCTTTCAAGGGGTCGAAGAAAAGGCAAAATCCTAAAAGACATTGTTAAAGAGTTGGAATCAACAGGATGTTTTTCAATACTTACCAGACATCCTGATGTCAAAATAAAAGAGAAACATGATGAGGCCCCTAAAATTATCTCATGTATTGCACTTCGGCCTGATATTACTACGATAGTACAGAAAGCTTGGTCGCGGATGCAAAAAGCATATGATGAAAAGAAGACCGTTAAAGTGACAATTGAAAGTGTTACAAAAGATTCTATAGATGTTGATGCATATGGATTGAGAGCAAGTATCCCGCGTTCTAGTCTTTCTTCATTATCAATTGCTGATGCGAGACAATATTTTCGTGAATATACAGATTTGTCCGTCAAAGTAGTTAATATTGATCCTATAAATAATGATCTTGAATTATCAAACATTGACACAGATACCGATCCACAAAAATATATTGAGACTCTTGAAGAGAAGCTGAAGGATACTCCTTCTGTTGCTAAGGTGGAAGCGATTCTAGATCATGGTGGCTATGAATTTGGCATGATTGCAAAAATTGCAGGTGTTACTATAGGATGCTATATACCAAGATTAAAAGCTACTAAAAGCAGATTCATTTCCTTATCTAAAAAATATCCTATTGGAGCTGAAGTAAGAATCATTCCCTTAAGCTATAATACAACTCATGCTAGATTCGAATGTAGTATTGATGAATTAGAAGATCCCTGGTCGAATATTAATCAGTATCAAGTTAATAACCAGATTGAGACTATTATTCGACAAATAACTGAGAGATATATCATTTGCGAGCTTGAGGAAGGCTTAGAAGGTCGCATATATGTTGAAGAACTATCTTGGCAATCTATAGATAAAAATCTCGAAAACATAAAGGAATTTAAAGTAGGTGAAAAAATAAAAGTTAAGGTCGTACATATAAATACTGAAAAGAAATACATTATCCTAAGCGTTAAACGATTGGCAAATAGCCCAACAGAAGATTATTGCACCGCCAATAAAGGCAAAATCGTAGAAGCAACAATTCAATCCGTTTCTTCGTGGGGGGCAACGGTCTTACTAGGTGAGGACAATTACGAGGGAAATTTACACATCAGTGAAATCTTATGGGGATATTGCGATAATATTTATAATCATATTAATAAAGGTAGAATTATCGAAGTTAAGATAATGGAATATGATCCAAGATATAATAGGATATCTGTCAGCAAGAAACAAACTGTAAGAAATGATTATAAGGAATTTGAAGCGAAGCACAAGATGGGAGATGATGTGATAGGAACAATTAAATCTCTCGAGAATGACAGGTTTAGTGTAGAAATTAAGTTCTCTGACAATATGATCGCTCAGGCCTATATACATTGCTCCGAGCTATCAAACATATTATTTATCGATGAAAATATTATAGCATCAATTCTGAAGATTGGAAAGGAATATACATTCATAATAAAGAGAATTTACGATGATATTCAGGTTATTGAATTGAGTCGAGGACAGCTCTTTTTAAAAAATTATGATAAGTTAGAATATGGGAAAGAATATAGTGGTAGATATATTTCGTCCTCAAAGGGAGCGAAGAATATTATACAGACAGATAAATACGAAGGGAATATCGTTGCTAGTAAATTTCTCCAGAAGAAACTGCTAGGTGATGTAAAAGTCATTATTGCAAGGAAAGATGACACGACTAAAATGGTGGAATTCCAAGTAATTTGAGAAAGAACTACATTGGAATTCTTGAAGGATGATGTTATGGTCTATTGTAGGAGCGTCGCGAAGATAATTTTAATCTTGGTTTTTACTTCCCGTATGACCAGCGGCCAGGTCAACACCGAGGCCATGCGCCGCGCCGGCATCTCCCTGGGCTGGCACGCCAGTTTGGCGGGAGACCTGGGCTACGTGGCGGGCAATTCCAATCTGTTCAAGCTCGAGTCGAGCGCCCGCCTGGACCGCTCCACTACCAGGGGCCGGAGCTTCCTGGTGGGCGAGTTCCAGCAGGGTCGCAAGGATGATGAGCTGTTCATCAACAAGGGATTCGTCCACCTGCGGGGCGTGCGCTATCTCCGTCCCGGCCGGGCCCTGGAGGGCTTTGTGCAGCAGGAGTTCAACGAATTCATAAACCTGCGCAGCCGGAGCCTCTTAGGTGGCGGCCTGCGGTTGGAATTTGCCCGCCTCGCCGACAGTGCGCTGGGGTTGAACCTGGGAATCGGCTTGATGTGGGAACAGGAGGCGCTGACCGGCGAGGCACGAGAGATCGTTACCTTGCTGAGGTCCACCAATTACGTTGTGCTACACTGGGCGCCGGACGACCGGCTGGCCCTGTCCAGCACTGCATATTTTCAGGTGGATACCGGCAGCCTCAGTGACTATCGCATATTATGGGAAGGGGGGCTCAGCATCATCCTTTTCCGCAGCCTGGCACTACAGCTGAAAGCAGACCTGCGCTACGACAGCGAACCGCCGCCCGGTGTGGCCAAAGCCTATGACATTGACCTTACTAACGGGTTGTCATACAGTTTTTAGCCCGATGCGGTCCACCCCTTGACTATCAGTTGGAGAACAGGTAGATTCTTGAGGGAAAAGGAGATATGACTAACGGCCTGAAGATATTACTTGCCGGCTTTCTGGTGGCTGCGCCGCTACCAGGTCAGGACGAGGAGCCGGAGGCGACTGTAGGGTATCTGCGCATTATCACCGACACCGACCTGGTGCAGATATACATCGACGGGGAGGAAATAGGTTATAGCCCGATCCGGGAAAAGCTCACGCTGACCCCCGGCTGGCACACCGTGAGCTTTTTTCCCTCCGATTTCAAATGGACCCACTGGACCCACCGCCAACGCCGAACTATTGTGAACGTGATCGAATCCGGTACTCACCATGTGCTGGTAGAGCCGGGAGAACTGGCTGAATTGGACATGGAATGGCACGCTATCGAGCGCCGGTTAGCTGAATACGAATCGAGCCAACGAATCGGGGGGATCGTCGGCGTAAGCATGGTGGCGATCATCTTCATACTACTGGCCAGGGCTCTATGAGCCGGCTGCCGCTCTTCCTGGTAATCGGTTTGCTGTCGATCACCTGGGCCCAGGAAGCAGGTCCAGAGACCGGGCCGCCCGACAGCTCTCAGGGCAGGGTACGGAAGGCGCGCGCGTCTAAGTCCGGGCAGCGGGGACCACTCCCCGCCTTTATCCCGGCACCCGATATCAGCGCCCTGTGGGACGCGGCCCGGCGGCGGGTGGCAAGCCGCGGTGGTAAGGATTTGACCGAGGACTTTGTGCTGGAACTGCTGGACTCTCTGGCCCAAACGCTCCAGGGGGATATCGAGGAATTGGCCCGCCGGGCCCAGGTATTGGATTCCGATCATCCGGGCTATACCCGGAAGTTTTACAGCAGTTCAATCTCGCGGGATGAAGTTCTGGGGACAGCCATAACCGCCCGGGAGGCGGCCTTGGAGCCTCACTTCCAGGCCCTTTACGATCCCCGGGGCAATCTGCTGCGGGTCACCTATGTTGAGCCTCGGCGCTGGCTGGCCCAACAAGAACACCTGTCCGCAGGACGCCAGCAACCGGTGGCCGCCACCGCGCCGCTGGTGCGCTATTTCAAGGATTTCGATCTGCGCAGGCTGCGCGGCCGGGATTATCTTGCAAAGGAAAAGATGGAACCGGGCGAGGCTTATTTCCGCCTGATCTTTACCCAGGAGGAACGGCTACAAAGTGTCCAGCGGTACGATGCCCGGGGCCGGCAGATATACGCCTTGAACTTCGAGGGAGAGGGACCCGGCTATGGGCGGCTGGAATTCCCGGCCGACGACCCCTTCTCACTGCTGACACTCAATCCCTACCTGTTTCTACAGGATAAAAGTGTCGTCAAGCCGGACTGGCAGGTGGCGGTGACGATGGACGAGGAAGGGAATATCGCTTCATTACAGGTCTTCAGTGAGCTGGACCAGCTGCTCTATTTCTATACCTACCAGGTGAGCTACGATCCCAAGAAGCGCGCCCGCAGTGTGAGAGGCACCTTATTGTCTGATAATGAAACGGTAGAGCAATTTTTTACCGTCGATTATGACCGCCAGGATCGTCTGGCCCGGCGATCTTTTTTCGACGCCCAGGGCCAGTTGAAAGAGACCCGTACTTATCAGTACGTGCCCAAGCTCGAGGAGTTGGTGGTCACCACCCGCGATCAGTACGGCATAATCACTTCCCAGCAGAACTTCGCCTACCCGCGCGCCGGGGAATAGGGTGGGTCGAGCGGTGATGATCGGCGCGACCCGAGCCCGGCGGTGTTGCTCTTTGGCCCTATGGCAGCTGCTATTGCTGCTGGGCCCCGGATGCCAGGGCGACGATGACCGGGATTCAGTTTCGCCCGAAATCAAGTTCACCTATCCTAATGAGTACACCATCCTCAATGCAAAGGAGACCATCCGGGTGCTGGCCCGGGACAACGACGGCATCAACCATGTGGTCTATGTCGCCGAGGGAGACACCCTACTGATCACCGCCACCGCGCCTTATTCCCTGATCTGGAACACCAGCGCCTACCCCGACTGCACCACCGCCGACTCCTATATGGAGCTCATTGCCACCGCCGAGGATTTAAGCGGCAACAGCAGCAGCGCGTCACGCAAGTTCTACACGTTCAACCGGCCCTATCCGCCGGTACCGGTGGAGTTGTACCCCCCTGCCCAGATCAGCAAGCATTCTGCCGAGCTGTCCTGGGAGCAATCGGTGGACTGGTATTTCTCGCACTACGTGCTGTACCGCGATACGGTTAACACCGTGTCCACCACGTCGGACTCGCTGGTGCGCCTTAATTATCCCGATTCAACCAGTTTCGAGGATCGAGGGTGGGGAGTGACCCCATTCGGCCTGCTGGAGGACACGGTCTACTATTACCGGGTGTGGGTCTACGACGAATTCGGCAAGGGGACCGGCAGCGATTCAGCCGCCCTGGTGCATACCCTGTTGCCACAACCTTCGAAGCTGCTTTCTCCCTCTCCGGTGACCAAGTATACCGTGGGGCTGCAATGGCTTGCCAGCGCCGAGGATGTGCTTTACTACCGGCTGCACCGTGGTCAGTTCGATTCCACGGCCTTGGCCGACACCAATTTCGTGCCGCCCCTGGACTCCATCGCCGACGTCACGCCGGGTTTAACGACTTACCTCGATACCGATTTAACAGCCGACACGACCTACTATTACTACCTGTACCTGATCGATTCAGCCGGTTATACCCATCTGTTTGAGCGCAACGATATGGTTGCGGTGCGGACCATGAATATTCCGGCGCCGGTGCTCAGCGATCCGCCCCAATCGGTTACCAAATACAGTACAGTCCTGCGCTGGGAGGCAATCGCTGAGCAAGAGGACCCCAGCCGGATCATCCTTTACCAGGCAGAGGCTAACGCGGTAGACACCAACGATGTGATTGTCTACGACCAGCCCAATGGCACTGACCAGAGCTTCACCGATAATCAATTGCAACAGGGCCGGTTATACAGCTACCGCCTGCTCCACCGGGACACCCGGAACAACCGGGCCTGGAGCAACACGGTGACCTTCACGACCCGCAGCCTGGCGGACGTCTGGACCGGGGCGCTGGGCGTCAGCACCCAAGACAAATATGAGCTGCAGCTGGGCTGGGACCCCTATACCTACACCGGTGAGAACGACTTCGCCGGCTACACCTTAACCAGGGACGGCCAGACAATCTTCACCACCGCCCTAGCGTCCACCAGTATATACACTGACCGGGGTCCCGGCGGAAATGGCCTCAGCAAGAATACCGTTTATAACTACCAGCTGACAGTGGCCGACACCAGCGGCGCCACCGTTACGGCCCCCCTGGTAGCCACCACCAGGGATATTTACCCGGCGGAACTCTCCAGCCTGGAGACCACCGAGGCCTGGCATTTCCTGATGGCTTGGCTGCCATCCGATGAACCGGCCGGGGAGTTCGCCGGGTACAAAGTGTTGCGCAGCACCGATATGGATGAAACCTTTACCGATCAGGACGACGTTGTGGGGGCCGATTGTGTGACCAACGGCAATTGCACCGAGGTGGCCGACTTTACCCAGCGGCTTCCTTCGGGGGATGACACGACCCTGGTCTATACCGACGACGACAGCAACCTGCAGCGGCTGACGGCCTATAACTACTGCGTCCTGACCTACGACCTGGCCGGCGGGTACGCCCCCAGCAACATCATGGGCGATACGCTGCTCACAAAACCGGACGCGGTGGAGCTGAGCATACCGGATACCAGTATCACCAAGACTACCATTAGCCTGGTCTGGACCCAGGTTTCCTGGCGTTCCACCGAGGCCGACTCGCAAGCCTTCAGCAGTTACGAAGTGTGGCGCAATGGCGACGACAGAGAGCTTCCAGGTGCGGATGGATCCAGTTACGTGTTGCTGGCCACCATTGGAGATATCACGACAACCACCTATACCGACGCCAGCAATGATTTAGAGGGAGCCGTCACCTGGTATTATACCGTTATAGTCAGGGACACATTCGGACAACTCTCCTACAGCAACGAAATGGATGGGGCCACCCTGGAATGAGCCCTGGTGGTCCTATCCAACGTCTGCCGCTGTTGGTCCTGGCGGCTCAAGTGCTGATGGTATCGTGTGAGGAACCTGCCGACGAGGGCCTGCGCTCGGTAGCGCTGGAAGGCGGGGCCTATGTGCGGATCGTGAACCGCCAGGACCTGGCCCAGCCGCTGGACTCCACCACTTTGGCGGTGCTCAATAGCGATGTATTCTCGCTGGAAATCAGGGCGGTGGGTGATACTTTACCGGCCGGCGTGGTTGAGTCGCCGACACTGTTCATGGTCGGCAATGACCAGGTCGGCAAGCTGGGCGTCTATCGAGATGCGGCCGATTCCAGCCGGATCCGGGTTAGATTCAGTGGGCGCCGGGTGGGGGGGGGCAGCTTATCCATCCCGGGTTGCGACTGGAACGATCCGGATCGTTTTACACTGGTCGTGGTGACTTACGACGGCACTGAAGTCCGGGTATACGGCAATGGGACTTTCCTGGGCAGCATGATTGATACGGTGGGCCTGGACATCGGCGACAGCGATGCCCTGATCGGGGCTGATTGGAACACCTCCGATGATGTCACCGACCTGGACCAGTTCTGGTACGGCGCCATCGACGAGGTGCGCCTGTGGACCAGGGTGCTGCCCGCTGATGAGATGGAATTCCGCTACAAGAATCCGAAGAACCTGACCCGCTACTACTCCGCTGGCGGACTGCTGCCGCTGCTGGGGCTGTGGCGCTTCAACGAGGAACCGGTGGACGGCGTGACCGTTCTCGACGACAGCGGAAAGGGCAACGATGCAGTGATATACCCCGGAACCGGGAGTTACTACTTTATTAAGGATGGCTCTTGAGCGCCCCCGCCGCTCCCTGAATTGCCTGCCTTCAGTCGCCAGGGTAGGTGTGGGGCCTTGGTTAACGAATTCACGTCATTGATATAAGGTCATCAACCTGATGGGTAAACGAGATAGAGTGTCCCTCAAGCGCATTCTGACCGCTGTATTATTGTCATCGATCCTATTCCTACCTGACTGCCGGCAGGCTGTCCCCGCGCACCTGGACCAGGCGTTGAATGCCGTCAAGCAGGCCTACGCTCCTGACCGGCGGCTGGAGGTCTTCGATATTTCCTTGCGCCGAATCGGCGACCGGCTGGTGGTGACTGGCGAAGTGGGCCGAACCGAGTTTAAGGCAGCGCTATTGGACACCCTGGCGGCAGCGGCCACCGGGCTGGAGATAATAGATTCGGTGCGAGTACTGCCGGCGTCGGAGCTGGGCGCCCAGGTATACGGTATCGTATCCATCAGTGTGGCCAATATGCGCCGAGAGCCCTCCGTCACCGCCGAATTGGTGAACCAGACCCTGCTGGGAACGGTGGTGCGGCTGCTTAAGTGGGAGGACGGTTATTATTACGTCCAGAATTGGGACCGCTATCTGGGCTGGCTGTCGCGGTCCTCGGTAACCGAGGTGGATTCCGCCGGGGCCGCCGCCTGGCAGGCTGGTAGCCGGGTTGTGTGCCGGGCCAATTACGGCCTGGTGCGGGACGCAGCTACCGATGGAGGTACCATTCTGGTGGACCTGGTGCCGGGGGTCACGCTACAACGGCTGGAGCAGGATGGCGATTGGCTGCAGGTGGGCTTACCCGACGGCCGCATTGGTTACGTTCCGACGGAACTGATGCGGGATGAGGAGGCCTGGCCGCCTATTACCGCCCAGCGCGTGCTGGCGACTGCCCGCGGTTACCTGGGGACACCCTATCTATGGGGCGGCACATCGGCCAAGGGGTTCGATTGCTCCGGCTTTACCCAAACCGTCTACCGGATGAACAACCTGTCCTTGCCGCGCGACGCCAGCCAACAGGTCCGGGAAGGGGAACCGGTGGAAGCGGGTATGCAGTTTGAAAATGTGCGGCCCGGTGACCTGCTCTTTTTTGGGCCGTCGCCGCAAAGGATCACTCACGTCGGCATCTACTTAGGTGACCGGCAGATCATTTATGCCTGCGGCAGGGAATATGACTCAGTGGTCATCAGCAGTTTGAATCCCGAACACGAGCGTTATAGCGAATACCGCCACAGCACCTTTCAGACAGTAAGACGAGTGCTGCCATAGCAACCCACGGTTGGGGCTAGATGAAGCTTTCCTACGAAGTCATCCGCTTGCAGCTGCGGCACACCTGGACCATCGCCAGAGGCGGGGGCCGTGGACGGGGCTGCTTAAGTAGGGAGGCCCTCACAAGCATGAACAGGCCCCGGAATGATTGCCGGAGCCTTCTGGTTTTAGAACAGGCGAGTATGTTGTTCGTAATAGAAGATTTGCTCTAATGCCGGCGCGGAAAAAGCCGATAAGGAGCTTAAGTTACCGACTGTTCTGTTACATAGACCAAGGAAGACCCATGGCGATCGAGTTTAATCCCGATGTTGTATCTGTCAGACTTAAGCAGATTGCGTCCACCAGGAAAGCAAAATCCACCCAGAGCAACAGCCCCGACGAAAAAGCCGTCCTGGCCCTCAAGGTCCAATATGCCAGCACTAAGGTCTATGACCTGCACGGCAAAGTGGGCCTGTCAACAGACAAACCAGGCACACTTCTGGATGCATTCTTGGAGACCAAAAAAGTAATCCAGGAACAGCTGGCCCTGCTCATATCCAATGTTACCAGTGATCTCCAGTTGGGTATGGATCAAGCCGATGCCACCGAAGGGATCCCTGAATACTGGAACAAGGAAAATACCGCTGGCAGGATATTCGCCATTGCTCTGATGGGATACCAGGAAGGCAGTGACCGGGAACAATTCACGGATCAGGTCACCGCGATGGTCAAGCAGGCCTACAGCGATGTCCGTTCCATGCTGGGTTTTGAATTTCCGGAACTGGTGACAGACACCAGACAGGCGGTGCTGGATGCCCTGGAGCAGTTTAAGGGCGGTGCCGCTCAGAGTGAGATTTCTTTCGAGTAGGTACGATCTGCTCCTATATCCCGGCAGTACTCAGCCAAACTGGCCGCCACCCCACTTGAACGCACATGGGCGGGTATACCTGTGTGACTTCATCAAGATGCCTTAGCCCCGCCACCGCCTGGCTCGCCGTAGACTACGCCGAGGCTTGGCGGGGTACAATTGGTGACCAACGGTGACTAGTTTGAGACATCGCTGGGACGCTGTGAAGCAATTTATTAAGGCGTTTCAGACCGTAGATCGGATTCTTGAGTGCCACCATGTCCCAGGCAAGGCCGATTTTCACCTGCGGGTAGTGGCCCTGGATATCCCCCACCACGGAAATTTTATCCTTGAGATACTCGGCGTCCTACCTGGCATTCAGCCTATCGAATCAAAGGTAGTGCTATCCACCGTCAAGGAATCCGAGGTGGTCCCCCATTCCTTTAGCAGCCAGCTGATCGCCAGGCGATACGTGTATCGGGGCTGAGGCTTATTCTACCGATTCGCTCAAGGAAGGGATCATCTCACGCCAGGCTGCGCGCTCTTCGTAGGGAATATCAAACTCCACCGATCCCAGTGTTCCGGTCAATACCTGGGAATCGGCAAGGATGGGGAAAAATTCAGGAGGAACGGCGCTCAGCAACCACTCAACGACCCGTTCTGGTGTGGCAGAGGATATATCTGCCTGGACAGCTATCCCCATATCAATTTTGACGCTGTCCGTAAAAAACATGAGTTGCCTGGCATATTCATGATCGTGAAACCAGGTATATCCCTCTGACTGAAATGTGAGTATATATTGGTCGGGAATACAATTTGTATTATTCCCTGCACAGACTTTGCTAACCTTAATCTGTAGATTATGTACCGGATAGATCTCGTCCATTATTACCTGATAATGGGTCTCATAGCGGGTTATATTCTTTAATCGGAGATATTCAACCTTCACCAGACGGGGTGCGCAGGCCATAGCGCCCAATAGGGTTAGTATTGCAGCAACGTTCCTGATGTGACTGGTATTCATCAGATAGTCCTCATATAAATATAGATGGAATATAGGCCTGATCAGCCCATATTCTTTAGCTCTATCACATAAGTCAGCAAGTTATCTGCCGCTGGGATGCCACCATACGATATGCGATCCCTGTTTAAGTTCTACCATGGGGTTACCGATTACAAAACCTTGGATACATCCCCGGCAACCCATATCTTTACCCATGATTGACTCCACAATCCGTTCGCCCTTCTAAGGATCATGGCCGGATCACGTCTACAGATATATTTAAGCTTTACGGTTTTACAGATCTGTCTGTTCAGCAGCCTTCTACACGGTCAGATAATAGTCAGTGGCCTGATAACTGAAGTGGTCTCCCAAAGTCCTCTCGAAGGGGTAAACATTCAGGTAGTGGACACCTATGACGGGGGCACTACTGACAATCTGGGTCATTTCGAAATATCCACATCAGCAAACTATCCCTTCAGTCTTAGGATCACCCATATCGGTTTTGATAGCCAAACCGTGCTTGTAACCGGCGGCCAAGCTCTAGTAATTGAACTGGTGCGGGGCGTAATCGAAGGCCAGAGCGTCACTGTTGAAGGCAGGCGTACACGCGTGGAGTCAGACGTCACTGCCCCCATGGAGCTGATCACACTAGAAGATATTAAAGCAACCGCCGCCAGGGATGTGAACGAATTGCTCCGGCCGCTACCCAGTATACGCATTGAAACCCAACCCTACGGTAAGCAGACGATAAATATCCAAGGCAGCAATGCAGATGAAGTAGTCATTCTGTTGGACGGCATTCCATTGAATGATGCTTACACCGGCACGGCAGACCTTTCAGCAATTGACCTGAACGACCTGGAACAGTTGGAGGTGATAAAGGGCGGCGGATCAGTCCTATATGCCCGTGGCGCTTTCGGAGGGGTGATAAACCTGACCACCCGTAAACCTTATAAAAATCAGGTTTCATATTTGAGAGGCGTGGGACTCACAGATGAAGGTGATCAGGATCTGAGTATTTCGGGTACTGGACGTCTGGGTCCCGTTGCAGTGGGCGGGCGCTTCTCCGGCAAGTCAAGACTTTACGATGGGCGCACACTTTTTACATCCCTTTATGGCATTATCTCCGGGGCCCTCTACCTACCTTCCGGCGATCTGACTGCCAAGAGATATAACCTGGGGAACACACTTGAATATCCCAGCGGGGCTATCGCACAGAGTGACAGTACCATATTTACCGGTGCCAATTATTCAGGCTCCATTGGCGGGCTGGAGAACTGGGACTTCTCTGCCGGTCAGAGGCTGTGGACCTGGAAGGATAATTTCTTTACCAGCCGTCAGAGCGATTTACGCGACATTTCCGAAATGTACAGACTCTCCAAAGGCTTCGACCGGGGCGTACTCACCGGGACCATTCAATTGGACGCCGAAGACCAGCGCTTTCATGGGAAGAGCACTGTCTTTATGCCACAACTTCAAATGAATAGGTTAGACGATGCACGCCTGGAAAGGAAGGTCATCAGTACCTCAGCGGTGGTGAAATTGAATGATGATTCCGACCACCCCTTTATTGAGAATATTGTCTGGGAAGCAGGATACCGGTATGACGGGATCGCAACTTCGCAAAGCCATAAAACTGATAGCGTCAGCTATTCAGACAGCGGGGATTCGCCTTCGAACAACAGTTCAATGAAACACTCTAACAATGACAGGGCGAGGGTGATTCGTATCGGGTCCATGGTGGAGGGACAGACAAGCTCCCTGGAATATGACCTGTATTTCAGTCAAGGCAGCAACCGCCGTCCTCCCACCTTGAGTGATTTATTCCGGTACTACAGCGCCCAACCGGAGTATCAGGACACCCCCCTGGAGTCGGAGTACTTTAATAGTACAAATATCGGCCTGAGACTAAGAGTGCTTGATATTGCCGGGAATGCCTCGGTATCGTGGATAGAATATAAGCTTGAATTATTTAACAATAGTTACCTGAACAAAATAGGTTACAAGCCGGTTCCCGACGGTCCTCCTGTCCCCTTCAACCGCGGTATCGCCCAGACCAGGGGATACGAGTTAGCCCTGAAAATCGCGCTGTGGGAAGAGCAGTTGTCGATTCTGAGCGGCTATCAACATGTTAATCTAAGCGATCCCCTGGTATTTCCCAACAAACCGGAATTCCGCCTGGTGTTCCAGGTTGACTTACAGGTCCCATGGCTGGTATTGCGCTATGACTACCAGAAGGAAGGGCCCCAGTACATCATTACCAACGGGTGGCTGGCAACCGACTATACCAGCCATGAGAGCGCTAATTTAAGTATGACTCTCAGGGGCCAGGTCTGGCGCCTGCATTGGAGCGTCGCCTATACCGTGCGAAATCTGTTCAATGAAGATCCGGCTGAGGCGGACCCGATAAAAAATCTTACCGTTCCCTTCCAATATTATGAAACCCACCGGGAGCTGGTAACCGTTAGGATTGAATTGTGAGGCTCCCCGCATTGATTGGATCGACTGTCTGGATCCTCCTGTGCCAGGGTTGTGAGCTACCCTTTGATACAAAGGCCAGCTCTGATGGCGATCTATTACAGTTGGAGATCAGCTATGACGGCAGGCGCATAATCGATACTCTACAGGTTGGGCTTTCCTGGTTGGAACTGTCCGTGGAATACTTTAAATCCTATACTATAGAACGCAAGAACATCGATGCCGGCGACACTGTGTGGACCTTGCAGGCAACGCTGGAAGACCCTTTCGCCGTTGCTTATACAGATACTGTTAATGATGACGCCACCTATCTTTACCGCCTGCGGCTGCATGACAGAAACGATGATTTCAGGGCTACAGAGGTCCAGGTTACCATCAGATCCACAATCCGCATAACAGTTCCCACCGAGAGAAATTCCATCACCGCGGCTGTGAGCTCTGAACTGATTGACAATGGGGATACGGTCGCTGTACTGGCCGGCTGTTATTCAACCGAGCCGATACATTTCTTGGGGAAAAGTATCAATCTCATTGCTATCGCCGGCGCTAACGATACCTTCCTCGATGCTAAAGCCTATAATGATTCGGGGGGCGATCCCCGCCCTGTGATTACAATGGCCGGAGGGTTAGTAGAGGGATTTACTATTCAAGGGGGCCGGTCGCAATTGGGAGGTGCCATCTATGCCACCGGCGGCGCCCTGATCCGCCAATGCACAATAGCCTATAATCTGGCTGTCCTATCTATCAACGGAACAAGAGGCGGATACGGTGGAGCCATTTATATCGCTGACTCGGCCAGGGTGGAGAACTGCCTCATTCGGGATAACAGCGCCGACAGGGGCGGAGGGGGCATTTATGCTAATGGCCTCTATGCGGCGGACAGCCGGATAGTGAATAGTACTATATATAAT
>SDBU01005183.1_pt1 | contig 15705 bp, 20 predicted proteins | sample 2277071 | NCBI WGS metagenome assembly SDBU01 (sample SAMN10397929, study PRJNA504765) | marine sediment metagenome | isolation source: marine sediment core GS08_GC12, 126 cmbsf | place: Arctic Ocean: Gakkel Ridge, Loki's castle | collected 2008
ATATAGATATTCTCTATCTTATTTCCCGCTTCTCGGAAGTGCTTGTAGAGGGCATGATAATCGGCATCACTGCCGAGGAGCACAAGGACATCCAAGTCATAGGTATAAGAAGGCTCAAGGTAGTAGTTTACAGCATAGCCACCACCTATGGCATAGGCTTTAATGATGCCCTTTTTCTTCAAGCCATTCAGGGCCTCGAGTGTTGTGAGCAATCCCAATGCCGACTCCTTTGTTGTCTAATGCTACTCCTTCAGCTTTGCCTGCTTCAACCCCTCACCCTTTTTCCCTCTCCCCTTATGAAGGGGAGAGGGAAAAGAATTTCTTAAAGGGGCTTCGCCCCTTTCAATCCCCTAGTCCCGTATTTATGAACTTTGCCTTTGAGCATATATAATGACCTACTTCCTTAAATTCTATCTACTTTTATTTCCCAGTAATATTCCATCAAATGATCTATCGAACTTAAGTAAGCAATTAGATTCTCAATGGATGTATTGATATTTTTCAAACTAGGCATTCTCTTTAATTGACCATGGTGAATTAATTTATGTCTCATACTTATGAGCTCTCCAATTATTTGGCGGTAATGTGGATAATCTTTGCAGATACAAACTTCTCTGTTGTTAATAATAACACCCCAGTTTTCAATTTGTTCTCTTAATTTTTTTCCCATTTATGCCCACTAGAGAACTAAAAAATCTCTCCATCTCATTTAAGTCATAAAATGACTTGGTTGCATATACTATTTCACCGATAGTCACATTTTCAGCTTCTAGCTCTAACACATCGTCTAAGTTGAATGTATATTTTTTCAACTCCTTTTTTACATCCTCATCTCTATCTGTGAAGGATTCTATTAAGTCTACAGCAAGTAATTTTAGAAATACATCCGCAGAACTGACACTGGTAATTATAAGATGGTTTCGCGCCTCATATTTTAGGTTTTTGTCTGCCTTTAGCTTTTCAAGGAATATGTTGAGTTCTCTAGCATTTCTAATATTATTTTCTAAAACTATGAATGAACCTTCAAAGTCGGGTTTTAATGATTTATAGTTCTACCAGATATTTCTCAAAGTCCTTTACTTTGGGTGGCTTTTTGCCTCTGCCCAGCTCAACAGTGTGCTCTTCCTCTCTCAAGTGAGCGGCTTGGGCTTCTAGCCCACCGGGATATTTTTCATTGAGTTCCCCTCCAGATTTTAGTATCCGCCAGTATGGGGTAATATCTTTTTTGCCTTCGGCTGCCGCTTCCTCGGCAGCACGAGCCGCAATATTGGCAAAAAATCCAGTAGTTATGGGACAACCAATGGTCGCGCCATGTCTTTTAGCCACTACCTCACGAATATGGTTTATGGTAATAAGTTTACCCTCAGACACCTTTCTCATGATTTCATCTACTTCTATTGGTGCTGGAATACAAACGGAACCTGTTCCCCATCTTGTACTCATTTTGCCAGTGATTTCTTGCACCATTGGCAGGTCTTTGCTATCTGCCAGTTTCTCCTGCCACGATTTGCGTGTTTTCATATTGAAGTTCACCCCCTTGGGTTTTCCTCTCCTTAAAAGGAGCAGGGAAGATATTTTATAAGAGGGACTCCGTCCCTCCAAACTCCCTCAGTTAATAACCTCCTCCGGGCTGGTAATCTTGCCCATTATAGCACTGGCGGCGGCAACGGCGGGACTGGAGAGATAGACCTCTGATTTGGGGCTGCCCATCCTGCCCACAAAGTTACGATTGGTGGTGGAGATGCACCTTTCACCATCAGCTAGAACCCCCATATGCCCACCGAGGCAGGGACCACAGGTTGGGGTACTGACCACAGCCCCGGCCCTGATAAATATCTCTATCAACCCATCAACTAAGGCATCAAGATATACCTGCTGTGAGCCGGGTATAATAATACAGCGCACCTTCGGGTGCACCTTTCTTCCTTTCATTATCTGGACAGCAGTTCGTAAATCTTCAAGGCGACCGTTTGTGCAACTACCGATTACGACCTGATTGATTTCTATATCCCCTACTTGACTCACCGGCTTGGTATTAGCCGGCGAATGGGGTAAGGCAACTTGAGGCTCAATCCCAGAGACATCATACTCAATAACTTTTGCGTATTCAGCATCATCATCTGGTTCGTAGACCAAGTATGGGCGTTTGGCTCGTGACTTTATGTAAAGTTGTGTCTTATTATCCACCCTGAAAATGCCGGCTTTAGCCCCGGCTTCAATAGCCATATTAGCCATAGTAAACCGTCCGTCTATGGACATGGTGTCTATTGCCTCACCAGCAAACTCCATTACCGAATACAGGGCACCGTCCACACCAATGTCGCCGATGGTATACAGGATTAAGTCCTTACCCCCCACCCATTTCCCCAGACTTCCATGGTAAACGAACTTAATAGTCGGCGGCACCTTCATCCAGATGTCGCCGGTTGCCATCGCCGCCGCAATATCAGTTGACCCCATACCAGTGGCGAAGGTACCTAAAGCGCCATAGGTGCAGGTATGTGAATCAGCCCCAATAACTACATCCCCAGGCAGCACCAAGCCCTGCTCCGGCAGAAGGACATGCTCAATGCCCATCTGCCCTACCTCGAAGTATAGTGCTCCTTGCTCATAGCAGAACTCTCGCATCAGCTTTACCTGCTCGGCAGAAGCAATATCCTTATTAGGCACGAAGTGGTCGGGCACCATCACTACCTTTTTAGGGTCAAAAACTTTATCTGCTCCTATCCGCTGGAACTCTCTAATAGCAATAGGAGCCGTAATATCATTGGCTAGAATCAGGTCTACCCTGACATTTATAAATTCACCCGGACTTACCTTCTTTCTATCAGAATGGGTAGCCAGTATCTTCTCAGTTAAAGTCAATATAGTCCCCCTTTTGGAGTAATTAAGAAATTAAGCCTGGGATAGGCTCTCATTAAATAGGATGACGAAGAGGCAATGTAAGCAGTGTGGCATAGCTGAGACCAAGTGTAAACCACAAGAGGTGTAGAGTCATTTCTACCTCGATTCCCGCTTCGGCACCTCGGTTAAAAAACCTATCCGGCCACCTTCTTAGCCACTAATAACCTATTAAGAGCATTCATGTAGGCCTTAGTACCGGCGACAATAATATCGGTATCGGCACCGCGTCCGGTATAGGTTATGCCCTCACTCTCTATCCTAATCAGCACCTCGCCAATAGCATCAATACCTTCGGTTACTGATTTAACCGTAAACTCAGTGAGCGAATTAGGCACACCAACTATCCGATTAATAGCCTTGTATACGGCATCCACAGGACCTGTTCCCAGGGCAGCATCAGATAAAACCCCACCATCAGGGGCAATAAGTATAACTGAGGCGGTGGGAATACCCCTATCCCCACAGGATATTTGAACGCGGTCGAGGTGATAGGTTTCAGATACAGTGCGTTGTTCCTCAGCAATCAGAGATTCAATATCCCGGTCAGTAACTTCCTTCTTTTTATCAGCCAGTTCCTTAAATGCTGAGAAGGCACGGTTAAAGTCGGTCTCACGCAAGCTATAGCCTAACTCTGCCAGCCGCTCCTGAAAGGCGTGCCGCCCGCTAAGCTTACCCAGCACCAAGCTACTGGCTGGTATGCCTATCGTTCTGGGATCCATTATTTCATAGGTTATCGGCATCTTGATTACACCATCCTGATGTATTCCTGACTCATGACGAAAAGCGTTAGCACCAATAATTGCCTTATTAGGTTGAACGACAAAACCGGTTAGCTCGCTTACCAGTCGGCTGGTTTTATAGATTTGCGTAGTGTCAACATCGGTAGTTAGGTTAAAGAAGTCCTTGCGGGTCTTAATCGCCATTACAATCTCCTCAAGCGAGGCGTTGCCAGCCCTTTCCCCGATACCATTAATGGTACACTCTATCTGTCCCGCTCCTCGCTTGATAGATTCCAGGCTATTAGCCACAGCCAGACCAAGGTCATTATGACAATGAACACTGACTATAGCTCGATTAATATTGGGCACATTGTGGAAAATCCCCTCAATAAGGCTGCCGAACTCATCAGGGATAGCATAGCCCACGGTATCAGGGATATTTACCGTAGTGGCACCAGCATCAATGACTGCTTCTAAAATCTGATAGATGTATTCAGGCTCAGTTCGGCTAGCATCCATCGGTGAAAACTCTATATCATCAGTATGCTTTTTAGCCCAGGCTACCATATCTCGGGAAATCTGCAAAATCTCCTGGCGGCTCTTTTTCAGTTGATAAACGAGGTGCATATCTGAAGCTGACAGAAACACATGTACTCGTGGTTGCTCAGCCTCTTTCACTGCTTCCCAGGCCCGGTCCACAGCGTCAGGGTTAGCATGGGCTAGGGCACAGATTATCGGGGTACGGACCTCTCTGGCAATAAGCCCTACTGCCTCAAAGTCACCCGGGGAGCTAATAGGGAAGCCAGCCTCAATAACATCCACCCTAAGCTTCTCCAGTTGCCTGGCTATTTCCAGCTTCTCCTGAATGTTCAGTGCCCCCCCCGCCGCCTGCTCCCCATCCCGTAGAGTAGTATCAAATATAATTACCCTATCCATAGCTAACTCTACTTATACGCATTCAGTACTCTACTATCGGAAACCACTTTTGCATCTTTATCCTTTTCTCCAGACGTGCTCATCACCTTCTACTCTTGCCATCTTACCCTCCAGAAAGCTTTACTACCCCTTCAGCCACGGCATCATCTTTCTTAGCTCTCTGCCCACAATTTCTATTAGGTGTTCTTCATCCCGGCGCTTCAGGGCATTATGGACTGGACGATTAGCCTGGTTTTCTAATATCCACTCTTTGGCAAAGCTGCCGTCCTGAATCTCAGCCAGGATTTGCGCCATCTCGTCTTTAACCATATCATCAATGACCCGTGGTCCCCGGGTATAATCACCATACTCAGCGGTATCACTGACAGAGTAGCGCATATAACTCAAGCCTCCCTGATAAATGAGGTCAATGATAAGCTTAAGCTCGTGGAGGATTTCAAAGTAGGCTATCTCCGGCTGATAACCAGCCTCAACCAGTGTCTCAAACCCAGCCTTTATCAAAGAGCTGATTCCTCCACACAGCACTGTTTGCTCACCAAAGAGGTCAGTCTCTGTCTCCTCAGCGAAGGTCGTTTCAATGACTCCAGCCCGACTACAGCCGATACCCTTGGCGTAGGCAAGGGCAATATTCTTTGCCTTGCCTGAAGCATCTTGATGAACGGCAACTATTGCCGGAGGTCCTTTCTTTTCAGTATAGAGTTGCCTCAGCATGTGCCCGGGACACTTGGGAGCTATCATAGTAACATCAATATCAGCAGGCGGGATAATCTGTCCGTAGTGTATATTAAAGCCGTGAGCAAACATCAGCGTATTGCCCGGGGCTAACCCCTTTTCAATTGATTGATAATAAATATCTCGCTGCAGATTATCCGGAGCCAGCATTACAATTATATCAGCCTTCTTGGCTACCTCAGCCGCTGCTAGCACACTGAAGCCAGCTTCTTGAGCAGCCTTCCAGCCCGGACTCCTTTCGGCTTCAGCTACTATTACCTCACAACCACTATCCCTGAGGTTTTGAGCATGGGCATGCCCCTGACTTCCATAGCCGATAATGCCAATCACCTTCCCCTCAAGCAAGGTAAGGTCAGCATCGCTATCATAGTATATCTTAGCCATAACTTACTATCCTCCTTTTTTTATTTATTACGCTGTGTGCCTTATGTGCAAACTAATCTACCCTCTCTGGTCCCTTTTTAGTTATTCTCTAATTACCGTCACGGGATGGATCGTACATTCTGTACTTGCCACTTTCAATCCAAAACAGGAATTTCCATTTCGAGTGGCGTCCAGTTTTCTTATTGACGCAATAGTCAGCAGGCAAAATACTGCTTTTGTTAATGTTTCGGAATTTCTCCTTCAGAGCGTCGATAAGCTCTTGTTTAGAGAAAACCCGACTACCGAATTTCTCCTTAACGACTTGCTTTACCTTTATAGGAATCGTCAGTTCCGAATTTACCATATTTCTTCACCTTATTGAACCGGTCTTCAATTCTCCCACCCACTCTTATTAGCCATTAAGATAAGATTGCTTATCAAGGGGAAGACAATTTCTGTAGATGGGCTTTAACTCCTTCAAACTCCCCTGATAAACGACTTCTAGGCCGCTTTCTGCTCTTTAGCGCGAACCTTAGATGACTTTTCTTCTAGCTGTACCGGTCCTGAGCCTCCTCGAGCTATAGCTATACGACCAGTCCTGGCTATCTCCCTGATACCAAAACCACGAAGCAAGTTGAACAAGGAATTAATTTTCTCTTCATCACCGGTGGCTTCAATGGTTACCGAGTCAGAGGCAACATCTACTATATTTGCCCTAAATATGTCCACAATTTGAATAATCTCGCTTCTGGTAGAAGGGGTAGCTCTTACCCTAATTAACGCCAATTCCCGAGCAATTATGTTATTACCGCTAATATCGGATACCTTGACTACATCTATCACCTTATCCAACTGCTTCCTAACCTGTTCCACCATCGCGGTTGACCCATTGACAACAATGGTCATACGTGATAAATGGGGTAATTCACTTTGCCCAACGGCAATGCTCTCAATGTTAAAACCACGCCTTCGGAAAAGGCTTGCCATTCGGTTAAGCACCCCGGGCTTGTCCTCTACCAGGGCGACTAGGGTGTGCTTCGTTTCGGCCACGTTACCACCTCTTTCTTAGGTTCCTCAAGAAGTTCAGCTAAAGCTGCCCCTGGCGGCACCATAGGGTAAACATTCTCCTCCGGTTCTATCATAAAATCTATTATGAACGGACCCTGATGCTCCATGGCTTGCTCAATAGCCGGAACTACTTCTTCCTTACGCTTAACCCTTAATGCAGCAATGCCGTACGCCTCACCAATCTTGACAAAGTCAGGGCCACTCAGTGGTGTAGCTACGTATCGTCGTCCATAAAATAATTCTTGCCATTGCCTCACCATTCCCAAATAACCATTATTCATAATAGCCACCTTCACTGCTACCCTTTCCTGGACTATGGTGGCTAACTCCTGTATCGTCATCTGAAAGCTACCATCACCGTCAATACACCAGACAGTACTATCAGGGCAACCTACTTTAGCCCCCAGAGCTGCTGGCAAGCCAAAGCCCATAGCCCCCAGTCCACCTGATGAGATGAAACTATTCGGTCTATTATACCAGTAATGTTGAGCTGCCCACATCTGGTTCTGCCCTACCCCGGTAACAATAATAGCCTCACCCTGCGTTACCTCATATATCTTACGAATAACAAACTGGGGCAGGAGCTCTTCACTGTCTCTAATAGCCATCGACGGATGCTCTCTTCGCCAGTCATCAAGCTGGTGAACCCAATCAATATGCTCGGTAGCGGTAATCAGCTTATTTAATGCCTGGAGAACCACCTTTACGTCACCAACTATGGGCACATCCATGCGCACATTCTTACCGATTTCCGCGGGGTCAATATCAATATGGATAATGCGGGCATGAGGAGCAAAGGCACTTACCTTAGCTGTAGCCCGGTCATCAAACCTCATCCCAATGGCAATAATGACATCGGCAGCATCAACCGCCATATTGGCATAAGCCATACCATGCATGCCCAGCATACCATAGCTTAGAACATGAGTCTCAGGGAAACAACTAATGCCCAATAAAGTAGTCACCACTGGTATTTGGGCTGTTTCGGCTAGCACTTTGAGTTCAGTATATGCCCCTGAGATAATCACCCCTCTACCAGCAATAATAAGAGGTTGTTGAGCTTCACTTATAAGCTTGGCTGCCTTCTTAACCTGTGCTGGATGGCCCTGAAGCGTTGGCTTATAGCCGGGTAAGTCCACCTTATTTGGGTAGTGAAACTCTGCCTGGTCTATAAAAACATCTCGGGGCACATCAATAAGTATCGGTCCAGGGCGACCACTCCTAGCCAGATAAAAGGCCTCTTTCATTGTTTTAGCCAGTGAACCCGCATCGAGGGCAAGATAGTTATGCTTGGTAATAGGCAGGGTGATACCAGTTATATCTACTTCCTGGAAGGCATCTTTGCCAATAAAGGGTCTAGCTACCTGACCGGTTATAGCTACTATAGGAACTGAATCGAGATAAGCATTAGCAATCCCGGTTACCAGGTTAGTCGCTCCAGGGCCAGAAGTAGCCATACACACCCCTACCTTCCCTGTAGCTCGGGCATAGCCATCAGCAGCATGGGCAGCACCCTGCTCATGACGCACCAGAATGTGGCGAAGCTGAGGATATTGAGGGAGGGTATCATATAGGGGCAAAATAGCCCCCCCGAGGATACCAAAAATAACCTCTACTCCTTCCCTTACCATACTCTCACATATAATCTGGGCACCAGTCATCTTCATAATAGCCCCCTTACCAGCTAAACACTGCCCCGGTACTAGCTGAACATACCTTCTCTGCATAATACCTGAGATAGCCTGTTTTTACCTTGGGCTCAAACTCAGCCAGGTGAGCCAGTCGATTAGTTATCTCTTCATCACTAAGCTCTACCTCAAGCTTATGATTTGGAATATCAATCTTTATTATATCCCCATTAGTCAAGGCAGCAATAGGTCCTTTACTTGCTGCCTCAGGGGAGACATGCCCGATAGCCGCACCACGGGTGGCACCGGAAAAACGACCGTCGGTGATGAGAGCTACCTCCTTATCCCTGCCCATGCCACTCAGGAGAGAGGTAGGGGTAAGCATTTCCCTCATCCCGGGACCACCTTTAGGACCCTCGTATCGAATAACTATTACCTCGCCGGATTTTATATCACCATTCATAATAGCAGTTGTAGCTTCTTCTTCAGAATCAAAAACCCTGGCTGGACCTTGATGAACCATCATCTCATCAGCTACCGCTGACCTTTTCACCACCGCACCCTCTGGGGCTATATTACCAAAAAGAATAGCTAGACCTCCGGTAGCCGAGTGAGCAGTAGCCATAGAGCGGATAACATCTCTATCCATAACCTGGCTATCAGCAATAACCTCACCTAGTGCTTTCCTTGATACTGTTCGTGACCCCAGATTCAGTAATCCCTGCAGCTCTTTCATCACGGCAGGGATACCGCCAGCAGTATTCAAATCCTCGATGTGATAGTCGCCGGCTGGGCTCAGCCTGCACAAAGTAGCGGTGCGCTCACTTATCTCATTTATCATCGAGAGAGGAAAGTCAATACCTGCCTCATGGGCTATAGCCATAAGGTGAAGCACTGAATTAGTGCTACCACCTAATGCCATATCAACGGTAAAGGCATTATAAATAGAATCCTCATTTATTATATCTCGTGGGCGAACATCATTAGCCAGCAGCTGCATTACCTGCTGTCCAGCTTCTTTAGCTAACTGCCGCCGCCTGGCATCAACAGCAGGAATAGTGCCATGACCCGGTAGTCCCATTCCTAGTGCCTCAGTTAAACAATTCATGGTATTAGCAGTAAACATCCCCGCACAACTGCCACAACCGGGGCAGGCAACCACCTCCAATTGTTCTAGCTCCGCCTCAGTCATCAGTCCCCTAGTCACCTTACCCACCGCCTCAAAGACCAAGCTGATGTCAATGTCTCTAGTCTTAGCACCAATACTTAAGCGTCCAGCCAGCATAGGCCCCCCGCTAATGAATATAGCCGGTAGATTCAACCTTACCGCTGCCATGAGCATCCCAGGAATTATTTTGTCACAATTAGTAATAAAGACTAAGGCATCGAAAGCATGAGCCTCGGCCACTGTTTCCACTGAATCAGCTATTAGTTCACGACTGGGCAGGCTATATTTCATACCTGGGTGATTCATAGCGATGCCATCACACACGGCAATAGTATTAACCTCAAAGGGAATACCCCCACCACTACATACCCCCGCCTTAACTTCCTCAGCAATATCTCGAAGATGTATATGTCCGGGGACAATCTCGCTAAAGCTATTGATAATACCTATAAAAGGCTTATCCATCTCTGCTCGCGCCACACCTAAGGCACGCAACAATGACCGGTGAGGAGCCCGTTCTATGCCCTTTTTAATAACATCACTTTTCATACTTTCTTTTCCTTCACCGTGATAATTAAAAACTGCCCCTCTGGGGACAGACTTAAAGACTTCGAAATCCTACCTCCAGCCCTATTGCCACAAAATAGCATAGCACCTATTTATTGTCAAGCTAACCCCTGCCAACCAAGATGTTACACCATCATCCTGAGATTAATTATATCTTATATTGAAGCAGGGATAAGGAAGGTTCCATAGTCGGGCGACCTGGATAACTGGCTACAATCCTCTAGAGCAATTGAGATATATGGTCTTTGATGTGATCCACACGAGGGATAAGATCCCGGCGCACTTGTTCAGCCGTGTGTTGATAACAAAGATATCTAGCATTTCTGCTATCTCTTTCGAGCTGGATATAATCACTCCATATTGGTTGTAGCTCTGATTCGTAGTTAGCTATGTTTGTTTTTCTCTTAGCGTGTGAACTAGAATGGTGGGGCTTAGTTGCCAGAAACGCCTCAACCCAGTGCACTGACTCATAAAATATTCCAATAACTGCCCAGTCTGTAAAAGGGCTACTATCTAAGTCAATGCTTGTCCAGAAGCTACGGTCATGTATAGCCCAGTTAATGTGCTCATCTTTCTGAGGCATCCTATTTATACCTGTCTTGGTAGTCTAATAGTTCTAGTTGGCACTAAGTCCTCTGTATTGCGGCCACAGCGATATATTATATGAAAATCAATAAGGAATGGGGGGTGTTCCCCGGAAACAAACATTTTAAGCATTTTCCATTCAATATTCGCTAGTTGGTCAAGTGCAGCAATGTCACGCTCTGGGATTACTACCCATACATCGACATCACTATCTTCAATGGCGACAAATATATCCTCTACTGAGGGGTTAGAATAAAGCTCTTGTCTAATACGTGAGATCCACCCATCAACATACTGGTTTGAAAAATCAGAACCCATCGTATTGTCGGCACTCATTGGAGATCGTAATTCTTCGTATATCTCAAAGGTTGGTTGTTGCACTGTGTCTCTAGTATTGGCTATAGTCATTAAGTTTATTCCCCTTCTATCTGGCCTATGGCTTTCTTTTCAGGGTATCAGGTGATTTTACCACTGGTAAATTAGTGGACTTTATTTGGTAGGTAGGGTTCCCCTCATTATCATACATACCATCTACTCTAAAGATTTCGCTAACCACCAGTTTCATTTTAATAACAGTCCCGTCCATTAACTGGTATTCGTTCCAGTCTTCCTTGCGAGTTTGGAAGTCTACCTCAGTGGCATCAACTTCTCGCCCCTGAAAATTAATCTTTGGCATCTCGCTAACCTCCTTCCTCAGTAATGCAAGTTAGTACACAAACTCATCTTTACTGAGGAATAGTTCTTCAAAACCTTTGATATTATATCAATTACTTACAACACCTGGCAACCCAAGATATATCAAGCTAATATCTTATATTGAAGCGGGAGTAACTTCCGGTATATTCCGACCATTCGGCTACCACCTTTTCCACTTTAGCTGTAGGCGGTCCGACCTTAAGGTAGTTAATTAACTCTTCTAATTGCCTTCTTTCCCCCTCAGCTTGAACTTCCACGGCTCCCCCCGGCAAATTGCGCGCATAACCGGTTAAACCTAGCTGTGTAGCCCGTCTGGACACGAAGGCACGGAAGAAAACCCCCTGAACATAACCATATACTGTTGCTCGAACCGAGACTAAGTCAGTCACTAGCTATCACTTTTGCTATGTGATTCGTTCCACCAACCTCGAGCTTTATCTTGGAGCGAGTCTTAACGGGAGGGAAAAGGGATGTCTATCCAATCTATATAAACCTTGCTGGTGAGCTAGGCTAATAGCTTCCTGGAACTCCTGACTGTTCACTGGACGTGCCAACTGTGGTATATCAAAGGCCTTATAGCAGGGGTGATACTGAGCCATGATGTTCAGGTAGGTATTGGTGGAGACCTCTTGGGCAAGGAACCGCACCACTTCCTCGGTTCCAGCTAACTGATTAGGCAGCACCAGGTGACGCACCAAGAGACCCCGCTGAGCTACACCCTGCTCATCTAGCTGGAGGTCGCCCACCTGGCGGTGCATTTCCCTGATGGCTGCTTTATTTACTTTGGGGTAGTCTTTTATCCCGGATAATTGCTCGGCGGTTTTTTCATCGGAATACTTCATATCAGGCATATAAATGTCAACAATTCCATCTAGTAGCTGCAGGGTTTCTACACAATCATAGCCACCGGAGTTGTAGACTAAGGGCAGATAGAGACCCATACCCACCGCTAGCTCCAGAGCGTCCAGGATGTAAGGCACTACATGGGTTGGACTGACTAGATTTATATTGTGGCAGTCCTTTGCCTGAAGGGAGAGCATCATCCTTGCCAGTTCTTCCCTGTCTACCGCGCTGCCCTCACCTAGCTGGCTTATGGTGTAGTTTTGGCAGAAGACGCATCGTAGATTACAGTAGGTGAAGAAGATGGTTCCCGAGCCATGCCTACCTACCAGAGGTGCCTCTTCCCCGAAGTGAGGACCATAGCTGGAAACTATAACCTGGGTGGTAATGTGGCACTTCCCACTTTCACCAGCCAGGCGATTAGTCCCACACCGACGAGGGCATAGACAGCACTCTTCCAGCATTGCTCTAGCTTTCTCAGCCCGAGCCTTTAATTCTCCAGTGCTATGAAGCTGTTGGTAAGCTGCTATCAGTCTTGTTCCCCCTCTTTTCGTTTCTTCTTAACAACTTCCACAGTGGTTGGAGGTGGTAGGATAGTACTCGCCGATATTTTCTTGGTATCCTTTTTGGCTTTCTTTGGTTCTCTATGTCTGTAATCTCGACGTCCCATAGTAACACCTCTATTTGATACTTTAGGACAGGCATTGTTAATTGAAGTTTAGCAAAGAGAGGCTATCGTGTAAAGTTGGTTGAAAGTCGTTCTAATGCTGAGCGGGCGGCTTCAGTCTCTGCTAATTTTTTACTTTTGCCTGACCCCCTGCCCAGCACAGTATCACCTACCTTTACCTCAACGGTAAACCTCCTATCGTGGTCTGGTCCCGTTGCTTCTACCAATTGGTAGGCAGGTGTCTGGTATTGCCTGGCTTGGATGAGCTCCTGAAGTTGTGATTTATAATCAACGCTTGCACCCTGGCTAACCACCCTTTGTAGTTCTTTATCAAATAAGCTTAGTATGAAGCCCTTGGTGGCAGCCAAGCCTTGGTCAAGGGAAATAGTGGCTATGATTGCTTCTAAGGCTCCAGCCAGGTTAGCTGGCTTATGTCGTCCACCACTTGCCTCCTCGCCTTTCCCCAGATAGAGGTAGTCGCCAAGACTGATAGCTCTTGCCATACGAGCTAGGGTATCTTGGCGCACTAGGGCAGCACGAAGTCTGGTCATTTCTCCCTCGGTGAAATGGGGGAAGTCCTGATATAGCTTTTCAGCGACAACAAAGTCTAAAATGGCGTCACCCAAAAATTCTAGCCTTTCATTGGAGGTTAGGGTAAAGCCGGGGTTCTCGTTAATATAGGAGCTATGAACCAGCGCTTGTTCCAGCAGAGATGGGTCGTTAAAAGAAATGCCTAGAATTTGTTGCAAAGCAGCTAAATCAGCCAAAGCTATAGCTTCCTTTCTTAAATAACCTAATAATTCAGGATAAACGGTCAAGTTGGCTGTGTCAAATTATGCTGTTGAGATTACTTATTAAACCTCACCCCCTTAATCCCCCTCTCCTTACCAAGGAGAGGGGGAGGGATTATTTTTTGAAGGGGCGAAGCCCCTTCAACCTACCCTTTAATATCTATTATTCCTCCCCTTTCATTATCAAGCGGGAGCAATTAAGGGAGTTTTAGAGGGGCGATTTAACTCGGGGTAAATAGCCCCTCTAAAGAAATTCTCTTCCCCTTCCCCTTATTAAGGGGAAGGGGATAAAGGGGATAGGGTTGATAATCATTCTATTATTGCCATAGGCATAGCTATATGCTATAATCTTGGGTGTGTTGGGGAATAGTCTAGCGGTAGGACAGCGGACTCTGGATCCGCCGGGGTAGGTTCGAATCCTACTTCCCCAGCCAGCTATATAAAGTAGGGAGCAAAAATGAAATACACAGTTATCATAGAGCAGGGTCGTGAATCAGGCTATGTGGTTTATTGCCTCGCCTTAAAGGGATGTATCTCACAAGGTAAGACCAAGGACGAAGCCGTGAGGAATATTAAGGAGGCTACGGAAGTTTATATTGAGGCGCTTCTTGAAGATGGACTTCCTGTTCCAATATAAGATATATTACTACCAGAGGATAAGATATGCCAGATTATAAATTTACAGTAGTGGTGGAGCGGGATGAGGATGGGCTTTATATAGCCTCTGTGCCGCTTCTTCAGGGTTGCTATACTCAAGGGGGAACCTATGAAGAAGCGTTAGAGAATATCAAGGATGCCATCAAGTTACACATCGAAGCTCGTCAGTCATTAGGAGAGCCCATCCCTATAGAGGTTGCCATAGACGAGGTGGGAATAGTTGCCTAAGCTTAGACCTGCCAAGCCTGATGAGGTAACACGGGTATTGGAGAGGTGAGGGTTTACTCGTATTCGCCAAAGCGGAAGCCATGCTGTTTATCACCATGCTGATGGAAGATGGACGACGGTACCAATGCATAAAGGCAGAGAATTGGGCAAGGGTATCCTGAGGAAAATCCTCAAAGATGCTGGATTAACAATAGAAGATTTTATTAAGCTTGTCTAGCCAGGTTTAAAGTGGCGCATTCGTCTAGGGGTTTAGGACACCTCCCTCTCAAGGAGGAGATCACCGGTTCGAATCCGGTATGCGCTACCAGGCTTGACTTTTATATCATTCATTTCTATAATATTTAAACGAATTATTAGCTCTTATAAAGGGTGGTGCCCGAGTGGCGCAATGGTAGCGCAACCGACTTGTAATCGGTAGGTTAGTGGGTTCGAGTCCCCTCTCGGGCTTGTTAGGACGCTTGTGGAGGTGGTAAGCAAAAAGGAGGCGCCTATAATGCCGGTGGTAGCCAGTGTTGTAAAGTGTAAGAAGTGTGACTTTGAAATAAGGTCAGATTGGAAGTACTGTCCTAACTGTGGCGACAAGATTGTTTGTGTTGGCAACTATGAGGTATGCGCCAAAGCACAGAGTTAAGACTTTGGGAGGAAGATAGGACGCTTGGCGATGGAGGGGTGCCGGAGTGGTTAATCGGAGCAGTCTGTAAAATTGCCGCCTGAAAGGGCTACGCAGGTTCGAATCCTGCCCCCTCCACCAGGGCTTTTGTCCATAGGTAGCATTAGCACCCGGATGGCCCAGCAAGTAAAATAAGTTCTTTTATATAACAACGTGCCTATACGTTGACTTTTAATTTTGGTTACCTTAAACTGAGCTATGCTAATATGCCCACATAGCTCAGTTGGTAGAGCACGTTCTTGGTAAGAACGGGGTCACCAGTTCGAATCTGGTTGTGGGCTCAGGGTAAAGGAGGTTTGAAATGGCAAAGAAAAAATTTGAGCGAACTAAACCACATTGTAACGTGGGCACCATTGGTCATGTGGACCACGGTAAAACTACTTTAACGTCAGCGATTACTATGGTATTGTCTAAGACGGGGACTACTGGATTCCGTGCGTTTGACAGTATTGATAATGCCCCTGAGGAAAAGGCGCGAGGATTAAC
>SDBU01005184.1_pt1 | contig 15701 bp, 13 predicted proteins | sample 2277071 | NCBI WGS metagenome assembly SDBU01 (sample SAMN10397929, study PRJNA504765) | marine sediment metagenome | isolation source: marine sediment core GS08_GC12, 126 cmbsf | place: Arctic Ocean: Gakkel Ridge, Loki's castle | collected 2008
TTTTCACTGTCACCCTTCCTCACCAGCTCCACCAGTAAATCCAGGTCTATGGCTTCCTGCCAGGCATCACCGTTAAACTGTATTCCCTGTCTTCTTACTTCGGTGCGTACCTCATCAAGCAGGAGAGCCAGGGAAGCATACTCGTCCCCGAAGTCTTTCTCTAGTCTGGTTCGGATTTTCCGGGCTAAAGCCGGACTCTTGCCAGCGGTGGAGACGGCTATGGTAACATCTCCCCGGCGGACATATGAAGGAAGAATGAAATTGGAATTTTTGGCATCATCTACCACATTGACCAGAACCGCGTTCAGGCGGGCTTCCTCGGCTACCTTTAGATTGGTCTCGCTGTCATCAGTGGCTGCTATAGCCACGAACGCTCCTTTCAAATCCCCTCTCCCGTATTCCCGACACAGAGCCGTTATTTCACCGTCATCGGCTAACTGGGCTAGCTCAGGGCAGAGGGCAGGACTGATTACCTCAACCTTAGCCCCATGCTCAAGAAGTGCACTAACCTTGCGGAGGGCAACCTGCCCGCCGCCGACCACCACACATCTCTTACCGCGGATGTTCAGGAAAACGGGATAATAAGCAGCTGGTCGCTCCCTTTTCATACTTGATATTTAATTCTCACCTTCTTAAATTCCCTGATACTGAAGAGCAGGATATAGTCTCTGAGGCCATTTTCCTCGGAGATTTTGCGGGCTATTTCCTGGCAGGCCTCTCTGGTGTGACTGTGAATCATAGCGAAGAGGTTATACGGCCACAGTGGGTTAGTCTCTCTCTCGTAGCAGTGACTCACCTCCCGTAGCGCCGCCAGCTTGCGGCCGACAACATCCACGATATCTGGTGGGGCTACCCAGCAGGCCATAGCATTTGCCTTGAAACCAATCTGCTTGTGGTTAATGGCAGCCCCAAAACGCCGCATAATGCCGCGCTGCTTAAGTGATTGGCACTGAGCTAAAAAGTCGGCCACATCCATACCTAACCGGACTGACAGGGCAGTAAAGGGCTGGGGGATTAGAGGCAGGTCCTGTTGCAGCTCATTAATTATTAATCTGTCTCTTCGGGAAAGCTCAACCTTTTTGGGAAGAATACCGTCAGGAGGGTATATGGTATCTGCTGCCGACTGGATATCCTCATCCATATCAAAATAGACGCCTATCTTGAATAACTTTACTGCCGGCAGGGCAAAGACGGCTTCAGCCCTAATAGGGTGGGTCAATCGTTGTAGCTCGGTCTCTAAATCAGTCGTGGGAGGAATAGCCAGCGTGAACCAGAGATTAAAGTGGTGGTTCCGTTCATAGCCATGGCTGACTCCGGGGTGTTCCATAATGAGTTGTGCCGCTTTGTCTAACTGGCTTTCCGCTACCCTCATTGCCACCAGTGTCGTCTGATAGCCAAGGCTCCGGGCATCTAATACCGGGCTTATCTGGCGAATAATCCCCTTTGCCTTTAACTGCTCAATACGGTGGATTACCTCATCTCGGTCAATACCTAGCCGCAAGCCCAGGTCGGTATATGGCTCTCTAGATAACGGAAATTCCGCCTGTAACAGGTTGAGTAGTTTTCGGTCAATACTGCTGAGGTTCATGCTAAATCTACCTTGGTTAAATCCTTCCGTAGCGCCACCGGCTCATAGATACAGTAAGGTTCCGCCTCAAGATAATCTCCGGTAGCTTCATAGGCGCGAGCCCGGCAGCCACCACATATTTTTTTATATTCGCAAACACCGCATTTCCCCTTGATATTGGACAGGTCTCTCAGGTCGCAAAATAACGGCGAATCAGACCAAATGTGGCTAAAGCTTTTCTCTCTGACATCCCCGGCTGTCACATCAAGATACCCGCATCCTTTCACCTTTCCCTGGTGAGAGATAAAGCAAAAGCCGGTGCCAGCCAGACAACCCCGGGTAATGGAATTCACCGGATGGTGACCGGTGGTCGGTCCTAGTTTCTTTGTGACTGGCATTCCCCGCTCCTTCTTTTGCCTTTGCTTGACCACTCGCAGGTAGTGGGGGACATCCGTGGGCTTGAAGAACATCCGGTCCCCCAGCTCCATCTGCTTATCGTATATCCAGTTCAGGGTTTGCTCATATTGCTCCGGCGGTAGTTCCACTGATGCCAGTCCCTTACCCCGGCCGGTAGGTACCAGCATAAACGGGTGGAAGGCAACAGCGCCTACCTTGAGTGCCAGGGCGAGAAGCTCATCTAGATAGGCTACATTTAGCTTGGTGATAGTACTGTTAATCTGAATCTCAATACCCGCCTGGCGGGCGTTAGCTATACCGGCTATTGCGTCGGTAAAAGCACCCGCTTGACCACGAAAATCATCTTGAAGTTCAGCTACCGGAAAGTCCAGACTTATCCCCAGGCGCGAAACGGGGATATTCTTCAATTTAGCCGCTATATCCTCGGTAATAAGGGTGCCGTTGCTGCCCATAACCACCCTTAGCCCTCGGGACACAGCATATTCAGCAATTTGGAACACATCCTGGCGGGCAAGTGGCTCGCCACCGGTCAGGATAATAATTGGCCTACCTACTTCCAGTATCTCGTCAATGAGGTGAAAACACTCCTCGGTTGACAGTTCACCACTATATTGGCCATCACCTGCCGAGCCCCGGCAATGGGCACAAAACAGGTTGCAGTTCTTGGTTATTTCCCAAGCCACCAGCCGGAGTTTAGGGGTAAGAATATCTCCTTGCGGTAGACTGTTCTCTATTCCGGCCGTCATTGTACCCGTCCAATCTCCTCATCGTTGAGATAGCAGGCTGGGTCTTCTGCCCAGACATCGCCAAAGACTGCCTCAGCCCGCACCCGCAGGTTACCATTGCACAGGTCAAGATACTGGCATCGGGAGCAGCGACCCTTAAGCAGATTTTTGCGATTCTTTAACCCCTGCATCAGCGGCTCCGAGGTGTCCATCCATATGTCACCAAACTTTCTCTGGCGAACATTGCCTAGCGAGTAGTGCCACCAGAACTGGTCAGGATGCACATTCCCCAGGTCATCAACGGCACCGATTCTGATGCCTGAGTTGTTGCCCCCATTGCTCCTGAGCAATTCCCGGACTTTGTCAGCCCGTGGCGGGTCTTGCTGCCTCAACTTGAGGTATAGGTAGATGCCATCGGCGTGATTACCTACGGTGAGGACCTCCTTGGGCAGACCACGCCGGTGCAGGTCTAGAGTATACTCACAAATCATGTCCACTACTGACCGGGTCTGGAAATGGCTAATGTCGTCACCCTTCAGGTTATCGGCTCGGCCCGAATAGGCAAGGTGGTAGAAACAGACGCGGTCTATACCCTCCTCTTCGATTAATCTGAATATGGCCGGAATCTCCTGGTAGTTGAACCGGGTGATAGTCAATCGCAGTGATACTCTCAATCCTGCCGTGATGCAGTTCCTGATACCGTTGAGGGAGGCCTGGTAGGCGCCATTTTTACCGCGAAAGCGGTCGTTACTCGCGCCGATACCATCCAGGCTTATCCCTACCTCAGCAAAGCCAAGACGGCTGATTTTATTGGCTATTGTCTCCGTAATCAGGGTGCCATTAGTGGAAAGGGCCAATCTTATCCCTTGCTCTCCAGCCAGGCTTGCCAGCTCAAATAGGTCTTCCCTGAGCAGTGGCTCACCTCCCGAGAACAGGAGTACGGGCACGCCAAAATCAGCTAAGTCTCGGATGAATGCCTTGCCCGCCTCTGTATTCATCTCTTCAGAGGCTCTTTGGCTGCCGGCGCTGGCATAACAGTGAAGGCAGTGCAGATTACATTGTCGGGTACAATTCCAGACCACGACCGGTCGTGAAATACCATCCATCGGCTGGTTTATCTCTGGAAAACGTGGTGCTTTCTCCCGATAACGGAGACTATCCCCCGGGCTAATGGTGTCGCAGAGCAAGCGTGAGATTGATATCACTTGGCGGTACCTCCCTTTGGCTCGCTTTGGGAACCATCCCGATAGTGCTGGTGTGCCGCTATCAAAGAAACCAGGGCTTCATCCATAACCTGGTCTACCTGCGGTATAGCTTCGACGACCCGCTTATTAAATGTCTCCCCTTTTCCCACTAGATGAGTAGTTGCGTTCATAATAGGACTACGGTGTCGGATGAAAGCCTCTACGGAATCGGTAAGTGGGAACCCTAGTTTCGCTAGTGTTTCACCAAGGTCACTACCGATATTGTGAGTCAATTCGATAATCTCCTCGCGCTTAGCCGGCTCGGTTATGTATCTGATAATTAGATTGAGCAGACACCGACTGAGGTCACCCAGACGCTCTTGGGATTCCTGATTGAGTTTATTATACCGGGCGGTGGTAGTGAGATATGTCCGGGCAATCTCCCGATGTAACCGGGCCGTATCTTCCAACTCGGCAACCAGGTCTTTTATGCCGAGCACCTTTTGGTGTGAGCTAATAAATTTCTTTAACTCTACTCTTGAATAACGCCGGTGCCCGCCGGGAGTTATAAAAGCCTTTAGCTTACCCCCATCCGTCCACTGGCGAAGAGCTGCCTCACTAACTCCAAGGATGTGGCTGGCTTCGCTTATACTGATCAAAGATTGCTGATTCAAATATCGTGCCCCTAACTGCTATTTCATATCAAGGTAGAGGTTGGTTGGCTTCTCTCTGGTTTGGAGTTAAAATTGTAGAAACCTTTGAAAATCTAAAAAAACCTCCTTTGTTTATTATAATGGAAAAAAGGAGGAGATGCAATGGTAATAATTACCTGGATTTATGAAATATACACCCTATTTTATTTTGGTCTTGGTTAGATGAGTGACTTATTTCATCAGAGTGGTGGCATCAATAACCACTGGTGCTACCGTCGGCTAAGTCACCAAAACTGTCTCTACTCTACAGATGATTTCCTTCCATACTGCCGTTCTTTCCAACGGATACCGGTGCCGACTGCCCGTCGCAACCCAGCGTAGACACCGATTAGGATAAGGAAGGAGAACCCAATTGGGTGGAGGAAGGTGGAAACAACCGGCTCTTTGAAATAATTATCAACTAGCCAACGCATAACTAGTATCATGGCTACCTGGAAAATAAGAATGGGTCCCCAACCCGTGGGAGTAGCCACCACAAATAGATCATTCCAGAGCCAGTAGAACGGGGCCAAGAAGAAAGCATAGCCCGCTATTAGCATCCCAACCAGCGCTGCTGGAGACAATGTGGCCACTGAATATATCCACTTGATAAACCCCTCCCACATCGCCCCTATACTCCGGTACATGTGACATGAAACCACGGGTGATAAATTAACTGCTATTTGCCGACCACCGTGACGGTTTACTTCAACTCCTAGCCAGACATCTTCAATTATCCTAGCTTTTACTGCCTCGTGTCCACCGATACGCCAGTATTCCTCTCTGGGAAAGAGGAGCAGCTGACCGATGGCCAGTGATGGCTTCGGCTTTTTGGAACGCTGTAACCACCAAAGTGGTAACCAGCTGAGGATGACAAAATACAATACCGGGATGGCTATCTTTTGCGGTAATGAAGTGGCAAGCTGGCGAGGGAATCCCGAGAGCAGGGAAGGTCTTAACTGAAGCGCCAAGGCAAGCACACTGCGCAACATGTGAGGGGCATGGGTAGTATCAGCATCAACAAAAAGCAGCCAGGAACCTCTGGCACTCTTAGCTAGCTGATGGCAGGCAAATGGCTTGCCTGCCCAGCCTTTAGGAAGAGGTTCACCTCTGAGTAACTGGATACGGTTATCAACGCTTGCTATCCGCTCCACAATGTTAGCCGTGTCATCTGAGGAGTCGTCATCTAGCACTGAAATTTCAAAATTAGGGTAATCCTGTTTCCGTAGAGATTCCAGGCAGGCCGCTATGTTGGCCGTTTCATCTCTGGCGGGAATAAGGATAGAGACCAGCGGGGCTGGCTCGGGTATTTTACTATCATTACGCGGCGTCTTAAGACTCCTCAGGTTAAGGATGAGGTTAAGCATAAAGCTGACCAGACCGGCGGTTATTATTACCTGATATATCATGTTCTCAATACGGCTATTGCCAATTTAAGTCTCTCGCCTTCTTGATTGAAGCCAATTGATGAGTCTTATCTTAGGTTTGGGAATTGCCTGCAGGTCGCCATAATGTTTTACGGCAAGTATTGCCAGCACACACAGCATAAATAGTGATTCCCATGAGCTTCCCTTGGTAACTATTAGGTAAATCAGCGAACCTACCGCGCCAAGTATTACTGTCCAGGCATCAGTTTTTATGAAAAGATAACCTAGGAACATAAAGACTGCAAATGTAATCAACAGCTCATGTTGGGGTAGAGCTAAGAGGACTCCAAAGGTGACGGCGACTGATTTCCCGCCTCGCAGTCGCAGTAATGGCGAGAAGGCGTGTCCCAATATGGCGCTTAGTGCCACTACTATAACCGCTACCCCAGGGAGTCCAAAGAATGAATGCGCCAGGACTACGAAAGGCACACCTTTTGCCGTGTCTAAAATTACCGCGAGATAACCTGCCTTGCCACCCCCGGCTCGGAAGACATTGACTGCCCCGGGATTACCGTCTCCATAATCTCTTATATCTTTCCCTAAGAGCCACCGTCCAATCCATACCGAAAAGGGACAGGCACCCAGCCAAAAAGCACCCGCTGCTAATAATAAAGCGTAAAACACTTCTGTTATGGCAATACTCCTGACCGCATTCCGAGGTATACCCAGAAATTGTAGGTATAGGATAAACCAAAACCTCGTTGCGGTCAAGAGTTAAAGAGATAGGCTTGAAGCGCCTTACTAATCCTAGATTAAGTCCTGCCCCCAGCCCTCCGAGGAAAACTGATGTCAGCTTGATGTGTGGTGAATGGCAGACTATACAGAGGACGGGTGTTTAACTGATGGAGATTAACCCCTTCTTTATAGCGACAACTACCGCTTCGGTGCGAGCGTTAGCGTTTAGTTTGCGCAGGATAGAGGTAACATGGTTTTTTATGGTTTGTTCACTAATGTTGAGTTCAACGGCAATCTGCTTATTAAGGTAGCCCTGAGCTATATAATTAAGGATTTCTATTTCTCTTGGGGTGAGTGGTGAAATAAAGCCTTCAGCTTCACTTCGCCAGGAGAGTTCTTGAAACTGGTGTAATACTTGCTCAGCTACATTGGGTCGGGCAGTAAGGCTTTCATTTATGGGGTGCTCGCCACGAGCTACACGCCGAATTATATCAATGAGCTGGTCAGCCGTAATCTCTTTGTTCAGGTAAGCGGCAGCTTGGGCTTTGAGTGCTTGAAAAAGTTGAGCATCATTGGGGTTAGAGGTAAGCACAACTATGGCGATGTTAGGCGAGCGTTGTTTTATCCGGCGAGCTAACGTCAGTCCGCCATCAGAGGTACTATCAATATCCACTAGGGCGACATCAGGTGGCAAATTGTCAATAGTTGAGAGCACTTTATCATTGACTCCAGTGGCACTTGAGATTTCCATATCTTTCATAGAGGAGAGAGAATGTTCTATTCCTTGCCGAAGCAGGGATTGCGGGCTAATTATAGAGACTCGTATTATATCCATATTTCATGCACCTCATTTAAGTGTCGCCGCAATGGGGCAGTTTTAAATGATTTTACCTCCTCATGTCCTCTGTGTGGTAACAATAGGGGTAGTTTTAACCACAGACAAGAAGACCTCAACTAGCTTAGGGTCGAACTGCGTACCCGCACCGCGTTTTATTTCCTCCAGTGTTTGCTCATGAGATAAGGCATTAGAGTGACATCGTTCCGAAGTCATCGCGGCAAAAGCATCAGCTATGGCCAGAATACGAGCTTCCAATGGGATACCTGTACCCTTCAATCCTTTGGGATAGCCACTCCCATCATACTTCTCATGGTGGTGCAGAATACCGGGTAGGTAAGGAGCCAGTTGAGAAGCATGAGTAACAATAGCTGCCCCCAGTTGAGGATGTCCTTTGACTGCTTCCCACTCTTCGTCAGTCAGCTTACCCGGCTTATTGAGTATCTCATCGCTGATGCCAATCTTGCCAATATCATGCAAGAAGGCGCAAGAGCTCAGCTGGTTTATTTCCGATGGCTTCAAATTAAGCGCCTCGGCTAAGGCTACGGCATACTCATTCACCTTCTTTGAGTGGCCGCGGGTATAATGGTCTCTGGCATCTACTGTTGCCGCCAGAGCATAAATAGTATTTAAGACTTCACTATCTTCATTACTCTGACGATCAACCATAGTATCATCTGGAGGCAGTAAAGCTCTTGAGTAATGCTGGCTTTGATTACCGCCGTTTCGTTTGGCGTGATAAAGAGCGGTATCAGCTGTTGCAACAATTTCATTGGACCCTATGCCATCAATTGGCCAGCTAGCCAAGCCAAGACTGGCGGTAATAGTAATATCGCCAGCGTCTACTTCTAAAGCGATTCGGTGGCGAACTCGCTCAGCAGCGTCGTAAGCGGACTCCATGGTTGTCTGTGGTAGGAGAATAGCAAATTCATCTCCACCGTAGCGAAAAGCCTGGTCAGCACTCCTTATTGCCCCCTTTAAAATGCTGCCGATTTGCCTGAGGAGTTTATCACCGGCTAAATGCCCATAGTTGTCATTAAAGGCTTTGAAAGAGTCAAGATCAAGAATAATGAGTGAGAATATACCACCATAGCGAGAGTTTCGGCCAATTTCACCGGCAATCAGTTCATCCAGAGAGCGGCGATTAAGTAAGCCGGTAAGTCCATCGATGCGAGCCTTCTGCTCTACCTCAGCATAAAGTCGGGAATTCTCGATAGGCATGGCAATCTGGGCGGCCAGTTGCTCAAGGAGTATTATCTGCCTCTGGCGGTAGGCATTTGGATTACAGCTAGCCACAATCAGACTGCCGATAGTTTTATCCTTCACTACTAGCGGAAGGTAAATAATCGAACGCACTCCATGCTCGAGATAGTATTTCCCCGTCGGGAACCGGCTTTCCTGCGATAGGTCAGGCTCAATGATGGACTTGCGGTGAGTAGCTACCTGTTCGATAGCGGTGCCTTCGATTGGTATTCGCTCGCCTACCTGCCAGGCTGAGCCTATCTCGGAGGAAATTGCCAGAAAACGAAGGTCATCCCCTTCAATCAGAGTAATTGCGGCCCAGCTAACATCAACTGCTTCCTTTATTTCATTTATAAAGCTATCATATATTCCCTGAATATCCAAACTGGAGGCTATAATAGTGCTGGAGCGGTTGATCACCGATAGCTCCTCTTCACGCTCCCTGAGTTGCTCCCGAAGGTATTCCTTCTCCATACTCACGGCTACGCGGTTGGTAACTTCCTCCAGCAGGTTGAAATCTTCAAGTGAGTACCGACCGGATTGCCTTTTGTCCACCACTAGGATACCGATCAAACTGTCACGGCTTATCAAAGGCACAAATAGCTCTATCTCATTTGACTTGATTTCTGCCTTTTCCGCTTCCCATAGGCTGCGAAATTCGGGCAGAACTGCCAAATTCTCTCTAGTTAGCGGTTTTTGCTCCCGTCTCAGATATGCCACAATAGGATTGTGTCCCCTCAGCCTTAGGCGGGACAAGGGATTGCTTTCGTCTCCGGGTTCAACAAGCTGGGTGGTGAAATCTTCACTACCCGCCTCAAGGAACAGCAGGCATGCCTGCTTACTGCCAATCGCTTTAGTAACCAGGGCAAGCAATTCTCCACCTTGTTCTTTAAGGCTAAAAACGCTGTGTATTTTATTGGCAAAATCAGATAAATTCCGGCGGTAATCATAGCTTTGTCCTTGGAAAGCTTTACCCATGGTGATAAAGAGAAAACCGCGCAGCCTATAGACGAGCACGGCGACTAAAGTTGCTAGCGCCGTAGTTACGAGTATAGCTGTCGAGTCAATCTCAAAGCGGAGTACACTGTGAAGGATAATAAGCAGAAGCCCATAGCTGCCGGCACCAATAATACCCAGGCTCACCCATACCAAGCCCCGTCGCAAAACAATTCTGATGTCCACTAACTGATGTCTAACCGTGGCGTAGCTCAGGATGAAGGCAATAATAATGCCACCAAAATGATTTATTGGAAACTCCCTGCCCCAGGGGAGAAGGGCAGCTAAAGTAAAGATAATCAAAACGAATATACCAAGCATTAGAGAAAAGATTTGATTACGGAGCACCGGATTATCTAAAATCTGCAGTCTTTTCCCAAAAACATAGGCCATTCTGGCTGCCAAAGTTAGGAGGGGAATAGCTAGAAAGATGATTCCCTGTCCGTAATTAAGATAAAGCTTATCCCCACTGGCAGTAACTCCTTCGGCAACATAACCCATTAATACTAAAGTGATGACTACTGCCAGCGAAGCGTAGGCAAGTGGTAACCACCGTCCCTGACCCGGGGCAAAGAAAGAAGAAGCAAAGCAGTAGAATTGCACTGCCATCCAGGTGTATGTAATGAGAATTACCTTAAGCAAGAGGAGATTATATTGTGGGAAGAAATTGCTACGCAAAAAAACAGCAGTGAGGCTCCACGCCATGGCGGCGACTAGAAATAAGATGAAGAGCTTATGCCGCGTCTGCCAGGGACGGCTGCTTATGGTAGTGATAAGCAGCGGAATATAAGCAATTACGGCAACTAAAGGAAATAAAGCATAAATGTTCATACATTGGCAATTATTACCCTAAACAGGGAAGCTGTCAAGCAACACCAAAGTAGGTAGACTAACGTTGGGGGGACTAAAGTACTAGTGAATAGCCACAATCTCAGCTTCTACCTTAACCTCTGGTGCCGCTTCTGGCTTAGCCAGCAGGAGTGAAAGCACTTTTTCCGAGGGATTAATGTGAGGTGGCTTTAGATGAGCCAGATCAGCACCTTCAGCTTGCCTCTGGGACAGGTAATTAGCAAAGGCGCCACCCGGTAGTAAATTTATCTCCACGCTGAAATCAATCATCGTGGCAAAGTCATCACGAATCAGAGATTCCGTATCTTTATTGCTATTATCTGATTTGATAATCTGTTCATAGACTGCCGCCGCGATATCAGCTTCGCTGCCCGGATAACCATCTTTAAGTTCAATAAAGAGACTCAGTACTGGTTCTTCAGCTTTCTTGTACGCTGTCCAATCCTCATAAGCAATGCCGGTATTCTCTATTGCCTGCCAGATTGTCTTTTCCGTCAGCCGAATGAAAACGAAATCGAGAAGGTCATCAGCTCGCCTCTCAAAAACCATTTGTGGGATAGCAATGCCCAGCTTCTCATTTCGTAGTGAGGTTATCCTTATCATATCACCAACTCTGTATCTGACCATGACACCGCCGTGAAAGTTAGTGATTACTATCTCGTAATTCTCCCCGGCCTGTACCTCATCAAGCAAAACGGTCCTGGGCTGGTAGCTGTGGTCTAACTGCCATTTGAAGTGTTCCTTTTCCGGTATAAACTCCAGGAAGTTGAGGTTGGGAATAAAGGTCATACCATCATAGTCCCAGGTCTGGGTAGCCATGACGCCACCTTCGGTGCCGGCATATACATCCAGAGGATACCTTCCCCAAAGTTCCTTTATTTTATCTCGGTAAACCCCGCTATCAAGGCCACTACTTATGATTCCCCTTACTGACCACAGGTCTTTGGGCAGCATCGGGCGCCTGGCTAATTTGCTCTTAACCAGTGCCTTAGTCAAGCGAAGCAAGGCTTTAGGTTGGGAGAGTAAGGGCCGAATGTCTATTTTGTCTGAGGACTCGCTGAACTTGTTCCCAACCACAACCAGAACCATGGACAGCCCAAAGAAGTAATCGAGTCCCTGGGATAGGGCTTGCTTAAAACCAAGCTTTATCCTTTCTTCAAAAGACAAACTTTCGGCTTCTGCTAAGGAGGGTAAATAATCCGAGGGAGTTTGTTGCTCCAACATACTGGCCATGGCACCTGACATATAGGGTCTGGGGGCTACTGAGTAGACAATTTTGGGATGCTCAAGAAGTTGAGAGGTATCATTCCATTCCTTACAACTAGAGAGATTGCCGAGGCCGTACATTATTACACTCAATTCATGAGAATATGCCGGGGTTATCGGCACCCACTTATTGGGGTATTCACCAGACCTGCCTGAGGAATGTACCCACAAAGCTGGCTTTGCCGGCAGCGACTCCTCCCTCTTTTCTAAAAGCTCAGGACAATAATCGGCATAGGTAGTTAGGGGCACCTGCTCTCTAAACTCAGCTATGGTCTGCGGTTTTGCCCCGCGCATAATCTTGATGCCAAGCGCACACCGGTTTAATGCTTCTATTTGTTCCAATAGTAATCGCTTCTGGATAGCCATGAATTGCTCCAGGGTAAGGCTGATAAAGCCGCAGCACATCTGCCACAACTCTTCATTTCTACCCTGCCGCAAAAGCTCAACCGCTCTTGGCATCTAACACCCCCAAACTAGCCTTGGCAAGAAAAGACTATGACAGGTCTCAGCTAGCTTGGGAAGTGATTATGTTCTAGAACATAGTTCTATAATATAAAACCTTCACAAGAGGCAGTTAATAACCTATGCTAGAACTAACCAGACTATAGTCAAGCTGACTAGAATATAAAGGGGCTAAGCCAATCTGAGAGGCATTACATGAAAGGTAACAATAACTTACTCACCCCGGAACAGGTGGCGGAGATTCTTCAGGTTCATGTTCTAACCATATATAGCTATATTCGACGGGGTAAGCTTGACGCCGTACGTCTAGGTCGAAGCTACCGCATTATTCCTAAGGATCTTACGCGCTTTATCGAATCAAACCGTATCAAAAATCAACAAGCTATAGGAAGGAATATTGGACGTGCTTTATAATCACCAGCGGGTAGTAGTTACCGGGATGGGGGTTATTAGCCCGATAGGTCTCACTGTCTCCAGTATGTGGGAAGCCCTCATCTCAGGGAAATCAGGGGTTAATTATATCAGCCACTTTGACCCGACACCTTTTGATACCAAGTTTGCCGCTGAAGTCAAGGGGTTTGACCCACTGGTGTATGTAACCGAAAGGAAGCCCACCGTATGGATAGGTTTACCCAGTTTGCGGTGGCGGCAAGCCTCCAGGCAGTGGCCGCGGCCGGGCTGACGATAGATGATGGCAATACTGAAGATACCGGTGTCATCATTGGAAACAGTGTCTGCGGTCTGCTTGAGGTCGCCGAACAATTTAAGATACTGGGTGAAGCGGGCCCCAGAAGGATAAACCCGATTCTGGCGCCAACCATGACCGGTGATGCGGCGCCGGTACAGGTTTCGTTGATATTGGGAGTCAAGGGGCCAAATTACTCTCCATCCTCGGCATGCTCCAGCAGCAGTGATAGTATCGGTCATGCCTACCGGATGATTCAATATGGAGAGGTAAAGGTAGTGGTTGCGGGGGGCACCGAAGCACCCATAATGCCTATTTGTATCGCCGCGTTCAACGCAGCCCGTGCTTTATCAACAAAGAATAACGAACCACAAAATGCCTGCCGACCTTTTGATGCGAAACGTGATGGCTTTGTGTTGGGCGAGGGTGCTGCCACTATTATACTTGAGGACCTCAGCTATGCTCTGGAGCGTGGCGCCCCTATTTTAGCTGAAATTATAGGCTACGCCGCCACTAGTGATGCCTTTCACATCATTCAGCCTTCACCCAATGGTGAGGGCGCCGCCAAAGCACTAAACTTAGCCCTGAAGAAAGCGGGAGTTGCCCCCGATGAGGTGGACTACATCAATGCCCACGGCAGTGCTACCGTGCTTAATGACAAAACCGAAACCCATGCCATCAAAAGTGCATTGGGCGAATCGGCATACCGTACCCCGATATCAGCCAGTAAATCCATGACCGGTCATCTCCTGGGAGCGGCCGGTGCTATTGAGGCTATAATGTGTATTCTAGCTATCAATCACGGGATTATACCACCAACCTTAAACCTCACTCATCCTGACCCCGATTGCGACCTGGACTATGTACCCCATAAGGCGCGCCCGGCTGAGGTAACGACCGCCGTATCAACCTCCTTCGGCTTTGGCGGACACAACTCTGTGCTTATTTTCCGTCGATACTCTGAATGATTACCATAACCATACGGTTTGCTATCCCACGGGCGAAACTGAAACAGTTGAGTATATAGTGACAGGTGTCGTGCGGATTGCTTTTTTGGCGATGGGTTTCTCGGACGATGTGTATTGGCAAGTGAGGGGCTAGGGGTCGATTAAAGCTTTTTGGTTTTGTTGCCAGAGCTGCCTAGTGCCTGTAACTTCTGGCTTAATTCGTCAAAAGATTTATCCTGTGGTTGCTTACCCAGCTCCAGTCCATAGCTAATAAAAAACTCAAGGAAATTGCGCAGCACTTCCTTCATTCCCAGGGCAAATTGGTGGAATTCTTCCTTATCTACATAATCAGTCTGGTTTTGGTTCCCAGTATCTTCTGTAAGCTGGCTATCAATTAAAAAGTTGAGAAACTCCGAATGGCTCATGTCACCGCGGTTCTCATCTACTTTTCTGACTACTTCGGCATCAACGATTAACATTTTCTTATCTGCCACGCTCTACTCCTCTAGGCACTATCAATTTAGGCTACAGAATAACCTGAAGGTGTTGTTGCCTCCAGGTTAGGCGCTAAACCAGATGTCTTTCAACCGTTAGAAACTTTGGTCATCATTTAGCCCAAGCATTTGCATCAAGCCATTTATGCTTTCGAGTAACTTTAGACCACTTTCCGTCACTTTATAGGTCACTGACGGATTGCCCATCTCCATCTTGCCGATAAAGCCCTGACTCGTCAGAAAACCAAGGTACTTCTGTATCTGAGTGTAGCTCAGATTGGCGTTGTACATAATCTTGGTCTTACCGGCGCCATTTTCGCCTACCTTCAGCATCTCGGCAATTATCTCAATATTGGAACGCCGCTGATTTACTCTCATCCGCTGAGACCACTCCCCTGTTCATTACTAGGACTATTGTACTAGTCATTAAGCAGTCTGTCAATAGCTGGCTAACATGTCCACAGTGACGGATTTGAAACGGCGCTACCACAGGAGCCAAAACAGTCCCAGATACCAGTTAAGGATGTTACTTCCCCATAGCAGGGTAGCTATGGTGGCCAGTGATAGAAAAGGACCAAACGGGATAGCCTCTCTCCGCCTCTTTATTTTGAGCAGGAGGAGAACCCCGGCTACCAACCCACCGAGAATTACTCCCATAAGCAAGGCGACAAGTACCAGCCGTGAGCCGGTAACCAGACCTATCAAGCCCGCCATCTTAACATCTCCCCACCCCATTCCCCGTGGGGAGAGAAGAACTGGTATTAAGAGAAAGGCAAATCCGATAGCGCCACCGATAACAATATTGACTACTTCCAGTAAGGGCCAAGGTAGCGAGCCATCAATAATTCCTGGCGGGGGGTGGAAAACACTAATAATCAGAGCTACTGCTGCTGCCGGATAGACTATCTTGTTCAGAATAAGCTGGTGTTCCAGGTCGATGACCCCAAGCACAATAAATAGATAGCCGTAGAAGGCGGTGACGACAAACTCAATATTCAAACCATAGTGCCAGTAAGTGAAAGCGAGTAGAAGTCCGCTGCCAACTTCTATCCAGAGGATGCGGCGGGAAATAGATGCCTGGCAGTAGCGGCAATGACCCCTTAGCCACAAGTAGCTCAACACCGGTATGAGGTCTTTTGGCAATAGGCGACGTTGGCAGGCATCACAGTGAGATGGTGGATAGACCAGTGATTTTCCTACGGGTAAACGGTCAATGCAGACATTAAGAAAACTGCCAA
>SDBU01005185.1_pt1 | contig 15698 bp, 17 predicted proteins | sample 2277071 | NCBI WGS metagenome assembly SDBU01 (sample SAMN10397929, study PRJNA504765) | marine sediment metagenome | isolation source: marine sediment core GS08_GC12, 126 cmbsf | place: Arctic Ocean: Gakkel Ridge, Loki's castle | collected 2008
ATTGGCGAAGGGGTAGCCACAGCTGGTGGGGCGTAACGTTGGATATCGTATCCCAGCTTCCGAATCGTCCTTCTAATCACGGTTTTAATACTGAGCATATTTTACAATTTTATTTGTATTCAAAATAAATCGTGGATTAGGTGCCGATCAAAGCTATCTGCTTCAAACGTATAACGACACAGTTATCTATCTATTGCACCAGCGCTTCATTTTCTCAATACCATCAAGGTGTGGTCAGGAACCAGCGACGGCAAACCAGTGAATGCGCGTCTATGTAGTACACAGCTAAGTACTCCCATAAATTTCTTGTACAGTGAGTACTCAAATGACCTAGCCGCATAGCTCTGAATCCATTTTTCGATTATTAATCCTGAGTATTCTGAAAAATACCTCTTTGATGGGAATACTATATGCTCTGGGAACTGTGCGTACCACCACCGTGGTCCCGACAACTTTGCACTCAAACAATCTATATTTCCCGTCATTACGACCACTCGGCCATTCCCGGCAAGCTTTTTAATACAATCCAACAGGAATGCGGGAACATCATATAAATGCTCAACCACATCAAAGGCAGTAATTACGTCAAATCCCCCTGGTGTTTCTTCTAACAATGAATATGCCTGGTGACCTTTGCTGCGGAGTGTCGCCCTGCTCGCAGAAGAATATTCAACCCCCGACGTTTCACATCCAAAGCCACGAGCAAAATCGAGAAGTTCGCCCGTGTTACAACCAACATCAAGGACAGACCCACCCGATTTGAAAATATCTGCTACTAGTTGAACCACATCATCGGTTTTTGTTTTATCAAAATCAGTGCTTGGCCAACGAGCGTCCGCCTGCGCTCTCGAGTAAAGCGACCGTGCCGTTTCTGCATCAACTATATTCTGAACAAATGCAGACCTGCAACGCTGGCACTCCCATAATTCAGGAATGCTATTCAGATCAATTTCAACACTGGAATAATTGAGTTTGCCGCTATAAACCAACTCTCCTTTTTGATAAATATCGCTCGACATACACAGAGGGCAGCTATCATGCCTATAACTATTCTCGATCTTCATTTATAGGGCGCCTCTAATAATTTAAGATTCGTGGTACGTTAAGTTGATGGCGATCAAATTGATCATGTCCTATTGCGGTATGGAACTGGTACAACAATTCAGCTACCTCGTAATCAGAAAAAATCACGATAATTATCCATAGCAAGATTGCCTGTATATCATGACGTTAATTTTATTTTCTTTCTGGCGCGGTTGAGGATTCTAATCAATTTACTTCTTAACAGTAATCTCACTGCCCGCACCCACAACGTAGGTGGACACAGAATACGAATGCGAAAAATCGCGTAGTCCACCGAGTGACTGCGACGCACATCCACAGGATGCACCAGCGGAAATTTTATCTCACCCTTCGGAAAATTGTGCATCAGTGAGGCCTCATCCTTAACGTGAGTGCCGTCAGGACCAAAACCTATATTGGAAACCAAATTGACACTTGGAATTATGCAACATTGTGAGTGTCGGAAAGATGACAGTATCAATTGATAATCCCACGCGTTATTCATCTCACCACCATGGATGCGTTCATATAATGCATGCCAATAGTGCCACTCAGCTGACCGTCGGAATAAAGATTGCAGCATCTCCTGACCTTTATCCGGCGTCCACCAAGACATATCCAAATCTACTTGCTGCCAGACTCGTCTCCAGGAAGCCCAGGCCCAGGTGAGTGCATATGCAGAAAAGAAGTAACTGTCATTCTTATGGCCACTTGTGGGAAAACCAAGATTGTATCCTGTTATAACTCCAACCCTGGGATCATCCCTGTAGCGTTCCAGCATCTCTTCGCAATAGCGAAAGAAGGATACCGAGGGAATGCAGTCATCCTCAATAATGATGGCCTCCTCGACGGTATCGAACACCCAGCTCAGACCTTCGGAATTACTCTTGAAACTACCAAGATTAGTATCCGAATATTTTTGGGAAACCTCACAATCCCAATCAATTTCGTCGAATATGGCGCGAACCTCGGCGCATAGCCGGATATCATCTGGCCTGGATGCCCGCGGCCCGTCCGCAATCAGCAACAAGTGTCGCGGTTTGATTTGCCGGACAACTTCAAAAATGCGGCGCGTCAAATCTGGTCGATTGAAATTTAATATGGCAACCGGCACGCCAAAACCATTCATTAGGCGTTCGCCCACGAGCACAGAATCAATTTAACCTCATAACTGGCGCCACTTCCTTACATTCCAGGCCAACGGTTACGAGGCATCACTATTCGGCTATCAATTGCGTTTTTATATTTAATTACTCTTTCGAGCATTGTTGCGATAACATCATCTGTCAGGAAGTGCGGCTTCAGACCCAGGTCTAAAAGACCGGTATGGCTGGCATTGTAATAATGGTCTTCAAGTTCGTTACGTGGATTTTCAATATTGTTGATCTCCACATTAAGGCTCATTGCATTGCCTACTCGTTGAACATGCTCCGCTAGTGAGTTTACTGAAAACTGTTCTGTAAATTGATTCAAAATTCTCAGCTCGCCTTTTCCAGCTGGATTCTTTATTGCCAATTCGACACATTGCAGGGTATCTCTAAGATTCAGGTAACCGCGCGTTTGTCCACCCTTCCCATAAATGGTTAAAGGAATATCAGCGACAGCCTGAACCAGAAAGCGATTCATCACCGTTCCAAAGATATCGTCGTAGTGAATATTTGGAAGTAATCTTTCATCGGTATCAGCCTCGGCAGTAGAAAACCCGTACACCGGCCCTTGCATTAAATCTGTCACACACAGACCGTATGCACGCACATAAAACCACAGTAAATCCGTATCCAGCACCTTCGTCGTATGATACAAACTACCTGCCTGACGCGGATAAAGAAACTTGTGCGTCCGTCCATTGTGATTGATGTCGATCCAGCCCTCCTCAATGTCAATATTGGGCGTCCCGTATTCACCCATCGTGCCCAGCTTGATAATATGACAATTGGGCGCATGATTAATTACTGCCCAAATAAGGTTGAAGGTGGTACCGAGGTTGTTCTGGAAAGTAAGCTGTGCCTCCTTGAAACCTATCATCGAATACGGTGCGGAAGGTTGCTCTGCATAATGAACAACCGCCTCAGGACAAAAATCTCGCACGAGGTTCTCCAACACACGAACATCCGTACAATCCCCGATTTCAACTCTGATCTTCTTCCCGGTTACTGACTCGAAAATCTCCGAGCGGTCGTGTAAATTTGGCGCTTGCACAAGTGGATCAGAGCGGGTTTCACGGGCAATAGTACGTCGCAAATAATTGTCCATTGCGCAGACCTTATGGCCACCGGCTGCAAAGGCCATTGCCGTTGGCCAACCCAGATACCCGTCACCGCCAAGGACCAGTATTCTCACTAATGTTCTTCCTTTCTTGGGATGGAGTGAAAATCACTGGATACTGCAGGGGTCCCAAGCAAATCATTTTCGCGCAGAAATTTCCTAATCTCGGAAATCGTCATGGGATTCTCTTCAGCAGAAATATAGGGCTTGGTCACTTCTCCGGTCACAACATCCGGATAGTCATAATCGATGTCGTGATAAACCCCCCGGAAGGCGGGTAACACCGAAAAATAGTCCTTCAACTCAACGGCGCGCCTGATTTCCTCCTGGCTCATCAACTCCTCATAAAGTTTCTCACCCGGCTTGGCGCCGATTGTTTCTATATCGATCCGTTCCGGTTTAAAACCATACATTGGAGCTACTTCCTCTATCATCGCAGTGGCAAGATCGGCGATCCGCACTACCGGCATCTTGGTGACAAATACCTCGCCACCGCGCGCCAATGCGACCGAATCAATCACTAGTCGTACTGCTTCATGCACACTCATGACGAAGCGGGTCATCAGGGGATCTGTTAGCGTAACCGGGCCGCCCTGGGCGATCTGCTTGCAAAAGACGGGAACGACCGAACCATTGGAACCCAGCACATTGCCAAACCTGGTGGAAGCAAATACAGGACCGCTGAAACGCTTGTGGCTATTAGCTGCGGTTATGAGCCGTTCCCCCATAAGTTTGGAAGTGCCCATAACATTGGTGGGATTCACGGCTTTGTCTGAACTGGTAAAGATAACCTTCTCCACACCATGCTCAGTTGACGCCGCTATCACATTCTGTACGCCCTGAATATTAGTTTGCACCACCTGCTCAGGAGACCGCTCGGAAAGAATTACATGTTTCAATGCGGCTGTATGAAAGACAATCTGAATACCCTTCATCTTGCGCATCAATTCGTCGCGATCACGAATATCCGCCACATAGAAATGCGCACGAGAATCGTCTATATATCGCTGCTCCATGAAGAAAAGCTGGCTTTCATTGTTGTCCAGCCCGATCACTTCCTCAGGCGCGTAATCTGGATTTGCCAGCAACTGTGATATCAGTTCGGAGCCTATCGTGCCGCAAGCTCCGGTTACGAGTATTCGTTTGTTTTTCAAAGAATGTGCTCCATTGATTTATTGATTAACCAAGGGCCCTAGATAATATAACCGAGCTTACTCATTGTCTGGCCGCAAATTCTGATAAAACTTTTTTTTTGCTCCTCACTCCAATCCTCCCATTTCGGGAAAGCATATTCTTTTGTTGCATTCCTCGATTTCTTGCTTACTATTCCAAGCCAGCCATCATAAGAAATTTCAATACCTATGTATTTCGAAAAACGTTTGGTAAAATAATCATAATCCGAAGTAAGGTGTTCAAGTTGAAGTCGATTATTATCTGGAATTAGACGCATCAGGAATTCATGGGTGTCGTTCCAACTCCAGCATATTTTTTCGAATCGAGACATTTGTGGCCACTTAGCCAAATATGGATCATTTGGTAAGGGGGACAGCGCGTATGCACCCTTTGACCCAGGTCCGTAGAATTGCGGCCATCCCATAATAGAGCGAACAACGCCCCGCCCATCCCGCGCTACCATTAATATCTTTGAACTTGGGAAGATCTTCTTTATCGCTGGAATTTGATACCGGATCGTACCGTTCACTTCGCAATAAAAAGGGATATCGGGTTTTTCCGCCCATCTGCGATAAACTTCCGGGCCGCGAAAATCTTCCCAATACCGCACAGACAGTTCTGTATCCCTCCTGAGAGCGTCCATGGTACCCACGTCTTCCCAGAAATTGGGTTCATGAAAAACTCTGGCACTGCCTGTACTATCAAGCAGGTCCGATAATAACTGTGTACCTGAACGCCCACTTCCCGTTATGAAAATAATTTTATTCTGATTTCCATCCAGGAATATTCGCGCCTGCTGCCTGTATGAATGTGATATAAACTTGCTTCTCAACCACCAGGTTTGCCCCCATAATTTATTCTTGAATCGAATTAATCGCACTCTGAATAAGTAAATTAGCCGATCTAGGTACCGATGAATTGGCATCATCCAGCTCGCTTCAAATATACATCTGGCGCGACAGTAATCAGCAGCGCGCGCTGAATACTTCTATCAATCTTAATGTCCGGATGAGTCTTAAGAAATTCCCATACAGCTGTTTTCTGATCTGGCATTTCCGCAATATCCTTGTGCTTTATTTATTCACTCATTTTCAACCATTGCGTATAACCCTCAGATAGCCGACTATCGCAAGACAGTATATTGGGATGATGCTGATGAGAATCCGATCTGTAGCTGAACACATGAGTAAATAGATCTTTTCGATTTCTTTTAAAGAAATAACCCTTCGTATGCAAATATACCCTGGTCATATTGTCCAAAATGCGTCTACAAAGACGGGATACAAATAGATACATTCTATTACGTGGCGGGATATCAAATCCCAAATCATTAGCAAGTTTTATTACTGCAGCCTCGTTTCCCTTGCTCCTGAATTTTGTTACAGCGTTAAGATACAGCGATCGAACTTTTTTCATGGACAGTTCCGAATATGGTGTCAATGGAAAAGCAGAAATAAAAGCCTCGAAGAAAACAAGAGGAAATGTAAAAACATCCAAATCACCAAGCGTTCTATTAATTGTTAGCGAGTCTTCATTATGCATCCCCGTAAAATCTGCCTTACGATCCTTATGTGAACTTTGACCAGATTCCAAACTCCGGTGAGGAGAAGTGCCACCCCATATCAATGGAACACCCATTTCAAGATAACGATATGTAAATATTCCTGCCATTAAAGCTGAGTAGGCATCCGGTGTGACCGATCTGAAATACTGTCCGCTTTGAGCCCGCATAACTCGATTGATCAGAGAGCGCCGTTGAAATCCCCCCGAATACATTTGTGGTAAATTTCTGTAGTCGAGATTGCCTTCTAAACAAAGCTGCAATTGTTTCTTTGAATCCCGCCATTGCTCTCCTGTTTTAAAAGAGAAACTAGCAGATGTAGTTCCATGCAATTCTTGGCACCCACTCCAAAAATAATATGCCTTCGGGGACACAATTGCCTCGGCTTGTGGGTATTTATGGAATAAATATTTTAAATGATCGATACAGTGCGGCATCACGGCATCATCATCACCTACAAATGTGACCCATTCACCACGAGATTCCTTTATAAGTAGCTCCCAATTCTCATGCATTGGAAGTGGAGACAGTGGCCTGATAATTCTTAATCTTGAGTCGCTGAATGAGTCACACACTTCCAAGCTGTTGTCTGAACTATAATTTTCAGAGACGATAATCTCGATATCCTCTGCCGGTATATTAATGGCACTTTGGATTGCATACTTTAAATATGCAGCCCGACTTCTTGTCGGTATGAGTATGGATAGAAAGGGATTCATATTATTTATAAATTCGCCAATTCTCAGTTCACCCGCTTCAAGTAACCATCCGGAGCAACTGTAATCAGCAATTTATTCTGGATGCTTTTATCAATCTCAAATTCCGGGTGAGTCTTGAGGTATTTCCACACTGCTATTTTCGGGTTATTGCCAGGCCCCCACGGGCGGTCCGAAGGTAAACCTTCCCGCATATCCTCAATGACTGTATCCATAACCACGCAATAACTGCCAACCGTAGTTAGCAGCGCGTATGCTTCCAATTCGGCAAGAACATGTTCATAGGTGTGATTGGAATCAAGGCACACGAGTACGCGCTTTTTACCTTTTGTCTTTTCTTTTACTTGCGCAATGATTTCTGGTGCGATGCTCGACCCTTGAATCATGCTGATGCGTTTGAACATCGGGTGTTCTTCAATAGCCTTACGGTTGTGTGGACGTATATCGATATCGACACCAAGAACCTCGCCTTCAACACCATTGCATGTGGCGATCAGCTCCAACATTGATGCAGAAAATATCAGGGAACCGCCGTGGGCAATTCCTGTTTCTATTATCAAGTCGGGCTTTACTTCCCAAATAATTCTCTGCATCTCCAAAATATCCTGGGGGTACTGGATAATAGGTCGACCCATCCATTCAAAATGGTAGGAATATTTACCGCCGTTCGCCATGTCCATCCATGAGCGCGTCAATTGTTGTAGCGGGATGCTGTCGCCTTGAGCTTTAATTTCATCTGCACATTCTTGTTTAAATTGTTCTACTGGATCCATTTACAATTCCTTTTAGCTATAACTGTTTTCGTAATTTAAAGCGTCTTGATTATTTTTGCAGGATTTCCGTAAACAAGAACACCATCAGGAACGTCATGCGTAATAACAGAACCTGCGCCGATAACCACGTTAGATCCGATAACAATTCGCGGCAAAACCACACTACCCGCTCCTATCAAAGTATTCTCACCAACCCGCACACATCCGCATAACGTTGCCCCCGGAGCAATATGGACACCTGCGGCAAGCACGCATTCATGATCCACACTTGCATTCGTGTTGACGATACAAGCTTCTCCCAGCTCAGCCATTGGTGCAATGACTGCACCAGCAAGGATGTGACTGTTTTCCCCTATAAGGGCAGATCCCGATGCAACGGCACTGGAATGAACCAACGTTGGTGTTTTAAACCCTGAATCGCGAAAAATCTTTAGGAGCTCACGTCTGTCGCGCCCTCGCGCACCACCTATCGCTGCAATCGCGCTTGTAGTGCTAGTATTTTCTTGTTCCAGTAGCCATGCATCATATTCTGCCTGGCCTCTATGAATCTCAATTCCAGGCAAGAAAGTATCGGCAGTTGATGAATTATCAAATAGTGTAATAACTTCGCCACCTTGCTCCTGCACAATCTCTGCAAGTACTAATGCATGCCCTTTGGTGCCCCATAATATAAATTTAGGTATAGTCATTATTTTTGATATGCAGACTTCACTGTATTAATCACGCGGTCTTGATCAGCATTTGTCAAATCATGATAGCTCGGCAGATTAATGGCCCGTGCCGGGAGATCGTAGCTGTTCCTATTGGAAGGAATGGGCTGAAACATGGGCAGTGAGCTTAAGGGCTGGAAGAAAACGCGGCCATCAATATTTTCAGCCTTGAACAATTCCAGCAAACGCTCACGCGTTGCTCCTGTCTCCTGCGCAATAACGGCAGTGGGCATCCAGTAACCGTTGGTTGTGCCGAACTCTTCGGGATTCATGGTTACTCCCGGCATATCGCTCAATTGCTTATGATAGTAAGCAAATATTTCTCTTTTACGCTCGGTTAACTCGCCAATCCGGTCCATTTGGCCACATCCTATCGCCGCCTGTATGTTGGACATCTTGTACTTGAAACCAACCATGTCCGGCCAGAACTGTTTGGTTTGGCCTTTGGCGCGGCCGTGATTACTCAACGTCAATACGTGTTCGTAAAGGTCTGGATCGTTGGTGACAAACATTCCACCTTCACCCGTTGTGAGCGTCTTGGTACCGTGGAAGGAGAAGGTACCGAATTTGCCAATTGAGCCTGCGCGCTTACCGTGGTAGATCGAGCCGATGGCCTCTGCAGCATCTTCGATGACCGGGATGCCATGCCTCTCACCTATAGCCAGAAGTTGATTAAGCTCGCACAGGTTGCCATAGAGGTGTACGGCGAGGATGGCTTTGGTGCGATGGGTAATCGCTTGCTCAACCAGATCCGGATCAAGGCACCATGAATCGGGAAGGATATCCACAAAGACCGGCTCGGCACCAAGGTAGGTAATGGGTGCCGCGCTAGCGATCCAGTTTGTATCAGCAAGAATGACTTCATCACCGGGGCCAACACCCAAAGCAGCCATGCCCATATGTAATGCACCGGTGCAACTGGAAGTGGCGATCGCATACCTGACGTCCAGATGCTGCTTGAACAATTCTTCAAAACGGTTGATGTATTCGTAGCAGCGATCTCCCCAACCATTGCGTGCAGCATCGGTAGCGTATTCCACTTCCTTTTCAGTAATGGATGGCCTGGTGTAATAAATTCGTGAATTCATTTGACCTCCAAAGCCGGAACAAACGTTACATACTGACCGCCCCATTCACGAATGTAGGCCAGCTGATCAATCACTTCGGAGCGCAAATTCCAGGGCAGTATCAGCACGTAATCTGGTCGATTTTGCTTTAGATGCGCCTCCGCAAAAATCGGGACGCGGCAGCCGGGTAAGTACTTGTTTTGCTTTGCAGGGTTGCGATCCACCACATAAGGCAGCAGGTCCGGTCGAACGCCGGAATAATTTAGTAAGGTATTGCCCTTCGCTGCGGCGCCATATCCGGCCACAGATTTGCCAGCCCGTTGCGCTTCAATCAGGAAAACCAATAAATCGTTTTTGACCTTGCTTACTTTAGCCTGGAAACCTGCATAGAAGGCAGTGCTATTCACACCTTCTGCCTTTTCACGTTCCAATAGTCTTGTCACATTCTTGTTTGGCTCGTGCACGCCTGTATCCTGGCGTTGTGCATAGATACGCAAGCTGCCGCCATGGGTTGGGAGTTCTTCAACGTCGAACACACTCAGTCCGTTGTGCTCAAATATTCTCTTCACTACTGTCAGTGAAAGATAAGAATAGTGTTCGTGGTAAATGGTGTCGAACTGTTTTTCAGACACCAAGCGCAGCAAATGCGGGAATTCAAATGTGGCCACACCCGAAGGATTCAGCAGCACCGCAATGCCGCCAACAAAATCATTTATATCCGGCACATGTGCCAGGACATTATTCGCTACTATCAGGTCGGCCTGCCTGCCCTGCGCCACAAGTTTCTTCGCCAGTTTCGCTCCAAAAAACGCCTCGATGATTTCGATGTCTTTGGCGCGTGCTGCATCCGCTGTACTGGTAGTCGGCTCGATTCCCAAGCAAGGAATACCGCGTGCCATTGCATATTGCAACAAGTAACCATCATTCGCTGCAACTTCGACGATATGGGAATTTTCGTTCAGCACAAAACGCTGTGCCATATCCGCGACAAATTGTTCAGCGTGTTTCAACCAGGTTGACGAGAACGAACTGAAATATGCGTAATCGGCGGAGAACAGCTCGTCAGCTCCGACATAATCTTCGGTTTGCACCAGCCAACATTCGGTACACACCAGCACACGCAATGGGTAATATTTTTCAGGGGCGTGTAAAGTCTGCTGGTTGAGATATGCGTTGGATGGCGGCATCGCACCTAAATCGATCAACGGCAACGTTAAATCAGCCTGGCAATGGCGGCACATCATAATTCGATTCCCTGATAACCCTGGCCGACAAGTGGATGGCTGCGATCTCGCTCAGAAAGATCATGTACCTGCAGGGGCCAGGCGATACCTAGCCTCGGGTCGGCCACATTAAGCGCTCCTTCTGTTTCGGGGTGATAGGCAGCCGTTTGCAAATAGATCAACTCGCAATCTTCGGTCAGCGCCTGAAATCCGTGCGCATAGCCTTCAGGGATGAGCATGCTCTTGTTATTGGCTGCCGTCAGGATTTCGCCATGCCACTGCAAGAACGTTGGCGAGTCGCGCCGCAAGTCTACCGCTAAATCCCATATCTCTCCTTTCAGACAGCTCACCATTTTGATCTCGGCATGCGGCGGTTGCTGAAAATGCAGGCCGCGCACCGCGCCTTTCTTTCGCGTGAGCGTGTGATTGATTTGAGCGATAGGCTTGTCGATGCCCGCCAAGCGAAATTCGTCAACGCAGTATAATCGCGACAAGAAGCCACGCTGGTCTTCTATCGCCTCGCGCTGTACCAATCTCAGGCCAGCCAAAGGAGTCGGGATAAAATCAAAACGTGCCATGGCTATTTTTCTGTTTGGTGACTGGCAATCTGCGCCAACGTTACAGAGCGCATATCTTCGGCACTGCGCCAGGCCTCATGCCACGCCAATGTCTTTTGCAATGCGGTTTGCAGGTTCCAGTGTGGTTGCCAGTCCAGTTGCTTGCGTGCTTTGCTGCTATCCACCCTTAGGTCATTCGCCTCATGCGGGTGCGTTCCCTCATCGCATTGCCATGTGACGTCCTTACGCATTTCAGCCATGCGTTCAACTATCCACATTACTGGTCGTGCATCTTCATCCGCTGGCCCGAAATTCCAGGCTTCAGCAAATCCTGCGCCACCTGAATAAAGCTGTTCTGCCAGCATCAAATACCCGGACAACGGCTCCAGTACATGCTGCCAGGATCGCGTCGATTGCGGGGAACGTATCTTCAATATCTCACCCGCATCCATGGCGCGCAGGAAATCGGGAATCAAACGATCAGGGGCCCAATCACCACCGCCAATCACATTACCGGCCCTGGCACTTGCCAAGGCGATACCTGCCTGTTCAAGGAAAGATCGCCGATAGGCAGCTGTTACCAACTCTGTGCACCCCTTGCTGCTGGAATAGGGATCAAATCCGCCCATCGCTTCATTTTCGCGGTAGCTCCATACCCACTCCTGATTTTCATAGCACTTATCGGTGGTTACATTCACTACTGCTTTCACGCTGGCTGTACCGCGCACTGCTTCGAGCAAGTTCACCGTTCCCATCACATTCACTTCATAGGTTTCTGCTGGCTGGGCATATGAGTAACGCACCAGAGATTGTGCTGCCAAATGAAAAACGATATCTGGCTTCGAATTTTTCACTGCCTGGCTGAACTTGCTCGCATCACGTACGTCCGCAAGTACGTTACTTGCCATGCTTTTGCCAACTTCTGCCACGGTAAACAAATTGGTTTCCGTCGGAGGATTGAGCGAGTAACCATGCACTTCTGCGCCCATGGACTGCAACCAGAGTGAAAGCCAGCTACCTTTGAAGCCGGTATGTCCAGTCAGAAAGACACGTTTTCCCCGCCAAAATTCCGGTATCACTTCCACACCTTCCATGGAGCTTTGCCACGTTGCCAAAGTTCTTCCAAATAATTTTTATCGCGCAGGGTATCCATCGGTTGCCAGAACCCCCTATGCTCATAGGCCATCAGTTCGCCCTGGGCTGCTAGTTTAATGAGGGTCTCTCCCTCCCACGAAGAACTATCATCAACGATCATGTCTAGGCAGCTTGGCGACAACACAAAAAACCCACCGTTGACCCACCCGCCATCACCTTGTGGCTTTTCAATAAAACCGCGTACTGTTTTCCCGTCCATATTTAACGCACCAAACCGGCCGGGTGGTTGAATGGCGGTGACCGTGGCACGCTTGCCGTGTTTTTTATGAAAAGCCAACTGCGCTGTTATATCAATATCGGAGACGCCATCTCCATAAGTGAAGCAGAATTCCTCTTCGTCTTTTACATAGCTGGCCACACGCTTCAAACGCCCCCCGGTCAGGCTGTTATCACCGGTATCGACCAGCGTGACACGCCATGGCTCTGCGTACTGCTGGTGTACATCCATCTTGTTGTTCTGCATGTCGAATGTCACATCTGACATGTGCAAAAAATAGTTGGCGAAATATTCCTTGATGACATAGCCCTTGTAACCGCAGCACACCACAAAATCATTTATACCGTGCGAGGAATAGCTTTTCATGATGTGCCACAGGATGGGCTTGCCGCCAATCTCTATCATCGGCTTTGGGCGCACAGACGATTCTTCGCTTATGCGAGTACCTAATCCACCCGCGAGAATTACGGCTTTCATACGTCACCTGCAGAAACACGCCAATCAAGTTTTGGTCGCAGTATTCCCGGCACTGGGCCAGCGTAGCCATAACGATTGGATCTTTCGTCCATCGGATCTATAACATTGAAACTTAAAGCGTTGCGCTCAAAAAAGTCCACGTCGTAGTTTCCCGAATCAAAATAGCTGGTGACTGCAACACCAACAAAATATGCTCCCTCATTAAACAGCCCTCCAGGTATCTTGCAATCCGCCTGGTAAACTCCCGCAGGAAATTTGGAAATATCATTGGCGCTGGATACAAAGATGCAACTACCATCTGCCGAATAGAAATGGAAATTTGGAACGCAGCGCGCATCTATAGTCTTCCTAATTTTGTAACCCATGCGTATCGTAATTTCATCATGAATAGTTGTTTCCATATTTCCGCTCATGCCCATTAATTCAACGTTGAGAAGCTCTACGGCTTCACTGCCAATACGCCGGTTGGATATATCATTCCTTTTGTTCGAATTTCTATAATAATGTTGAATGACCCTTGAAACTTCACCACGAGCAGTAATTTTTCCACCCTCAAGCAGAATGCCCTTCTGGCATAGATTAGAAATCATCGCCATATTGTGGCTAACGAACAAAACCGTCCGTCCCTCCTTGTTAACCTCTTCTATTTTTCCCATGCACTTCTTCTGAAATTGTGCATCTCCCACCGCCAGCACCTCATCCACTATTAATATTTCAGGCTCTAAGTGTGCGGCCACAGCAAATGCCAGACGCACGTACATGCCGGAGGAATATCGTTTCACAGGCGTATCTAGAAATTTCTCCACATCGGAAAAGGCCACGATTTCGTCAAAGTTACTTTTGATCTCTATCTTGCTCATGCCGAGAATGGCGCCATTCAGAAAAATATTCTCCCTGCCGGAGAGCTCGGGGTGAAAACCCGTGCCTACTTCCAGTAGGCTGGCTACCCGACCTTTGATGGAAACTTTTCCTGAAGTCGGTTTAGTAATGCGACTTAGGACTTTCAGCAGGGTGGACTTGCCTGCGCCATTGCGCCCGATAATACCCACCCGATCACCTTGTTGAATTTCGAAACTTACATCCTTAAGCGCCCAGAACTCTTCCTCGTACGAGTTTCTATTTAGCGGTTTCTTCCCAGACAATACTGCCAACGCACCGGTGCCAATATTTTTGACGCCAGCAGCGATCACATCACGCAATGAACCGTAATCCTCACGGTTCTGATGACCAATGATGTATTTCTTGGAAAGGTTCTCCACTTTGATCGCGCTTGACATATCAGTTCCTAAATAATGTCCGCAAAGGATCTTTCGGTACGACGAAAATAGACAATACCGGCAATAGCTATTGTAGCGACAAGCGCTACCGATAATACGAAACCGGGCCAGTAGAGCACTGTCTCACCACCGAGGATTGCCCAACGAAAACCGTCAATCACGCCCACCATTGGATTCAAGGAATACAGTAGTCGCCATTGCTCGGGCACTATAGCGCTGCTGAAACCTACGGGTGAAATATAAAGGCCGAACTGCACGGCAAACGGAATGATGTAACGAAAATCACGATACTTTACGTTCAAAGCAGCAACCCACAACCCGGCGCCCATCGCGGTTACGAACGCAAACAGAGTAAATAGCGGCAAGGTTAGAATTCGTAGATCTGGCATATATCCGTACCAGATCATTGCTGCGGTCAGAATCAGGCCAGTAATCATGAAATCGACAAAACATACAATTACCGAACTGGTTGGAATAATCAGCCGCGGAAAATAGATCTTTGAGATCATGTTTGCATTGCCAATAAGACTGTTTCCGGCCTCACTGAATGCGGTGGATACAAATTGCCATGGCAACAACGCTGCAAGGACAAGTACCGGATAAGGCACACCGTTTGACGGCAGCTTCGCGAGCTTTCCAAATACTATGACGAGCACCAGGGTTATAAACAATGGCCGGATAAGTGCCCAAAGAAAACCAATGGCTGTCTGTTTGTATCGAACAAGAATATCTCGCCATGCGAGAAAATAAAATAGCTCCCGGTAGCGCCATAAATCCCGCCAGTAATGGCGCTCCGCTCGACCGGCCTCGATAACAATAATCTCCTTGTTAATCATTTTTTACACTCTGCCAAAGAACCAGACTTGGTCGCGCATTCAGTTTGGGCAAGAAACGTTTGTACTCCTGATTGGTCATAGTCAATACACGAATTTTTCTGTCAATGTAACGCTCGGTTTTTTCGACTAAATCCTGAAGATTTTTTTTATTGATGTTGCCCACGAGTACAAGATCAATAATTCCGGTGTCTTTTCCCTGGGCATAGTCATCCAACAAGATCGCTTTCTCCAGATTTCCGAGTCGCTCGATGATGCTTTCCAGAATTCGGTCCATCCCGAGCGCCTTTTTGACCATGGAGTGTAATTCTGGAAACAGGGGGTGGCTGGTATTCGCACGGTAGTTTAACTGGCGTCCATCGCGACTTTGGGATAACAATCCGGCGTCATTCATGTGATGCAGCTCATCACTAAGCTGGCCTGGAGACATATTGAATTCAGTGGCTAGCTCGCGCAGGTAGGCCTTCTGCCCCGGATTCAGGAACAAACGAATAAGAATGCGTATTCGTGCCTTTGAGGTGATAAAACTGTCCAGCAATATCTTGGCCTTTTCGTTCTGTTTTTAAGAACAATAGTGCAAATAAAATTCCTGTCAATTTATCACTATTTTATTGTGTGATTCAGCTCTGGAT
>SDBU01005186.1_pt1 | contig 15697 bp, 12 predicted proteins | sample 2277071 | NCBI WGS metagenome assembly SDBU01 (sample SAMN10397929, study PRJNA504765) | marine sediment metagenome | isolation source: marine sediment core GS08_GC12, 126 cmbsf | place: Arctic Ocean: Gakkel Ridge, Loki's castle | collected 2008
GGTTCCGATTCTTCGCCGAACGGGATGTTGTTTGGACGGTTCAGGTCCGACTCATCGAGGCGATAGAGCAAGAGCAGCTACCCTTCAGAGTATTCAACGAGTACCCAATGCTGGCCGGGAAGCGGCGTAGTCTCTCTGCTGACCTCGCGATTCTTGGACAGGACGGCTTGGTCGAGCTTGCGGCAGAGTTCAAGTATGAGCCAGCGCATAGCCGAGATGACATCCAGAGACAGAAGTTCCCGGTCGTCATGTGGGGACGCAATGGGGTCGGAAAGGATGTAGAACGCGTCCAGGCATTCGTGGAAACAGGCAGAGCCGAAGTCGCCTATGCTGTGTTCATAGACGAGGGGGGATACTTCCGAAAGCGGCCTCCCCATCCAGGAAGCGAGTGGGTGGACTGGGGGAACGGTGTATGGGTGCTGCTCTTGCGCGCAGTGGTCAACCTTGATTTCGCCTGAGAACGCGGGACAACGTGCACAAGTGGAGAAGGCTCCGACTACGTTTGTCCATCTCAGAGCGTTGTGCACGTGACCGTGGCACTTGGCGAACAGGCAGTCGTGAGCAGATTCCAGGCCGAAAGACCCATCCCCCGGGCAACCGCCGAACGGAGGTGTTTCAGCAGCAGGGTGGACAATCGTGGGGGCAGCCAAGTGAATCGCTTGCACGCTCGGCGGGTCATAGGGTAGCCAGCGTCTACGGTTTGGTCGGGCTTACGGAAAGGCATGAGACGGAGGTATGGGATGGAGGTACTGGGCTACTCAGAGAGAGGGGTCGTAGGTTCTCTGTTCTATGAGATGAGGGAGCGGAAGACACCGGAGCTTGTTGCCGAGCTTCTCTCGTTGGCCTCTTTCCCCTATCGGGACGTGACCTTCGACGTGCGAAGCGCAAAGGTGTTCATCGACCAGTCTTTTTCCGAGTTTGGCATGGCAGACGTTTTGCTGTTGCTCAACAATGACGGGTGCACGCAGGCCGTCTTTGTCGAGGCGAAGGTGAGAGCTGGCAAGAAAACCAAGTGGACGATAGACAGGGAGTTCAGAGCTTTCAGGAAAGGTGTGCGAAAAGGCAAGGTCAGCTCATCCAATCTGTTCACCCAGTTGTACCATAAGGTCAGGCTGGTCAAGGCATTGCAGACCTCTGGCATCAAGAAGCTGGAGAGGGGAGTGTGCTTCCCACAAGCTTCCTCGAAAAGGAAGCGAAGAATCGGTAGGAACAAGGTGGTGAGAAAGGCTACGTGTCAGCTTCTGTCCTATGCTGGAGACGTGCTCTTCGTCGCACTTGTGCCCGAAGACACTGAGAACCTGAAGACGTTCTTCCAGGATACCTTGAAGTCCTACCAACTAGAGTCATTCCCGAAGTGGGAAACTCGCAGCTGGGGATACCTGACCTGGCGGCAGGTCGAGGATTTCTGTAGGGCACACCACCTGCCAGAGACTGTGAAGGTCTTCGAGTTCAACGAGGGGCAAATCTATTAGAGAGAATGAGGACACTACCCATACGTCTGGCCTTGCTTTGCCGTAGACTGTGCTTGCGTATGCTGGGTCACGGTCGCTCCTGGGACGGGCGAACGTCTCGGAGCACGATCGAAGTGGTGGATACACCTGAGCGCAAGGCCCCGTCGTGAGCAGATTCCAGGCCGAGAGGCCCATCCCCAGGGCAGCCGCCGAACGGCTCTGCGCCCAGATTCGCGGCTACAATCGGCTAAGGCCGTGGACTCGCTACGGTCTACGGTGCTGGGTGTGTGCGAGGTAGGCCAAAGAGGGACTCGGACCGAATGTGTTTCAGCAGCAGGGTGGACAATCGTGGGGGCGGCCAAGTGAATCGGCGCTATGCGGAGAAGTTGCGGCCCTTCGCGGCTTGCCTGGCTGGCAGAAGCATGGTAGAATGCCCCCAGTGAAGAAGCTCCGACGATGGGGTAACATCTCGGAGCGTGGCCCAGGTGGTTATTGCACCCAGGCGCGAATAGGGTAGCATGACCCGCGCTGAGTGTCAAACCACTTGGGCGCGGGCTTCTGTTTGCGTCGAAAAGTACGCTACGGATTCGCCAACTTCCACATCTGACTACCGCTACATTTGGTGCGGTATTTTACAGTGTAAGGCCACTCTGTTGCCGTCAATTCGGCGCTAGCGGAGAGGGATGCGCTGCGGACATAAAATCCGCTGGAGACAACTCCGTGTGGGTTCGAATCCCATCCGCCCCACTACTACCGGTAGTATGCTATAGGTCCTGATACCCCTACCCCTTGTGCCTTCCTACCCAGAAGGAGGAAGGCATGACCCCCCCTAACAGTACGCTACGGATTCTTGAAAAAGCGAATCTCGCCCGGGAGATCGATGCCTTCCTGATCGACCGCCGCGCCCGCGCTCTCTCCCCTCACACCATCAAGTACTACGATGAGAAGCTTGCTCTATTTCGTGCGTATCTGCAAGCTCAGGGCATCAAAGCGGTGGAATCCATCACTGCGCCCATCGTCCGCCGCAATGATGAGGAGAGATACGGGGAGTATCGGACGAAGAGGCTGGTGTTGGGCATATCGGATGAACTGCCCGAAGGATGCGGGGATGAGAGGATAGACAGAGTGAGGATGGTCTCTGAATGGTGTCGAAACAGGGGTGTGTAGATACGTGCAGCGTGCGTGTTCGCACCCTTGAACAGCACTGCCTCTTTCTGTACTCTGGTGCCAGGCCAAAGGGTGTCTTTGCCCCGGCCAGGGTCGGAAGAATCCCAAGATCGAAACGAATGACTGTTCTTCCCTACAAGGAGGTCACCAGTGTCAGAGCTGAAAGCTGGTATTGCCCAGGCCAACATAACGCCGCCGGTCGGGATGTTGATGGCGGGCTATGGCGCTCGCAAGACGCCCGCGGTGGGCATTCATGACGAGCTGCACGCCGTGGCGCTCTACGTCACCGATGGCCAGGCCGAGGCCGCTCTGGTCACTGCCGATCTCTTGAGCATCGATGCCCAGGGCACGGCCCGGGTGCGCAAAGCTTGTGCTGAGGCGGCGGGCCTGTCCGAGGGGAATATCCTGGTGGCCTGGTCTCACACCCATGGTGGCCCGCAGACGGAGCTCCACCGTGGCGGCTCGGGCGACGCGCTCAGGGAGGTCTATAGCACGGTGGTGGTGCACAAGGCGGCTGGCGCGCTTGCCGAGGCCAGGCGCAACGCGGTGCCGGTGAGCGTGGGTTTCGGGCGGCAGGGCTGCTCCTTCGCCATGAATCGGCGCGAGCGTCTGGAGGATGGCACCATCATCTTGGGAGTCAATCGGGCTGGGCCGACGGACCCATTCGCCAGGGTCATTCGGCTGGACAGGCTGGATGCCGGCGACCGCCTGGCTGTGGTGCTGAGCTATGCCTGCCACGGCACCACCCTCACCGACAAGAACCTGCTCTATACTGCCGACTATCCGGGGCGGGCCAAGCGCTTCGTGGAGCAGCAGTTCCCCAAAGCGCGGGCTGCGTTCATCGCAGGGTGCAGCGGCGACAACAATCCCTATCCCCGGGGTGACTACCATCAGAGCGAACGGCATGGAAGAGAGCTGGGGTGTGCGGCCGTCCAGGCTGCATTGGCCATTGAGGAGATGGTCGAAGGCGCTCGCGTCGCTGTGGCTGGCCACCAGTTCGGGCTCCAACTGGAGGGGCCGCCCTCTCTGGATGAAGCCAGAGAAAGCCTGGCCAGGGCAGAGGCGAAGGCCAAGAGTGAGTGGGCCGAGGCGCGCCAAGCGGCTGGGGGCGGGCCCGTGGACGACGAGCAGGCCCTGAGTTGGGCCACCTCCCGAGCCCTGAGGAGTGCCCGGGACGTGGTGGAGGCCCTGGAGAGCGGCAAGATGGTCGCTGCCATCCCCGTGGAGACCCAGGCGCTGGCCATCGGCGATTGCGCGATCGTGGGAATGCCGGGCGAGATATTTGTAAAGATCGGCCTGGAGGTCGCAGAGCGGTCTCCCTTTGCCTGCACGATTCCCGTCAGCCACGCCAACGGGGCCATTGGCTATGTGCCCACTGCGGACCAGGTGCCGCTGGGCGGGTACGAGGTCGAGATGGCGCGCGCCAGACGGCAGGGGCGTTTCATCGTGCCCGAGTCGGATCGAGCCATGATCGACGGCGCGTTGGCGGCCCTGCGCAAGTGCTACGCCGCGATTCATGGGTAGGGAGGCGGAGGTCGGGCCGTGGTATGGGGTCCCAATCTGAGCCAACCCGCGCTTTGCAGGCGGCTGCTGCATGAGGTATAATCCTGTGAGAGAGCCACCGAAGCTTTCAACTATGTTTGGGACATACTCGCTGCGGTCACACCTCATGCGCAGAAGGGGTGATAGCTGGCCCGGCCATCCCCACGATCACGCCATCGCCACTCGCTGCCTCTGGGTGATCTGATAGCGGGGCGGCAGCCCGGTGAAAAAGCGGGCCAGTTCGTCCACCATGGCCGCCCCCAGTTGCGACCTCACCTGAGCCGAGGGGCCAGATCTACCAGGAGTGATGATCACATTGGTGAGCTTTCGATACTCGCTGGCCGAGACCTCCTCTGCCGTGGCAAGGGTCTCCAGGTAAACATCGAGCGCCGCCTTGATGCGGCCCGTCTTGAGCTCGACCAGCAGGGCTTGGTGGTCGATCAGCCTGCCGCGAGCCGTGTTGACCAGGAGAGCGCCATCCTTGAGCATCTTGACCTCATGGCGCCCAATCATGTGGTAGGTTTGCTCGTTCGATGGCGCGTGAAGCGACACCACATCGCACTCAGATAGCAGCTCAGCCAGCTCTACCTTCCTCACTCCCAGCTCGGCGGCCTGATACTCCGAGAAATAGGGATCATACACGCAGATGTCAACCTCATCCCCGAACGCCTTGAGCAGCCTTATGAACTCCCTGCCGGTCATGCTGGCCCCGATGATGCCCACCCTGCTCCCGTGCAATCCACGGTTAGTGGCATAGGAGAGACAGACATCGCCCTTTGTGCCGTCCCGTTTGAAGGCCGTGTCGTGCTCCACCATGCACCGCAATCCAGCTATGGTCAGGCCCAAGGCCATCTCAGCGACCGATTTGGCGATGACTGGCGCAGCGTGCGTGACCACAAGCCCGCTCTCGTAAGCCGAGGCTGGCACCAGATGCCTGACCGACCCGGCCATGTGGGCGATGATCCTGAGCCTGTCCGCTCCCTGCAGAGCCGATTCGGGGATGCGCCCCGTCCCCCAGCCGGTGAGACAACCGTCAGCCCCGGACAACAGCTCCCGCATCTGGTGGGGGCCAGGCGCGGTGTCCTTCTCATACCTCGCCAGACTGGCGAACGAGCGCAGTCGCGCCTCGGCTTCGGCCGACATCACCTCCTCGTAGCGCGTTCTGGGCACCAGGGATACGATCCGTATGTCACTCATGCCTCTTCCCTCACTCGGACGCGATCCCCAGCTCGGCCAGCAGCTCGCTCACATAGTCGCGACTGATCCGGGCGCAGCGGTCCAGGTTCTCTTCGCCTCCCCCGCCCACCAGGGGCGAGCACATCTCATAGGAGAGTGCGCCCTGGTAGCCGACCTCTTCCAGCGCGGCAAGGAACTCGCGATAGTCGATGCCGCCCTGCCCCACAGGCACGGCCACCATCTCCAGGCCGCTCTCCTGGTAGGTGACCGTCTCGGGGATGTATCTGTACCTGGTGCGCCTGACGAAATCGGTCAGGTGCGTGTGCACGATGAGCTCAGCGACCGCCAACACCGTCTCCCGAAGGGGCAATCCATGCTCGACTATCATGGGCGCGTCCAGAACGATGCCCACGTTCGGCTCGCCCACGTCCTTGAGGAAATCGAGCAGACTGTCGGGGTGGCTGGCGATGCAGGAATGGTTCTGGACGCCCAGTGTTACGCCGTATCGAGCGGCGATCCTGGCGGCCTCCTTGATGCCAAGCACGCAGCGATCCCATTGCTGGCGATGGGGGACGCCATCGTAGAAGAAGCCAGTGTAGGTGCGCACCAGCGAGCAGCCCAGATCGCGCGCCAGGGCGATCACCTCCCGGACGTGAATCAGTTCCTTCTCGGTTCTGATCATATCTGGATGCTCGGGCGGGCCCGACCAGTCGTGGTAGCTGGCCATGCACACGATCTCCAGCCCTTCTTCGTCCAGGACGCGCTTGATCTCTTCTCTCACCCCCTTGTCCAAGTCCAAGGGAGAGGCGTGGGGGCGCTTGGCCATCAGCTCGACAGCCCCGAATCCGAGACATCTCGCTTTCTTGAGGAACCCGATGAGAGTCAGGCTGGTCTGTCCGCCCCAGGTGCCCGAATAACCCACAGAATGCAGCGCCAGTTTCACGGTCCCTTCCTTTCGCTTCGCCGAACCAACTGGTGGACCCCTCTGCGTACCGGGGGCGCGGAGCAACGCGGAAGACAGGACGAATCACCCTCAGCTCCCAGCCGGCCTGCTGGCTTGGCCCGGACAGGCGAATCCTGGCTGCGCGCGATTCTCCGGCCCTCCCGGGCCCGTCTATGCCCTCGGTCGATCTTCTAGCTCCCATACACCGCTGCCACAGGGGGCAACTCGCGGTCGATCTCGCCAACCCGATAGCCAAAGCCGGGGCCACTGATGGTGGAGAGGCCGACTCGACCGCCTCTCCGCCGGTAGAGACCTGGGTGCACAGCCTCCTCAGCCAGTGACGCATCGGGGTAGAACTGCGACGAGTTGGTCTCCACGCCCATGATGGTGCCCGCATAGGCCGCCAACAGAGCATGGGGAATCATGGCCAGCATCGGGTTGGTCAAGTCCTGCACCATGAGAGTCATGCCGTGGGCCTTGGCCCAGCACAGACTGAGAAGCGCTCCCGTCTGGGTCTTGCAGGTCTTGAGCGCAACGCCCGTCCAGCCCAGCGTGTAGCCGAGCTTGATCAGCCTCCAGTCATGGGCGCTCTCGTCCATGAAGAGCGGCTTGCGGGCCGAGACGCTGTGGACATCGATGCGGTTGTGCTCGAGATCGTAGGGGAAGGGCTGCTCCACGTAGAGGATCATGCCGTAAATGCGTGGGTACTCCTCCACAAGCCGATCAAGAATGGCGTTGACATAGTTGGGATGACCGACGGTACAGTTGAAATCGGAGGTCAGCCAGTCCACACCCATCTCGATGGCGATCTGCCCGACGCTCACCAGTCGCTGATAGTCCCACTTTGCGTCATTGCCACGGAGCTTGACCTTCAGGCAATAGAGGCCGTCCCGCGCGATCCAGTCCCGCAACAGCACGGGATAGCCATCCTTCGGCTCGGTGCCATCCAGCTCTGATTCTCCCAAGAGATCCAGCCCACCGATCAGGTGCCAGGCGGCCAGCCGATCGGGGCGAGGAGACACCAGAAAGTCCTGGATATACTTGCCCTCGAAACTGACTTGGGTTCCCTCCGCTGGCGTCAGATACGAGGCCAGATCGCAGTTCATGAAGCCAGGCCCATAGGTCTCGTAGACGGGGCACCCGTGAAGGACGCCGTAGGCGTCATGGAGAGCGATGTCGAACACGGAGCAGCAGACCAGGGCAGCCAGCCAGGGCATGGGCTCTGCATCGGCTCCTCTCTCCTGATTCATCCTTGCGAGCAAGCCGGGCAAGGCCCGCTGCTGGAACTCATGACCCAGTTCCATCGGGTGACCCGTTGCGTCAAAGCTCGCCCAGGCCTCCGCCAGCATGACGCAGAAGCGTTTCAAGGCCTCGCGGCGCTCCTCGTAGCTGAGGTCGCTCACCCAGACCCACTGGACATTCAGAGGCGTCTCGCCCCAACCCTCGGCCCTCCTGCCACTGGCGTCGGCCACCGTCATCCTGGCTCGCGCACAGGTCACAGCGGTGCACGTCTCCGGCCCGAACTTGAGAGGGACGCGTGTCTCCACAGGAAGAAAGTACAGCGAAACTGCCGCAGGTCGAACGTCACTCGGTTTCCCCATGTTCTGCGTCCTTTGTAGTGCTCGGATGGTCGATTCGTGCGTTGTCTTCCGGCCCAGTGCCTCGCGCTACAAGAACAGCGATTTGGCGAAGGCAATGTCCTCCGCGATGAGACGGCCCACGGAATCATGATCAGAATACTCCGCCGTTAGACAGTAGATCCCCTGGTAGTTGCGCCGCTTCAGTTCGGCGGCGACCTGAGGCCATGAGGCAAGCCCAAGTCGGCCGCTCGTCCACCAGTGTCGCCACTCAGCGATCTCTGCCTCTGGCCCGTTGGTGCGCAGCCAGATGGCGTTCTTCAGGTTGACCATGTACAGGTGCGACCAAATCACGTCGATGGCCATCTCGGGTCCGTTGCCGTTCAGCGCTTCGTGGGCAGGATCCCAGACGGCGGCGATGTGCTTCGGGTCGTACTTTTCCACGATGCGCAAGAGCCCCAGCGCATTGGCAGCAAACCGATCACAGTGGTTCTGGATGCCAACCGTGACCCCATACTTGTCCAGGAGCGGGACCAAGGCGTCAAGCTCCCTCCCGAATCTCGCCTCGGCCGCCAGGTATCCTTCGCCCTCCTTCAAGCGCGCCATGATGCGGATGATTGGAATGCCCGTCTCTGCACAGGTGGCGATGGTTGCCTCATCCGTTGGGCCAGCGACGCTATAGATCTTGATGCCCGCCTCCGCCAACTGCCTGACGGCGACCGGCAGGTCCCTGGCCACGTTGTCCGGCTCGACCTGAAAACCGGGGCGCACCGGCAGCTCGATGCCGTCGAACCCCAGCCCCTTGAGGAACTCGCCCAGTTGAGGGATGGGCAAGGTCTTCCAGGGCTTGCTGAAAACAGCGAACACTGCTGATCTCTCGCTCATCGTCATCTCCTTTGAGAATAGTCGCCATCACGCCCGGCAAGAGACGTCAGCGGTTCTCGGCGATTGTCTCAAGCACCGCCATGACGTTCTCCACGGGCGTATGGGGCACGAAGTAATTGGACGTCCCCACAACGATCCGCCCAGCACGCTTTGCGGTCTCCAAACAGGAGATGGTCTCGGCGATGATCTGGTGCTTGCTGGCCATATGGACCGTGTGAGAGCTGATGTTGCCGATCAGGGTGAGGCGAGGAAACTGCTCACGTAGCTTGTCCAGATCCATTCCGGCCCGACGGTCGATCTCGTAGTAGCCATCCACGCCCGAGCGCCCAAATAGGTCCCCGGCCACCGGCCAGAGGTCCCCGTCGCTGGCGAAAAGATGAAACGCACCATGTTCGTGGCACGCGACCGAGACACGTTTCAGCCTGGGTAGCATGAGCTCGTGAAAGATCCTTGGCGAGTACATCGGCCCATCGTTGGAGGCGAAATCCCCACCACCGAAGAAGTACCGAAACCCAAATGGGCTGAGGAACTGGACGTTGCGCACGGCCCTCTCCGCCTGGATGTCCAAAAGTCTTTCCACCAGGTCTGGCCGAGCCATCGTCGCCTCAAGCCAGATGGCATCGTGGGGAATCCCGATGCCCATGCCGCCCATCCTCACCACGCATTCGTCACCTCGAAGACCCTGCGCACGGATCGCGGTTGAGAAGTCTTCCTCCCTGGGTAGATAGTCTTGGATGGCCCTCTCCTGTGCCGAGATCTCTGCCTCCAGATCGTCAAAGGTCTGCGATCTGGCCCTGGGCTTGTAGTCAAACACATGACACTGCTCGCTGCCGGGATCATAGCGCAGGACTTTCCAGTCCTCCTCAGCACCGTACTCGTAGAGAAAGGTGCATTCATCGCTCCGCCTGGTGGGCTTTCTGTTGTAGCGCCAGTACCCTGGTCGAACGATGTCATGCTCGCACAAATCGGCGATGTCCATGGCATCGCGAAACGAACGCTCCAGGTACTCCTGGTGAGCGTCCTCTCCTTGCCACAGAGCCTTGGCCTCACGCCACTGCTGGATGCCCCCGCCCACGAAAGCCTCGCGCCCCAGCAGCGCCGACGCGATGTCCGAGGAGAAGCCAATATGATGCACTGGCACCTTGTCAGTCTCTTGCCCTTGAAAGGCCGCCTCCACGCGTTGTCGCGCATTCATCTAGTTCTTGCCTCGCCGTGCCGTCTGCACTGTGCCCGCCTGAAACGATAGGCCGGCCCATCCCCAGCCAGCAAGCTCCCCCGCAGGTACACCCGATGCGGAAGTACGAGCATTCAGCCGGGCGATCAGCTCGCCGGTGTCCTCATCAACTGACGGGCCCGCTGGTGGCACCCAGATCTTGATCGCGCCGGAGGTCAAGCCTCCGATGAAGGCGCGGCTGCTCAAGGAGAACAACAGGAGCAGCGGCAGACCCACCTTCTCAACCCTTGATCCCGCTCAGCGCCACGCCCTGGATGATGTATTTTTGCCCGATCATAAAGATAAGAAAGGTGGGCATAAAGCCCAGCACGGCGCCGGCCATATCCAGACCAGCATCCCCGCCAGATCTGACCACAGTGCCCAGGCCGACGGTCAGGGTGCGCAGGTGCGCTTTCGAGGTGACGATCATCGGGTAGAGGAACGAGTTCCAGTGCCCCATGAATCGGAGGATGGCCAGCGTGGCCATGGCTGGCTTGAGCTGCGGGACCAACACCTGCCACCAAATCTGGAACAGGCCGGCGCCATCGATGGTCGCGGCGTCGTCATAGTCCCTGGGGATGCTCAGGTACTGCTGACGCAGCATGAACGTGCCAAAGATGGAGGCAAACCAGGGCCCTATGAGGGCGGTATAGGTGTTGATCAGACCCAGCCGCGCCAGAACGATGAACAAGGGCACAATTAGAGCGGTGGCAGGCATCATGAGGATGCCCAGGAACAACATGAACAAAAAGTCCCTGCCCCAGAACTCGCCTCTGGCAAAGGCATACCCGGCCGCTGCGGAGGTGATCACGCCGCCAAGCGTCGCGACGGTGGCGGTATAGAAGCTGTTAAAGAGCCAACGCCCGGCCATGGTCTTGCTGAAGAGCAGATCAAAGTTCTCCAGAGTGAACGGATTGGGTAGGAGTGGCATGGGAAAGGTGATGAAACGAATGTCCTTGGTGAGGGACACGGAAAGCATGATCACGAAAGGCCCCACGGTGGAAACCGCTACCGCGATCATCACCGCGTAGGTCACGACACTGAAGAGGATCTGCTTGAGGTCTATTCTCTTGACCAGCCTTCTGCTCACTGCCACATCGGGCGCTGCACCTGTGCTTCTGCTGGAAGTGTCTATGTAGGTCACAGGAACCTCCTAGTAGATATCTTCGCCGAAGCGCAAGTACTTGCCCTGAAGGTAGGCTATGGTCAATATCAGGAGGAAGAAGAATATAGAGATGGTGGAGGCGTAGCCCAGTTTCCCAAAAATGAAGGCCGTTCGATAGATGTGGTAGGCGACGGTGAGAGTGGCGTTGACCGGCCCCCCCCCAGTCATGATATAGATGGAGCCAAAGACCTGTAGCGAGCCAATGGTTGAGGTCACGATGATGAAGGCTGCCGTCGGTCTGAGCAGGGGCAGGGTAACGCTCAGGTGCAGTTTCAACCCGCTCGCCCCATCCACCAGGGCTGCATCGTATAGCTCCTGGGGTATGCCCTGCAGGCCCGCCAGCCAGATGACCATCTGATAGCCGAAAGATTGCCATACCCCGACCCCCACCAGGCTGGGTAGGGCTTGCTCCGTGCTGACAAAGAACTTTTGCGCCGGAATGCCCAAGAGGCCCAGCATATAGTTCACAGGGGAGTCGGCCCTGGGCGACAGGAACCGCCAGAAGATGAGGCTCAGGACGGCTATGGAGGTGATGTTGGGAAGAAAGTAGAGGGCCCGAAAGAACTTCATCCCAAACACGCGCCGATTGACGAAAATGGCCACGACGAGAGAGGCCACCACGATCAAGGGCACATACATCAGAGCATAGTAGAATGTATTGACGATAGATATGCGCAACAGTTGGTCGTCGACAAGTGTGGCAAAGTTGCTCAGGCCCACCCACTTTCTAGGGGTCAGCATATCCCACTTGCTAAAGCTCAGCTCAAACATGGAAACCCAGGGGACCAGGTTAAAGAGCACAAACACGATCAGGTTAATGACCAGAAAGGGATACCATCGCGCCGAGCGTTTGAAGCGGACCCATGACGACGCCTTATGCCCGGCCCGCGACCCGACAGGCACTGCTGAGCTCTCGGCCATGGACTGTCACCTCCCAGGTGGCGTCTGGTGCGCGGCTGCACAGAATGCGTCGCCTCGTGCCCCGACGTTACCGACACCGACTGAAGGCAACAGGAGAGACGACGCCCGGTGCTCACACTGCGGCAAAAGGAGGAGCCCACCGACGTGTGTTTGCTACTGAAACTACCGGGTTGACCGCGAGAGGCACAGCCAACCCGGCACATAACTCGAGAATCCTCGTGGCCACGTTGCCACACACATGGGAGAGCTAGCCATAGACCTCAATGAGGGTCTTGTTCAGCTCCTCGTCGATGGCCTCCAAGGCCTCGTCCACCGTCGCCTTGCCCAGAACCGCCGCCTGGAAGTGAGGCGCGCAGATGACCTTGCTCTCCTGCCAAAGCGTCATCGAGTCCTGGTTGGTGAACTGGCACTTGGAGTTCTGTGCGACCCATGCCTTGGTGCAGGGCTCGGTCTTCCAGAACTTTTGCGACTCGGTTCCGACCGGCGCGAGGTCCGCCAGCGTCACAAAGAGGCCGATGTTCTCTGGCCAGATGGTGAAGAGCCCCCATTCTAGCGCCGCTTCCTTGTGCTCAGAGGCGCTGGTGATGCAGAACCCGTCGCCAGAGTTGTTGCCTGAGGTGAGCGGATCACCGGCCTTCCTCTGCCTGGGCGAGGCCATGACGAACTCGAACTCTGGGTCGTCCTTGGCGATCCGGGCGCAGTATCCGCACGTTTGGGTGTGCATGGTGGCCTGCTGGCCGGGATCCCAATAGTTGGGGACAGCTCGGCCCGCCTCCGGGCTACTCACCGCCCCTTCCAGAGGCACATAGCCGTTCTCGAACTCGGTGACGTACCTGGTCAGTAGATCGATGGCCGGCTGCTCGGTCATCAGTGACTTGGACTTGTCTGCCGCATAGACGGTGCCGCCGGCCTGGTGGATGCAGCGGATCCACTGGGGCCAGCTATAGGTATCGACCGCCTCCACATAGTAGTCCTTGGCCTTGGCCTTCTCGCCCAGCGCCAACAGGTCGTCCCAGGTGACGATGGGGTCATCTGCCGGGTCATAGCCACACTCGCGCAGGATCTTGCCGTTGTAGCCGTAGCCCATGATCTGCTGCGAGGTCATCAGCAGGTAGAGCTTCCCCTCGTAGCTGCCGGCCGCTATCTCCCCCTCAGAATAGTCGGCCAGTGCCTCAGCCGGGACCAGGTCGGTCAGATCGACGATGATGCCCTTCTGTACATATGTGGGCGTGGTGTCGTTGGTGCCCCGCCACAGGTCGGGCGGCGCGCCGGCCGCACACGCCGCGTAGAGCTTTTCCCGGCGGCCACCCCAGGGCTGCACATCCATGTTGATGACGATGAAGGGGTTGATGTCATTGAACTTGGTGATGAGAGGCTCCCAGACGATCTCGAGATCGTTCTCTGTCGAGGGGTAGGCCCACACCTCCAATGCTGCCGCCATCGCCGGCGCCGGCGTGGCGGTGATCACCTTCTCGACCTCTTTCTCTACCTCCTTCTCGACTACGACCGTCTCTTTGACGATTTTCTCCACCACCGTGGGCTGGCAGCTCGCCACCAACAGTGCACCGGCGCCAACCGCCGCCACGCGCAAGAACTTCCTTCGTGACAGTTTCTCGGACATCTCGATTCCTCCTTGCAGGGTTGCTGCTTTCGGCTCCCACTCTGGATACCGTCCGTGTTGATCGTATCATAATCACATCATACCATAGATTGGCCTGAAAGCAAAGCATCTTGGCTCGGCTGCAATGTGTGTTGGCGAGGTTTGTGTCCGTGTTGGTGCTGAGTGGATCGAGTTGCAGCCCCGGTTTGCTCCCTTTGGCCAATGAATGGGAGTCGGGAGATCGCGAACGCGTCGGTGTCGAGGTAGAAAGGTGCTCTGTGCCACTTAGATCATCATAGCATGCAGCGAGCACTAACCGTTCTCATATGGTGGCAAACACCGCAGGCCAGTCTGCCACGCAACCGGGATGCCTACCACGACCGCACTCCAACTAGCTGGTGGACTGTGTACCTTTCGGGACACAACAGAGGGTTTCGAAGTGGCAGCGAGGTCATCTGGAAGCTCCCGAGCTAGTTCATTGAACATATGATCAGCTCCCCATGCTTGTGCAGCGGTGAATGCCACCCTACGACGCTGCTCTTTCGTCAGGTCAGATGCCGGTATGTAAGCTAGATCGTGATCTGCCTCGGCCCAAGCATGCTGGAACAGAGTCTTCACCTGCAACTCGAAGAACTCGGGCGAGTCTCCCTTGGGAATATCAGGTGTGAATAGATCCGCCGGAATGAAGAGAACGTAGTGCCGTCCCTCATGACCGAACTCATTGACCGAGTCGGGCACTACACTCCGCTCCTCTATTGTAGCAGAATAGTCGAGGATCAACTTGTGTATGCGTTCGAGATCGGAGACGTAGAACGTCACAATTCGTGCGCCCAGTTGATCCTGTATCTGGTTGAGGGGGTCCGAGTACTTCCTCTCCCCATTCTCCTCCCTGGCGGCCTTGGCAAGAAACCGAGCGGCAGTCTTGGCTCGTGCGGTGACGCGGTCCCCAAGTTCTTCCTCCGAGTGGAGGTAGTCAAAGCGCTCAGCTGTCGTCTTGACCTTGGCGTACCACTTCCTGTAGTTGCGCCCGTGGAAGCTCACGATGACCAGGTCCGGGTTGGTCACGGCCAGGACGGTCGGCACGCTGCCACTGCCCAGTAGAGGCTCGTCCACCACGGTGAGGCTTATGCGGTTGTCGGACAGGAACTGGAGCAGTGGGCGCACGTGGTCGCCTTCGAGCCAGCTCCGGTGCCGGAACTCGACCCCCACCCTGTCCTCTGCAAAGGTCTCCCGGACCTTCTTGATGTAGTTGACGTTCTCTGGCTGGAACTTGAACCAGGGAGGAAACTGAAAGTGCACCGCACCGAGCTTGCCGGCATCCCTGAGTGGCTGTAGGGACTCTCGGAACGTCTCGGTCACCTCGTCATCGGGAGGGTTCTCGCGGTCGTGCCAGGTGAGTTGGCGATACGGCTTCACGTCGAAGACGAAGTCCTCCGGCGTACGCTCGGCCCACAGCCGGAAGTTGCGCTGCGGCATCATCCGGTAGAAGGTGGAGTTGATTTCGACGATGGGGAAGTGCCGGGCGTAGTAGGTGATTTGCTGGTTCGAGGGCAAACCTTCGGGATAGAAGTTGGTGTGTTGGGACCAACTGCTTGTGCCGACGTAAATGCGGGTCATGGTGGTGTCTCCTTGCAGCGCCCTCAACCACCGAATGCCGATGAGCGGAGGCCAGCCACAGCCCAAGTATATGAACTAGCTGTCGCAGCGTCAACGGCGGTGACAACAACGGAACGCTGGGGCTGTAGCGCGCCTTGCGTCCCAATCCTTTGGTGTAGTATAATGGCGGAAGAAGAAAGAAGCTCCGACAGTGTTGCTGCACCTCGGAGCACGGCCCAAGTGAACCCAGCACTTGAGCACACCCAGGATACAACGACCCACGCTTGAGTGCAAACGCGCTTTGGCGTGGGTCTGCCATTTCACTGGAGACAAGGCATCGCTCGATTTCAGCGAAGAAACCCGAGCCTGTGGCCTTGTGGGATGCTAGCGATACGTCATCCTTGTGCTTCCTTGCGCTTCCCTCTGTCTTGTGGCTCAGGACCGAATCTCGGTGGCAGCCG
>SDBU01005187.1_pt1 | contig 15696 bp, 16 predicted proteins | sample 2277071 | NCBI WGS metagenome assembly SDBU01 (sample SAMN10397929, study PRJNA504765) | marine sediment metagenome | isolation source: marine sediment core GS08_GC12, 126 cmbsf | place: Arctic Ocean: Gakkel Ridge, Loki's castle | collected 2008
GTATCTCCTCCCGAACCTCATCTTGAGGGAGCAGTTGTGCCAAAGGATGGTGAGAACCCTCGCCGAGGGCAGTCCCTTGCAGAGGTCGACCGCTTGCTGAACCACTCTCAGGACGTCCCCTTCATCCACCAGATCCGTGAAGATGAGCGCGTCCATCACCGATATCGGGAAGACTCTGACGCCCGCCCTCTCGAAGCCCAGGCAGTCCCTCTTCGTCACTCGATCCCTGCAGTACTTGATCGACGAATCGTATCGGAACCCCGCCTCTTTCAGATTACTAATCAGGAGGTCCTGATGATTCACGCCGACCGTGCAGTGGGTCCTGTTCCCCAGTATCCTTGTCCCTGAGACCTCCTCGATGACCTTCTTCTCCTCCACGAGGCTCAGGGGATGCTGGATGGAGAGGTGATCCGAGTGGAGCCCCACCTCCCAGCCCCCGGATACCATGGACCTGATCTCTGAGCGGTACTCCTGAATGTCGTAGGGCGGAGGTGGGTGCTGCGTGTCCATCCTGGTCCTGAAGAAGAATGTGGACCTGAGGCCATGCCTCTCCTCGATCTCCATGATCTCTGGGATATTCTGGTAAGGATTCTTCTCATCCAGGTTGTTGATGACCGCCTCATCGAAACGACTCCGCCTCTCGAGGACATGCGGGATGGGGGCGCCGGTCTTCCCCCAGTCGACGTCGTGGCTCAGAAAGACCGGGATGGGCTCCTCGGGGGTCACAATACACGCTCAGCCCGCTGGCGTTAAAAATGTGTCTCGATAATCGAGAGCTCAATGCCCCTGTATTCAGCGGGAGAGAGGATGCTCGAGCATCTTCTTGTACCTCGTCAGCCGCTGGACGCCCTCCATGAACTGTAAGATGTGGGGCTTCACGTCGTCGAGGTGGAGATCCGTCAATCTCCTCCTGCCGGAATCTCTCAGCGCCGACGTGACCCTCCTCCTCTCCCTGATGAACGAGAAGAGCAGCTGGGGAAAGTGCGCAGACGTCCACCACATCTGGAGCCCCTTCTCGTAACGGAAACAAGGCTCCACGTCGCCGTCCTCAGCGATCTTGTAGAGAAGGCGCGGGAAATCGACCCCGGACGCGATGGAGAGGTCCAAGGTCCCCCAGAACTTGGAGTTGACCTCCATGAGGCGCGGGGTGCCCTCGCGATCCATCTTGAACTCCACCTGGGCCACCCCGTGCCAGCCCATCTCCTCGAGGAGGCGCAGGGCCGTCTCGATGAGCTCCGGGTCTTCGATGGTCTCGTTCACGATCCCCACGCCGCCCCCCGGGGGGAAGGTGACGACCCTCCGCTGAGCCATCGCCGCCCTTGGCTCTCCCTGGTTGAAGAGGACGCAGACGTCCCTGATCTCCCCTGGGATGTACTCCTGAATCATGGGTGACTCGAAGTCGAGGATCACGTTGGAGCTCTTACCCTGAAAGTCCAGGAGCACCCTTTCGAGCTCCTCTCTGCTCGTGGCGTAGCGGGTCCCTATACCTGCGGCCCCCTTCCTGGCTTTCACCACGGCAGGGAAAGGTCCAGAGTAATCGATGTCACTATCACCCGGTGTCACCGTCTCCGGAACGGGTACTCCGACTCTCTTTGCGATCTCGATGGATTTCAGCTTGTCGTGCGCCAGCTCCAGTACGTCATAGTCTGCGACGGGCACCTGGACAAAGTCCGCGAGATCGTCTTTATGAAAAGAGAGTGAGATCGTCGTGTCGACGCCTATCGGCATGACGATGTCGACCCCCTCCTCGGCGGCGATCCCCTTGATGTCATTTATGAACTTCTCGATGGAGACGCTGGGGGGCGTGTAGATCCTCCACCCTGAGCTGTACTTGGAGGCCGCCGCCACCCTTCTCTTCGGGTCCCTGCCCCCCACGACGACGTTGGCCCCGGCCCTCCCCAGGGATCTCACTGCCGCGAGGGCGTTCTTGTAGCTGAAGTTGGTGACGAGAACACGGGAGGGCAAGCCAATCATGTATGGTTTAAGAACTCCGTATTTATTTCTTTGATAGCAGAAGCCCAGCTGAGTGTCATACTCGGAGAGGCTCATGACGGATGATCTTTCTTCGATACACGCGAATCAAGCGGCGATTAACTAGGCCCGTCTCTCGATCTCGTCCGCAATAACCTTCACAGGGTCCTCAAAGTCTTTGACGAGGAGTCTCGCCCTCTCCTCCTGAGCCTCCCTCTGGGACTCCGGATCAACCAGAAGCCCCGAAGCCCTCTCCACCAGGGATTCGAGGTTCGTCTCCCTCTCGTTGAGGCCTCGCTCGATGAGGAAGAGCTCCACGAGGGTGGGATTCCCCGGATAGCACGAGATCGTCGGGATACCGAGGATCGCCGCCTCGGCGCTCATGGTCCCCCCGGCGCCGATGAAGAGGTCTGAGAAATGGAGCAGGCTCGGGCCGTCCACGGCCTTCTCCGGCACGATGATATCCCCATTATAGGATCCCCTTAAGGCTGAGGCTTGCTCCAGGTATCGGGGGATGGCAACGATCTGGACTTCTTGATCCAGCTCAACGAGACCCTGAATCAGGCTCTTGATCGCCGATTCTCCCCTGTTCGTTTTCAAAAGATACGCGGCGAAGATCTCAGCCGACCTGATCGTGATCACGGGCTTCCCCGAGTCAATGCCAAGTTCATCGAGGATCCCTCGGTCGGGCTCGAAGTTTTTCAGCCACGCCCACGGGTCTAGAGCATTGTAGAGCACAATGGAATCCGGCGTGATGCCGTAGCCCGTCCACGCTTCCTTGGGAATCATCCAGGGGGTCATCAAGGTCTCCGAGAGGGGAATCGTGAGCTTCATGACCGCCTCGGCGTGGGGGGAATCGCTGATGCATAGATGAGGGATCCCAAGCCCGAACGAAGCCCTCGCCGCCTCGGGGGACGAGAAGGACACCACGAGGTCCGGGCTGAACTCCTCGAATATCGGGACGAGACCCGCAATCCTGTTCACGCTCTCAAGGAGTTTCCTCCTCAAGCTCTTCCCGCCGTGCCTCCCGACAGCGGTCGCCTCGATCCCCCGCCTCTCGATGATCTCGTCGACTTCCCTGTAGCGCCTCGTGGTCATGAGGACCTTGTGGCCCCTCCCCAGAAGCTCCGCATGGAGCACCTGGAACATCATGCACTGCTTAGGCGTGAGTATGTCTATGACGACCTTCAACTGGACCCCTTCAGACCCCTAGCTCGATGTGAGCCACGCGTTTTATTCGATGTGCCCAATTAGTCATAAAGTCTACGGTCTCCGATGGCCCGCCAGAACATCCACGTGGCCAGCTTCTTCCAGAGGAGCAGCCACGACAGGACAAGGACGGTGCTGATCACTACCTGCACGATGTTTACGATATAAGCCTTCTCGACTCCTGGGATCTCCAGGGGGATGATCCAGAAGTTGATGAGCCAGAGCCCCCCGATCATGCAGATCCAAACGAAGAGGAGTATGGTCACGAAATCGAGAACCCTGCGGATCATTTGAACACCGACATCATGTAGGCTGTGACCAACGCGAGGCACCCCGCTATGATGGAGAGGACCATGAATACGCGAGCTGCCTCGTTCTCCTTCAAAGGCCCACGCGCCAGGATGAACCGGGCGAGGGTGATGGGAGCCCTTGGGTCCGCCCTTGCCCTCATCCGCCCGTCCTCCATGAGCCTCGTCGGGCGGGCCACCGTCCTCCTCTCGTAAAGGCGACCGATGGTGGATAGGCCGTAGAAAGCGTTCATGATCTGGGGCATAAAGGCCACGACGGCTACAACTTCAAGGCGTCCGAGTATCGATATGGCTCCTATAGCTGCACCAATGCTGAGACTTCCCACATCTCCTGAGAAAATCTTCGAGGGGTATCTGTTAAAATAGTAAAATGCAAGTAGAACTCCCAATAGGATTGTACAGAGCAGAGCAGCATCACTCAGACCTAGAAGAAGAGCAGAAACCAGTAAAGTCAAGGTTATGATCGAGCAGGAGCCTGACATCACCCCGTTAAACGGATCCATCATGTTAACTGCGTTTGAAGTAACCGCCATTACGACGGGAACTAGTAGAGGATACACCTTTGTCAAACGGGTTCCGCCTATAAGGGGGAAGACGATGCTCGGTGTGTATGTTTGAAGGATAAGTATTGGGAAACTAGCCAAGACCGTTAGTAAAGGCTTCAACCTCGCGTTCAATGTATAGATGTCGTCTATTGCACCTATTATGCCGGAAATAATCACCGTACCTAGAAAACTTAACAGTAACTCTGTTTTTTCAGGCCTAAGAAGGACTCCCGTAAAAACGCTTACCATGAGGCCCGCAACGATGACGATTCCGCCCATTTCCGGGATAAGCGGGTGGCTCAACTTGTGTGCGTCAGCACCTACTATCCCTCTCTTCCTCAACTCTCTCATGGCTGGAGGCATGAAAATATAAACAAAGAATAAACCTGAGGAGAAAATGATAAACTCATCGAACATTGGGATGTCTCCCCTCTCAAATATCATAATCGAGGATTCATTCGATTATATAACCTTATAGAATCTCCAAAAGGAAAGGAGCGTCACCCAATTCTTATTCTCTGAAGCCTGGAATATTTTTTCGACATTCATTGAACTAGTAAAATGGAATAGTTCATACTTTGACTCTCACATCTTCATAATTAATGTTTTTTTGATTTAGTCTACCTGATTCAATATGTTGACCATTTTTTTCGCTGATTTTCCATCACCATATGGATTGCTGTCAAAGATGTTATTGGGCGGGTCACTAGTCAAAATATTCTTTACTTCCTTTATTATCGATGTTTTATCTGAACCCACTAGGACATTTACGCCGATCTCGATCGTCTCAATCCACTCCGTTGTGTCACGTAGTGTGATGCATCTTGTTTCCAACCATAGTGCTTCCTTCTGCATTCCTCCAGAGTCCGTCAAGAGCACTCTTGCATTTTTTACGAGTTTGAGCATGTCATGATAGCCCAGAGGCGAAAGGAGTTTAATGTGATCGGCTTTTTCAAGCGTCGAAAGTCGGTTGCTTCGTTTTAGTTGCCTCCTTGTTCTTGGATGAATGGGGAAGACTATCTCAACTCCATCTAAAGTAATGAGCGCCTCAACGATTTCGCTGAGGTTCTTTTCATCGTCTACGTTTTCCTGTCTATGGATGGTGATTACTGCGTATTCATCGTCTACTAAATTTAACTTTTCTATGATTTGGCTAGCTTCGATTTTCGTTAGCTGACTTAATAACATGTCATACATCGTATCTCCAACGAGAAATATCGATTCTTCTGGTATGCCCTCTTTCAACAGGTTGTTTCTGCAATTTTTTGTCACCGTAAAAAGAACATCAGAGCAATGATCCGTAAGCCTCCGGTTGATTTCCTCGGGCATATTCATGTCGTAGCTTCTAGCTCCAGATTCAATATGCGCTAATCTTATGTTCAATTTTGCAGCGGCCAACGCGCCTGCCAGAGTAGAGTTCGTGTCTCCAGGGACTAGAACCCAATCCGGTTTCGCATGGTTCATCACTTCTTCTAATTTGATTAACATATTACCCGTCTGCCATCCGTGGGTTCCAGATCCCACGTTTAAATTACGAAAAAAGTCGGCCACATTCAACTCTTCAACAAATACTTTGCTCATCTCATAATCATAATGTTGACCCGTATGTACAACTTGGAGTTCAATGTCTGCATATTCTAAAACTTCTTCAATTATTGGAGCAGATTTTATTATCTGGGGCCTTGTCCCTAAAACGAGAAGAAGTTTCACCTTTTATCGCATCCCATCTGCCTCTAATGCAATCTTGTAAGCGTTGAAGATGTTGTCTTCGTATCCATCCCAGATCAATTTTGAACGAGCAAATTCAACGATTTCCTTGCCCATGTCCTCTAATTGATTTTTTTTCTTACATAAATCTTTTAAAAGAAAGGGCAGTTCCGAAGGCTCTTTGATCACAATGCAGTTCTTCCCGAGAATTTCTACAGCCGATTCCAAGGAACTCGTAAGTATCGTAACAAGTCCGGCATGGGCATAATCTGCAACTTTGTTTGGTAGACAATATCTATGATAAGGAAGAGGCGTCCAAGTTAACAGCCCCACATGATAACTAGAAAGCTTATCCAACATTTCATTGTATGGGAGAAATCCCAAGGATCGGATCTTGGCGGTTGATTCTAATCTTTTATCTCCAATAACCGCAAGGCTTCCTGTTTCTGGATCTGAGAAAACCGTGGGTAAATAAGCTATGTTTCGATGTTTTGCAGGCACTGTAAGATCGTTACCTATGTATGCGCACCAGAAATCGTCTTCCTTTTCTTGAAATCGGATTTTTTTCACTTCTGATTTGAACGGAAAATTTGGGAGTAAAAATACGCCCCTATTTATTTTGTATAAACTATTTACAGCTCTTTGGCTCACTGTTAAAGTCGGGGTCTCGGATACAATATCTTTTTGCCAATTAGCCCATTGATTCAATCCAAATGATCTGGCAATGATCCTTTTCACGGAGAGAACCTGCAGTCCCCGTCTGACCAGTTTTAGTGGCATGTCTTTGCTCCAAAACTCATGACTATCGTATACGAATGGAAAGCCTATTTCTTTGCATATTTTTCCTGCGAAAACGTCATGAGCGTGAATCAAATGAGGGTCCACCTCATCAATTGCTTCTTTTACTTCCGATTTTATTTGGTCCCAGAAAGGTGGTAGGTGTAATTTTCCTTGAGGACTCCAGGAGATATCAAATATTTCCTTGAACAGCTGACGGTCAAAAATCGTCGGGTTAGGATTGAGCCCGGCAAAATAACACGTATGACTTCTTCTTGTGGCGCTCATAGCAGACCGCTCTACTCTTCTGTCGGGCAGAGAACTATCGGATAGGTGAAGTATCCTCAAATGGAATCTAGAGAAAATATTTATTCCGCAAATATAAAGGTATGAAGGTCCAAGACTCCCATTCAACAAATGCGTTGTTTTTTTTATAATTATAAAGAGAATGATGAAATAAGTGAAAATAATTTATTTGTTAGATTTGAAAACTATGATGATCTATTTCTATTATAAACAATCAATCATTTAGACAAGTTTTAAGTTTTTTCACTATATAATCTATATCCTCTTCTGTTAATTCATGATACATTGGAAGTGCGAGTGAGTGTTTGAAAGCATAACTTCCATTTATACACACTCCCTCTTTTCGTTTGAATAGGGGTATTGATGAGAGAGAATATGTTCCGATCGTGGATTCGATTCCATTTTTCCGTAAATTGAGGATTATTTTATCTCTCTTTTCTTTTACGAGGATGACATATGCCTGATATGTGTGCCGCGCATTTTTAGTGACATAGGGTATGGTAACATCAACTTTGGTATCAAGAAGAAGATCACGATAATAGTTGGCTAGATAGATTCGTTTATCAATGAATTGTTCAAGTTTTTGTAGTTGGATCAGACCCACGGCAGCCTGAATATCACTCATTCTATAGCTGAAACCAAGAACTCGAAAAATGGGTAGATTCAATCCAGTAACTTGACCCGGAGAATATGCGCCTTGTGAGCGTAATGCCCGTAGTTTTTCTGCGGCCTCGTTATCATCGGTGACAATCATACCTCCTTCGCCTGTTGTGATAATTTTCCTAGCTTGGAGGCTGAAGCAAGTGATATTGCCAAAAGAACCGATTTTCTGTTTATTTATCTCAGCACCTAGGCCAGAGGCGGCCTCTTCAATTACGTTTAGACCATGTTTTCGCGCAATTCTATTCAGTTTTTGCATGTCTGCTGGATGTCCGAAGGTGTGGACGGGCATTATTGCCTTAACGGTTTCATCGATTTTTTCTTCAATTTCCCCTATGTCCATACAAAATGTATCCATTTCAATATCGGTCAACACCGGTTCTGCACCAACGTGTAGAATCACGTTTCCAGTTGCTGTGAAGGTGTAATCGGGAACAATTACTTTATCACCCTCTGAGATGCCATGTGCAAGCAAAGCGAGGTGCAGTCCAGAGGTGCATGAATTGACGGCGACGCCATGTTTTGCTCCAGAATATTCTGTAATTTTTTTTTCAAATTCCTTAACTCGCGGACCTTGAGCTACCCATCCACTTTCCAATGTTTTTCTAACGGCATCAACCTCTTCATCAGAAAAATGGGGTTTAGCTAAAGGAATATGTCTCATTGATTTACCCCCCTCGTCTTTCAGGTTGTAATTCTCCTGTACCATTCGATCGTTCTTTTTAAACCTGTTTTATAGTCCGTTTCAGGAGAATAGCCGATCAACTTTCTCGCGAGGGTGATGTCTCCAAGGTGACGACGAACATCTCCAGGCCTGGGATCAGCATAGATGACATCGCCTGAATAGTCCATCAGATCCATAATTAGAAAGATCAGATCCTTGATTCTAATCTCTCGACCACTGGCAAGATTAACTACTTTTCCTCTTGTGGATTCGATGTCATAGAACCTGTTGATGGCTTCAGAGATATCTTCAACGTATGTATAGTCCCTTGTCTGAAGCCCATCACCATGAATTATCGGGGGCTTCCCCGAAAGTATGCGGCAGATGGTTATCGGGATTACTCCGGCATAGCTCAACTCGTTCTGTCTCGGTCCGTAAGCATTGAAAGGTCTGGCTATCGCCACATCCAGGCCAAAAGTTACGTGATATGAAAGAACGATGTGATCGCAGGCTAATTTGCTGGCCGCGTATGGCGTTGTGGGGAATGTGGGGTGGTTCTCATCCATCGGTTTATGCTTGTATATTGAAGTCCCATACGCTTCCGAGGAGGAAGTGTGGATCAATGTCTCGTATTTTCCTCTTTGAAGGAGCTCACACAGTGTAGATGTAATGAGTATGTTTGTGTCAATGGTCTCCTTTGGGTTGGTCAAGGAGGCGGGGAGAGGAACCACGGCTAGATTGAATGTTATATCTATATTTTCTTTTTCAAATAACGTCGACATCAGGCCATAGTTAGATGCGTCTAGCTTGTGGACGCTGACGTTTTCTATCTTTCTTAAATTTTTAATATTTCTCTCCTTTCCAAGAGAAAAATCATCTAATATGATCAATTTTTTTGGATCATACTTGATTAGTTTATCACATAAATGGCTCCCTATGAATCCAGCTCCACCTGTCACAACGATTGTCTTATCCCTAAGTCTCATTTAAGATCATTAACCTATTTTCATTCTATATATTGGTAGAGGAATTCAATTTATTTTTTTCCCCGCATGTTTAATAATAACTTGTGTTTTCGTTATATTACTTAGTTAACCATTTATGAAATACGTATGTTGTTGACACTATCTTGAGACCCAACCGTACCCAAGCTTTTTGCACAGGATAGTTTGTGATTTGAGTACCGGTTTCAACAATATTAGCTTCTCTTTTCAAAACGCTTAATCCAAGCGAAATCATGTTTGTGTAAATTTTTTTCCCACGCATCAGAGGGTCTACGGCAGCCAAGACAAGCAAGCCAATATTAATATCTTCGATACCGTCTGCGTGCTGCTTCAAAGTCAAAAAACCAGCAGCCTTACCTTCAACCCTTGGCACGATAATATAATCTGCCAACTCACCAGTCAGACTATTTTTCAACCATTCAGTGTAAACACTGTCAGCAAGCTTCTGTGAGAACTTTCTGTCTGCATGAAACCTATCAATAGCTACTTTAGTTTCCGACCAAGAAGTTTCTGCAATGCGAATGAGTTCGGAAGAGGGATATGGACACTTTATCACTTCGTATTCTACGCCTTCTTTTGTAAACTTTGAGTTCTCAAACTTTTGTAATTCTGCTTTTCTTAAATCAATTCCGTACTTCACATTCGTGTCCATGAGAGAAAAGCCAAGTCTCTCTGCTACTTGCACTGACAAAATGTCGAATGCATTTATTCTTGCAGTCACATGATCATATCCTCGCCAGTCTTTGTGGAGTTCTCTCATAACTGCATATCTATCCTCAAAATTTGCATTTTCTTCAGCCACAAAGTATTTTAGCTCCAACATTTTATGCCCAAAATGCTTAGAGTCCCAAGATAGATCTCTCCACGCAGCCATCACGTTTTCAGTTTCCACTATGTTGCTTTGGGACAAATCTAATAGTAGTTTCTTCTTTAAAACTGATGGATCGAACCCATAAAACCTATAAGGTAAATATATATCTGGAATCTTCATTCAATCATCTCCTTAATATTTTTACGTCTCCAAACAAAACCCTTTTGATGCTTCTAGTATCCTCAGCATCTGTGCACGCCCAACACGGTCCCCATTCAAAATTTGTATTATTTTAGATTTTTTTTTAAGTATTAGAATTTTTTTGACATTCTTGTCTTGCAAAGGCAAATAGTTAAACATGGAAAACATAAATTATCTACTCGAAAACCAGGAGTATGTTTTCAAAGAGGTGTGTTTGAAATCTTGTTTGATCAGATAAAAGTAGGAGAAACGTTTGAGTTTAGTAAAATCATCTCGGATAATGATATTCGAAGATTTGCTGAGATAACAGGAGATCTTAACCCATTACACTTGGATTCGGAATATGCAAAGAAAACCAGATTCCGGGAAAGAATTGCGCATGGTTTCCTTATAGCGAGTCTGATATCTGCAGCAATAGGGAATAGGTTACCAGGAGCTATTTACTTAGAGCAATCACTAAGATTTAAAAGACCAGTCAAGATCGGGGACAAAATAATAGCCCTAGTAGAAGTTTTGAATAAAGATGAGAAACATCGTTTCCTTAAACTTAGTACGGTTTGCAAGAACCAGAAGAATGAAAATATATTGGAAGGTGAAGCGCTTATTCTGGTAGACTGATAAATTTATCATGTCCTTTTTCATAAGTTTATATCCAACTAATTTTTAAGCATGATTCTCAGGCAAGCGAATTCAACTTCCAATTAACAAGTGATTTATGGGGTTAAATGGAAACATCACTCCATTTAGATGCTAATTCTTTTATAGTGCTATTTGAGAAACATTGTTAGCGAGAAGAGATAACTTCTACTAATTCTTTAAAGAGTGTACCTGTTCCATATCCAGAATTGGTAAATGGTTCGATATCGGAAAATGAGCACTTGAGGAGATCTTTCTTATTATTGAGGTCGAGATAATAAACCCCTACTATTACAAACTATTTAATTTGTAGGAGAACAGAACAAGAAGTAAAAGACATGATAAAATCTATAAAAACGCGTCTTTAAAAATATGTTTTTACTGATTGATCTCTTTATCATATGCTATGACTTTTTTATGGCTGTTCCATAGTTCTATCCATTCCTTTTTACGCTTGAGGTTTTCCATAGCTATTTCTCTAAACAATTTTTCAAGTACACTATCTCGATTTACTTTATTTTCACTCCATAAAAATGGATGAATAACCAGTTCTACTTTATTGTGACCTAATTCTAAGAGTTTTCTAAGATCGTCCGTATACCAAGCCCTGCATGAATCTGATACGTAGAGATCGTAAAGTTTTGGATTGTAAGCATTGATGAACTTATGAGTAAAAAGGAATGGATCTTCCTTGTTAATGATTGAGGGATTATGCATAGAGATAGTTTTCACTTCTTTTTTTATTATTGATTCCAATAACATTATTTCAGATTCCAAACATTCAGAATATTCCCGACGGTAACTGTCATAGGATTCAAGGTCATAGTGGAGACCGACATCATGGCCAAGCTGCGATATTTTCATTAAGTTTTTAATATTATTTTTTTCAAGCACATTATAAAGATCGTGTGACAGGAGAACAAAGTAGGTTGATTTTATACCGAATTGATTTTCTAATTTCGCCATATTCAATGCTTGTTTTAAAGAAGCATCTATATCATGCCTAAGGATAACGTAGGGATTATTGGTAAAGGAAATTTCATTAAAAGAGATTATTGAATATCTCGTTTGCAGATAACTTAAAAGGTTAATATATGCTTTATAGGTAAATTCTTTTAATTCATCAAATATTTTTTTTTTCATTAGCTTTTCTTTTCCTTGATGGACTTAGCAGGAACCCCAGCAACCACATCGTAAGGTTCGACGTCCTTTGTGACCACCGCCCCCATCCCGACTATAGCGCCCGCCCCAATTTGGATCCCATCCCTAATAACTGCGAGGGGTGCGATCCACGCCCCATCGCCTATTTTTACGCTTCCTGCGATACATGAGAGACAGACTATAGCGCAGTTCCTACCGATCTCCACGTTGTGGGCAATGTGGACTAGGTTATCGATCTTGGTCCCCTCGCCTATTATGGTGTTTGAGAGGGCGCCCCGATCGATGCAAGTATTGGCTCCTATTTCTACACGATCTTCAATGACCACCGATCCAAAATTGGGAAATCTCTCGTATTCTCCAACCTCGTTCTTTTCGTATCCGAAGCCTTCAGAGCCTATTACACATCCTGACTTGATCTTGACCCCTTTTCCTATTTTTATATCGTCGTGAATTTGCACGTGTGAAGAAATAATTGTTTCACTTTGAACTGTGACATTATTACCTATTACAGAATAGGGGCCAACAAAAACATCGCCATCGATCAAGCAGTTTTTCGCAATGATGGCTGAAGGGTGAATACCCGATGACTGCTTAGTTGGGAAGAAATAGTTTGCACATCGGATGAACCAGAGCCGAGGATTTTCAACGAAAATGAGGGTTTTCTCATTTTGTATTGATGGTTTTACGTCATCACAACACAATATAACCCCTGCTTTGGATTCCTCGAGCAGGGGAATGGCTTTGCTTCCTTTCGTACTGCAGAAGGATAAACTACCGGGGTTCCCATTCTGTAGAGAACAGACATTATCAAAACGCCTTTTCCTTTCTCCAATTATCGTAACCTTTGACAGAGATATAAGCTTCTCAATGTCTTTTACCGTAAAGGCATTATTTGTAGGACCCATTGGATAGATAAAAAAGAGTTGAAAAAGAATATATGGTTTGCTTACAATTCCTCAAGGGATATCACCTTAATACATAATTTTTTGGTATATTTCTAATAAATTACTGCAAACTATTCTACTATCGTGGGTTTTTTCAGCATATAGCCTTCCCTCCTTGCCAATTTTCTCGCGTAGATGCTGATCAGTGATCAAAGATTCAAGGCGAGTATAGAGGTTCTTGGGAGTAACGTTTATTATTGGCATATCGTTGAATTGAGGGAATTTCTTTTTATAGTCCTCGTTAATGTAGCAGAGCGTTGGCTTCGCGAGAGCCATACTCTCCACGGAAAATTTTCCGTGCCAGCCACATCCGAACTGGTCAACAACAATGTCTGCTATATTCAACCATTCTCTCACAGTCGAGTTCGGCATGTTATAAAGGAGTTTAAAATTAACATTATATTTTTTCTTTAATTTCTTTATGGAATCAATGACAATAGGTGTCCCCTTTCTCCTCATATTCGAAGGCGCATGAACGATTACTACTTCATCTTCTTCTTTACGATAAAAAGTAGAATCAAATGGTTTCCAATATTCAAGGTCGCATGGTAAGGTCATCACTAAATACGGAATTGAATAATAATCAAGTAATTGGGAGTTATCTACTCCGGACATAATGGCATTAGCATTATCAGCCCAAAATTTTACCCTTTTTTTCTTTTTATAAATATTACAAGGACTTTTACAATAATTACATTTACTTCTATCATCAATTTCTTCTAATACAGGAATACTACATCTTATGTCACTACCCATGAAACTCATTAGTATTTTCTTATTTGTCATCTTTAAAAATGGCACATCGATATATAAGGGGATAATTGATGCGCCGGAAAAGAAGTGAAAGACATCAAAGTCTCGTATAAAGCGTATCAAGTGATTGAACCCTTGAAACCTGCGAAAAATGGAATTTTCATGTGTCCGAATGACCTCGTCGTGAAAATACCCGAAACGTTGAGGCCTGTTTACGATAACCCTGGCATCGACCCCCATACGCCTTAGACCCTTACGATATTCCGTTAATACCCCCGCCGCGTTCGTAATGCCAAGAAAGACCTTCATATCTTCAACCCAACTAAGTACGTGCAAGTACTTGATGTCTTTATTTATCGAATATAAATGCGGACTTGTGTGGATATAATTTTCTCATAATTAATCTTTCATTAAATCTTACAATAACAGGGCGCTGAATATACATACTCCCTTCATGTCCGTCGATATTTTCATTATGAAAGAGAAAAGTGTCACTAATGTACTTGTATAAATTATCAGCACAAAAATTTCATGAATATAGTTAAACAAAAGTAATTTAGTAAATACTCAATGAAGGTTTTACTAGTATGAACTGTCTTGTTACAGGAGGCGTTGGGCGATTAGGTACCGAACTAATTAAACAGCTTGTATCCTCGGGGCATAAAGTCAAAGCATTCGATCTTCCTATGGCTAAATGGGAGGAAATTAGTGGCATTGAAGGGGTCGAGGCCGTAATGGGGGATATCAATAATGTCAATCTGATCTCGAAGGCCACTATCAATGTTGATCTTATATTTCATCTAGCCGCGCTCCTCCCACCCAGAAGCGAGTTCGATAGAAAAACCACAATGAAAGTAAATGTAGAGGGAACCAGGAATATCATCAAGGCTCAGGAGTTGAACAAGGAACTCTCCATTGTTTTCGCATCTTCAGTCTCAACCTATGGCATTACTACCCTTATGGAACCACCTATACGTGAAGATTGTCCTCAAAAATCACACAACTACTATTCGGATAGCAAGATCGAGGCCGAGCGTCTTATCAGGGCTTCGGGTATTCCCTATGCTATACTCCGTATAGCTCCCATCGCAATAGCTGATCTAGTTGAACTGCCTGACACGATTCCATACAAAGCAGGCCAACGTGTCGAGTTCGTCTTTATAGACGATGCGGCAAAGGCTATCTCCGAGGCGGCCAACAATTCCAAAGTTCTCGGAAAGACCTTAAACATCGCAGGAGGTCTATCGTGGCAGATGACCGGAGCCGAATATATCACCCGGTTCTACGACGCCTTGGGGGTAGAGGTAGATGCGGTTTTCTCCGAGGAGCACACCGCCCTCGACTGGTACGACACCAGCCATAGCCAGTTCCTTGACTACCAAAGGACAAGCTTTAATGATTTTCTGGACGAACTTAGAGTATTGGCTGAGGAGCTAGGCCTGATCTGAGGTGAAAAGATTGGCTGAGACTGCTACCGGTGTCAGAGAGATCATCGACGAATCCCTAGACCTGCTGACCGAACAGAATTATGGTACAGACTCCCAGAGACTAGTGTCTAGATTGGAGTCCGTTCGCAGCGTCCTGATCCGGAACGAGAAGAAGATATGGCTCAGGACCAAGAAGGGGCGGGGGATGATCGCCGATGTTAGCGAGGCCGCGGAAAGGCTCATGAAGTCACTCGCCTCCTCAGGCGAACTGGACTCCGTCGATGCGGCCCTAGGCGATGTCGAGACACTCGCGCGGGCCATCGAGGAGGAGTCCCGCAAGAGGAGCATGGTCGTTACCTAGGGGCCTTCAACTCCGTCGCGCGCGCGCTCTGGGTTGCTGTGTGTGGTTTGATGAGGTCGGCTGAGGATGTTTGGCTGAACGTGTTTTTCAGTGGATTTCAAAACACCCTAGCGGGCGAAGCTTAGGAAGGGTGTTACTTGATTTCGATGCCTCTCTCCTCCAGGTCCTTCCTGATAAGGTCTATTAAGTAATCGGAGACCCTGAGGTAGAGCCCGGAATCCAGCAGTCTGTTTATCATCTGCATCATGACC
>SDBU01005188.1_pt1 | contig 15696 bp, 11 predicted proteins | sample 2277071 | NCBI WGS metagenome assembly SDBU01 (sample SAMN10397929, study PRJNA504765) | marine sediment metagenome | isolation source: marine sediment core GS08_GC12, 126 cmbsf | place: Arctic Ocean: Gakkel Ridge, Loki's castle | collected 2008
CCCCCGTATCAGCAACGGAAATTAGCAGGTGAGGAGAATCAAGTCCACTTCCATTATTTGCAGTTCCCTCCTGTAAAGTAATGGCAACCTTGCCTCCTGCAAAAGTATGTCGCACTGCATTGGTAATCAGATTGGCAATAACCTGTTCCATCCGGAACAAATCAACGCTAAGCTCAGGTATATCCTGCGCAGCTTGTAATTCGAGCTGTACCCCCTTTTCATGAGCCGCCCCCTCCGCCTGCAACAGCTTTCGATTTACCAGTTTCACCATATCTGTGGGAGCAATCTCCAATTTAAGTTGTCCTGCTTCAGCCAGGGAAATATCCCTCAAGTCATCAATCAAACGAGTTAACAGGAAAGTCTCATCCTTTACCGAGTTCAGTCGTTCGTTATCTGGCTCAAAGACTCCATCCAATATCCCATTTACAGTTCCTTCAATTACAGTGAGTGGTGTGCGCAGTTCATGGGTTATATCGGCCAACAATCGACGTCGTGTCTCTTCGTTCTTGCTCAAGACAGAAGCCATTTCGTTGAAGGACATCGCCAGATCTCCGATTTCATCTTTGGAGTGAACTTTTACCCGATAATCAAGCTGCCCTCTGGATATTCGACGCGCCCCCGCAGTAAGAGCATGGATGGGTTTGGTGATTTGTCGGGTAATTATCAGGCCCAGTAAAATAGCCGCGCCAACTGCAAGGAGACCCGCCAGTATGAGAGAACCTTGTACGCGGTTAAGAAAATCCTGCTCAGCCATATTCATGACAGGAGGGACAAATTCATTCCACTGCCCCATAGGTCCTCTGCTAACCCCTGCACCAGGCGTCCCCATAAAATAGAATTCCCCCACCTCCTCACCAAGGACTTCAATGAGGATACCTCCCGCCAGTCCAATGTCCTCCACATCCCTATCCAACCAATCTCTATAGTTATCACCAACTACAACTCCAGCATTATCCACCACTATCAATCTGCCGCTATCTGCTTCCCGAGAAGTTCCCAGAACACTCTGTATATCATCCCAGCTATTTTCTTCACTATAGAATAATGCCAGGCTTTGCTCAACCCTTTCAGCATATACGACATTTATACAAGAGATATACTGACGAAACTCCCTGGTGGTACTCCGATTGGTCAGATACGCCATAAGCCCAATAGAAACTACTACCATAAGTAGAAGGGCTCCGCCGAGTTTCCAATTCAGGCTACGCACTTGACTTCTCCTGAAGTTTATAGCCTACACCATAAACAGTGATAATATGCCTGGGATAATTAGGGTCAGGCTCAATCTTCTTGCGCAGGTTCTTTATATGGCTATCAATAGTACGTTCATACCCTTCATACGAGTCACCCTGGGTCTCATCCAGCAATTTCATACGGCTGTAAACACGGCCCGGGTGCTGAACCATTACATTTAACAAATCGAACTCGGTAGAGGTCAGTTCAACGGCCTCACCAGCAATACGAGCCAGGCGTTTCTCTACATCGATGCTCAATTCACCAACCCTCAATACGGCATTATGGCTAGCATTACCTTGAGATCGCCTGAGTACGGATTTCACTCGCGAAACAAGTTCTTTGGGATCGAACGGCTTGGTAACATAATCATCTGCTCCCAGCTCCAGTCCAACAATTTTGTCAGTGACCTCGTCACGTGCCGTCAACATTATGATAGGGATATCCGCTTCTTTTCGAAGGATACGGCATACATCCCATCCTGAAATACCAGGGAGCATCAGGTCCAGAACCAGTAGGTCTGGCTGCTGATCCCTGGCTATATCCAGAGCTTCCTCTCCGTCATAGGCAACGATGACTTGATATCTCTCTCTTTCCAGATAGGCCTTCACTATATCAACGATTTTCTTCTCATCGTCGACCACCAGTATTCTTCTTTTCATAATACCCCCGGTCATTATGTGTGCTACACGTGTTATATGTCAATCTTAACCGACAAATTGAATAAAGGGGAGGCAGAACTGATGCCTGCCTCCCCATAGAATAGATAGTTAGTGAATCATCTCATGCCCATTGCTTGGCATTTTGATTCCCTGCACTTAGCTCAGAGGTATTATTTTCATTGTCAAAACACAGCGCTTCACTTCCATCACACTCATAAACCACAGATCCATACCCTGCCCTGCCAAAAGCCACGTCCTCAGCATATCGTCCGCCACCATTACATCCGCGATACCCTGTTGGCCCTACCCGATTTTCATTGATTCTCCAAATCACTCTCTGCTCCAGGCGTTCAATAATCTCGTTCGCCTGTTCCTGAGTCAATATGCCATCCTCCACTTTCTGCTCAATCGCTTCCTTCGGAGCAGCCATGATGGCCCCTATCAGGGCAACCTCGCTCCTTCCCTGCTCCTCTGCAATGTCCGCTATATTTTTTGCCCGACTTACTTTCTTATTCATTTTCCTCTCTTTTCTGGTTTCCTGATTTCAAGGTCCCTTGACCATCGCCTTCCATGATAGAACTGGAATGTGTAGAAATTATGGAGGACTTATAGCAATTTTATGTTTTTTATAAAAACCCTCTTCAAAAGGAAAAAATTACTGCAACCGCAACATGCTATAATAAACCAATAAGTGTGTGCATTTAATAAAAAGAAACGTTCTGATATTAGAGTCAGGAGATATGAGGGGACACTGCGAGCTTTCTGGCTAGGAGCATGTCAGCAGGCTGTATTCTCAATACAAAAGGAGAGATCAGATGAAGGAAATTGAACTGGTACTTAGCAAGCGTGAAATTCTGGGAAAGAAAGTTAGACATCTACGCCGCCAGGGAATGACTCCAGTACATCTATTTGGGCCTACCGCTAAATCGGTTGCCCTGCAAGGAGATACCGAGGTCCTTGAGAAAGTGCTTAAGGAGGAGGGCAAGGTGGCTCTTATCAGTCTTAAGATTGAAAAGGAAAAAAGAGCAAAGCACGTTATAATTCGAGAGATTCAACGCGATACAATGACGAGACAGTTGCTGCATATAGATTTTTATCAGGTGAAAATGACTGAGATGGTGAAGACGGAGGTTCCTGTAGTGTTGGTAGGAGAAGCACCGGCAATGAAAATAACAGGCAACATGCTGGAACACGAACTCAATACAATAAGTGTCGAGAGCCTCCCTTCCAAGCTTCCGGCCGGTATAGAACTCGATATCAGCTCTCTCTCACAGAGAGGGCAGGCACTAAGAATAAAGGACATCGTCCCTGGAGATGGAGTCTCAATCCTCAACCAACCAGAGCAGGTAATAGTGAAAATTACCGTACCACGCCTGCGTAAAGAAGATCAACCAGAAAGTATTTCAACGGAAGAGAAGGCACCTGCTGAGCCGACTGCTTCTGAAAAAGAAAGCCCGGCAGAAGGATAGTATCTGGCACAGCCCTATAGGGCTGTGCCTTTTTCATTTCTTCCTTCGTTGTAGCACTCGTACAAGCCCCAGAAGGATATTCATTCTGGGGGTCTTCTGCATATAGCGTACGTAATCATCTCCCAGACTTACGGCAAGGCGCATATCTTCCTGAACAGATATCAAGTAAACGCAGGCCATGCCAGCAATTCCCATGACCAAAGGTATCCAATGCTGGCCAAAGAAAATAACAACAACGTACATGAGAAGCCAACCCAGGTACAATGGATGGCGAACCAAAGAGTAAATTCCGCTATCAACTATAGGTATGGTATCAATCCACCCCTTGCTCTTAGATCTTCCATAAATCATAATCAGAGGAAGGATAATCAAAATGGCACCACAAACCCAAACCGCCCATCCAACATACCACAACGCCCGCACAGCAGTAGGCCTCGTTAAAAACCAGGATAATATCCATGCTATAACCAACATGACGATAGCGCCCCCCCACACAACCATGCCCGTTCGCCTGCTCCACTGTTTCATGCCCATAGCCTCCTCTCTTAAATGATATGTCCCGCATTCAGTAACAAAACAGATTTACCATATTATATATCCCGGTAAGCCAATAGAAAAGATGCTGGATTATTTAATATATGACCTTTATACTAACAATCAGTTCAATTCTGTAAAATCGTTTCTCTCAGGATATACTTTTGACTGCAAGGCAAGCGATTTTCAAATAGCTTTATATCAATATATTGAAAAGCTCAACAGGAGGATGCAATGTTCGAAGTGATTGCCAGAGTCATATCTCAACAAGGCAGCTGTGAAGCGGGACACAATGTGGGAGACGAATTCGTCATCGGTCAATACACACCCTGCGGTATGTGTGCATGGGCTTTCTGCTCGGTCTTCCCTTTTGCGGGAGTTCTACAGTTTGGAGCATCTTTTCCCTGGGAGGAAGATGCCGACACCTCCGTCGTAGCCTGCCCCGACCCTGCTAATCCAGTGGTATTTGAATTAAACCGGGGCAAGGCTCTCTGACAGGAAGCCTGAAGAAAAACAGGTAAACTTCCTCCGTATCACTAGCCCCGCTAGCTGGCTTCCTTCATTGGCCCCCATTTAATAATATATCTCTCCCTGGCCTGTGGATTAACCAAAACCAGGGGCCACTCCTTTCTCATAACACGAGATATCTCTTCAGCGGGACGACGCCACCGCTCCGCCTCAGCCACAGGTGAGAAAAAGGCAGAATGCCCTGTCACAATGACTTTATCCAAAGTCAACAGCGGATTACCTGTAGCAGGTGGATCGGTATTAAGAACATCCAATGCCGCCATAGCTATTCTCCCCTCTTTAAGAGCACTGTATAGAGCTTCCTCATCTACAAGGCCACCTCGAGCGCAATTTATCAGGCATGCGGTAGGCTTCATCTCTGCAAGTGCCCCTTCGTTTATAATGTGCATTGTCGCTTCATTCAAAGCTGCATGTATAGAGACATAATCGGCCTCACGAAGCAACCTCTTCCATTCCGTTAACTCCACTCCCAGGTGTGCAGCCACTTCTCCGGAAATGTAGGGGTCAAAAGCAATAACCCTCATTCCAAAAGCCTTTGCCCTCACCACCACTTCCCTGCCTATTCTGCCTAGGCCCAGTAATCCCAATGTCTGACTGCTTAATCGTGTAAGCTTGGGCCAGACGGTGTTCTGTATCAGTGGATCATCCGGGGTTAATCCCCACCTGCCTCCCTTGACCAGGGAGTTCAATTGAACCACCCTGCGAGCACATGCCAGTAATAGGGCCATGGTATGATCAGCCACTTCTTTAACGCAATAATCAGGAACGTTAGCTACCAGGATGCCTTGCTCCGTTGCTGCTTCAATATCCACGCAGTCGAATCCAACCTGTGTATTGGCAATAAGTCGACAGTGCTCCAAAGATTCAAGCACTCTTCGTGTTACAGGTAAAAGGCTGGCCACAGTGATTATTGCATCAGCATCCTGGGTAAAGGAGATAAACTCGTCTTCACTCTGGCAATGTTTCTTTACAAATTCTGCTCCCAGTTCCTCGAATTTTCGTGGATATTTATCAGGTTCGCCTTTTATGTCAAGTGGCATTACTACCTTGAAACTCATATTTTCTCCTTTATTATAATAAAACCTATGCTATCAGCTAACCCTCGTCTACTCCCTGTGCCAGGTCAAGTATCCTGCCTGGCTGTGTGAACAGCAGACGAAGCCCGATACGCGAAATATCAATTTGTAGCATCCTGGATAATGCTTTGCCATAAAGCAACAACTGTGGTCGGTATCGCTCCGCGATATCAGACAGCGATGCATCATCAGAAATTTCGTTACTTTTGAAATCCAGGATAATGGCTTTCCGCGGCTTGCCGTCTGCGCCACGAGTGATAACTACCCTGTCAAAAACACCTGTTATCCAGCTCTCACCAAGCACAACCTCAAAATGCTTCTCCTTCCAAAGCACTACGTCACCCGGTGGCCGGGAAAAAACGCGACGCAGTCCCTCGGAGCCAAGGGTCTGTCGAAATTGCCCGATGGCCTTTTGTTTTACCTGCTCTCTGCCAGACGAGCGTTCATGCCATCTCTGAATCAATTCTTCCTCGTCTATCTCATCAACCCAGGAAAGACTGCTGAATAATTCATGCACAGCCGAGCCCAGTTCCTGGCTATCACTGGCCAGAGCAGAAAATAGCAAGCCGGCACTCCTTTCCGTTTCCTCCAATTCCGACGGCGACACGCGGATAAGACGTTTGCGAAGGGAATCTCTCTTCCTGAAATCCCCTGGCAGCACCCGTTCCTCAAGCGGTTCCGTAACCTCCTCTTTGGATGACTGGAGATACCAGTTCCGTTCCCCTTTCTCATAGAGACAGTCACATTCTTCTCCGTTTATCTCAATTTTCTTGTCTATATCTTTTACCAGAAGATCTCCCTCAAGCTGATTCTTTAACAGCGTAGCCGATGTCACCATGTTGGAATTAGGACCGGGAAAACTGGTAACCATATATAGCCCCTGTTTGGCGCGTGTAAGGGCAACATACAGAACACAGAGGGATTCGAAGCAGGCTTTCTCATCGTATTTAAGTAACTCCTCAGCGAGGACAGTGTCGTTCTGTGCGATAATTTTACGGGGCATTTCCAGCACCCAGGACTCCTCTTTTGCGGAGTTGCCAGCCATAATAATGTCGGGATGGTCTCCTTTTGCGATACTACTTTCCTGCAAATCAGGCGCGATGACAATGTCGAATCCGAGCCCTTTGGATTGGTGAATGGTCATGACACGAACGGCATTGTCAGCGGGAGGTTCATTGAGGGTGTAACTATCGATAAAGCGCAGAAATGCATTGCAATCACGGTTACCCTGTCCATCAAACTCGACAGCCGCATCAACCAGGTCATTTAGCCTCTTATTGCCAAAATCACCAAGCGGCTGTACTGTTTCCAGTCGTTTCCCCCAGTTATATATAAAGCGCTGAAACCCTGAGCTCTGAATTTCAGCAAGCAGCTGCAGAGAAAGATTCCCCTTGCCCTGCTTTTTCTTTTCAAAATATCTGCCCAGTGGACTCATCTGCAAATGACGCCAGGCAAAGGTATCTCCAGGATGCGCTGCAAACTTTACCAGTGACAGCAGCACCAGGACAACCGGGCAGTTCTTGATAGTCGCCTTTCCTTCATGAACAATATTCATCCCACTGCATTCCCCGCGAAGGAAATCGACAACGTCCTTTCCCTCGTCATTGCTTCGCACCAGTACCGTCACCGATAGACCTCGCTTCAGCGGATCGAGTTCCTTAAGAATATCAGCGACGACTCGGTGGCGATCACTTTTGCCAGGTTTCTTTTTACCTTCGGGGCACTTAGGCTCTAACAGAACGGCATACCCAGTCTCTGGCACCTGCCCCTGCTGACACTGATGTTCCTGCCAGAACCTCTGCCACTGTTCAATTGCATTCAGCGGCAGAGCATCCTGAGGAAGGCTGGTGAATACCTTGTTAACGGTGTCTATTATGGACTGGCAGGAACGAAATGATCTGCTTATCGGGACAAGCTCAATTCGCCCGTCATAGCGTTGTAATATATCGCCGAAGAGACGGGCATTACCGCCACGCCATCCATATATCGCCTGTTTAACATCACCAACATAGAAAAAGCTCCGCTGCCCACTGTTATCCTGCAAGACCTCATCAATCAGGTTGCTGAGCACTTCCCACTGCAGGTCGCTCGTATCCTGAAATTCATCCAGCAGCCAATGGTCAAGCTTGCAATCAAGCCGATAGTCGATGTAAAGCCGTACCTCTTCTCTTGAGAGCCGGCTCAACCGGGCACCGCCGCTATAGCGGTTGGCCCCCGTCAACAGATACTGGGCATCGGTAAAAGTAAGCCTACCCCTCCGTCGCACCATCTCATCGTAGACCGCCTCATAACAATCCAGTACTCGATATATACCCTGGGTCCTCGCCACCGCCACTCCAAGCTCCGTTTTCATGACATGCCCTAGCAATTCAGTCACAAACCGGCACTGCGCAGAGGACAGATCACAGACTGTATGATCTATCCTGATGCTGGCACTCCCGTTACGTAAAGACTCAATCCCAGGGATAAGTTTTTCAAACAGATACTCTATATCTCGTGTCCATCGTGAGTTACTATCAAAAACACGTACGGCGTCGATAAATGTTTGCCATCTTTCTCTGGTTTTCTCGGAAAAGATAGATAGTTCACTTTCAATCCCATCCACTGCGGCATCAACATGAAATAGTTTCCCCAACCAGGGAGAACCCTCTGCCCAGATTCTTTCTTCCTGCCCCCAGGCTTCTTCTACCGGCATGGACTGATAATAACGTTGGTACTTGTCGATAAATCTATTTAGATTTCTTTCCAGTCCTTTCTCTTCCAATCCAAAAGTGGCCTGCTTGAACGCTTCAATAAAATCCTGCTGCGCAGCAGCATCCACGTAGCGAGTGTTAAATATGCTGCTCAAAACCTCCTGTTGAGCGCCCTTCGCCGTGGCTCCTTCTCCTTCCATCAATTGAAATCCTGCGGATATGCCAAGCTCCATTGGGAAGCTGCCAAGCACGCTGACGGTGAAGCTATCCAGCGTACCGATATAAAGCCGGTGCAAATCATTAAGGAAACCCCTGAGCAGTCGCACAAAATCACTCGTGACCAACCCCCGCACGTCTATTCGTTCAGCGGTCTTAGCTGCTCCCTCCGTAGAGCAGGAGGCTTCACACAAATACCTTACCACGGAATCAAAAATCTCCCCTGCCGCCTTCCGCGAAAAAGTGAAAGCTGCAATACGGTCAGGAGACACACCGTGCGCCATGAGCTCTATGTAGCGGTGAGTAAGCTGAAAAGTCTTTCCTGAGCCAGCGGATGCCGATATAGCTTTGTGGCCGATATGTGTTGACATTATTGCTGCTCTCCTCGCCCTTCCTTCATAAACAACTCAAATTCACCCACATCCACGCACTCATCTGCAGCCATTGGGAACAGCTTTTCAAAGCTGTCATACTGCACTTTCCCAGATGGCTGCCAGAACCTTCGTGCTTTGACATCCTTTATTATCCCCTCGGCACAAGCCCTGGCAGAATTCAGCAGCCCGTCATTGAAATCATTCCAGATAACCACATTCGTTTCTGTTACAGCCTTCGGCAGGTTAAAATATCCCAGTTCCACTTTTTCTGGCAGTTCTCTGTTACTAGCCAGTAGCAGATAATATAAAGGTAATTGAAGGTCCACCCATCGTTTGTCTTTTCCATTATTTTTAACCACAACATATTCGGCCAATCCCGTAGAGATAGTGCCCAGATGCTCCTGCTGCGGCTTTTTCGCATTATCAGAAGTCTTATAATCCAAAATACGAATAGCGCCCGTCTCCCGATGCCTGTCTATCCGATCAATCTGTCCTCGTATGAGCATCCCTCCAATTTCAGTTTCAAGCCAGAGTTCGGTTTCTTCAACCTCCCAACCCTGCTCCAGCATCTCAACCTGTACATATGCCGCTGCCCTAAGGCGCTGTCTGGCCGAGGCAAGTTGGATTTCTACCGATAGGGGAGGAGAGAGGCCAAATCTCCTCTTAACCCATTTATCCACCCTGCTGAAGAGGTACTTGATAAGCTCCGACTCTTCATAGCACCGACGCATCTTTTCGTCCGTAGTCATTCTGTGAACTACATCGTGAATCATAGAGCCGAAATCGAGCGCATCCATCTCCATTTTCTCATCACCAAGTTCTTCCATGCCAAGCATATGCTTCAAGTAGAAACGGAAGGGACAGGAAAGATAGTCCTTGAATTTTGTAGCTGACATCGTCCTCAGTAATACTTTGTTACTGGGTATATCCGCAGGAGGACTGGCCTTAAGTAGAAAACTGACCGCTGGAGGGTAATTATCCCGCCTTTCCTCTGGTTCTCTGAACAGCCTCCTGGCACGCCGCGGTAATTCCTCGTCGTCACAGCGGAAAAGCAGACGGGAAGGCCTCAGAGGGTCCCCCCTGACGCTTGTCTTGCCAACAATGAAACAGATTCGTCCACTCCTTTGGTGCGATTCGATAAGTGTGCGCATCAAATATACATCCCCTGCCAGCCGCTCAGCATCGTTCCTCAATTTTAGCTGTCTTCTAAAGGTATCGGGCAGGAAAATATCGCTCAACCGCCCTCCAGACACTGCGCCATCATTCATCCCGGTGACTATCATAAATGGGGCATCATTCCATGGCAGCTCAAGCCATCCCTCCAGGTCAACCATCGCCCCTTTTCGTTCCTTAAAGTAGCTCTGCTGACTCAGGCTATACAGTAACAGGGCTAGCGTGGATTGCCTGTCCATCTTCAATTCCTTGACAATGCTACTGGAGAACTCACGGAGAACACTATTCACGTTGTTCGCCGCTTTGATGAACTCTCCGTCTTCGGGGGCGTCGGGATTGAGCATCCGTCCCTCATAAACGGATTGCAATAGTGAGCATAACGCACCGGCCATTTCATTGTCCTTGAGGCCTTCGATTTGCTCATGTATAAAAACTATTGCCTTGCCCAGGTGCCCATATTTCTGCATACTCTCTTCACTATTCGAGATTCCTGACGAGAAATAACTGGCTACCTTTTCCCAATCCATAGGTAAATAATGGTTCTGGAATTCATCCAGTTCCTCAAGCAATAAATGTGGTTGCAGTCCATGTTTATCTTGCAGAAATTCCAGGACTGCAGCATGTCTCAGAAATGAACTGAAATCGGTATAACTGCCCTCATTAACAAGCGAATTAAACGCCTCCAGTAGCTGACAGATAGGGTGTTCCTTCAATGGAATGCCGGCGGGGTCGAATGGTAGCAGTTTATTTTGCTCAAGCTCAGCCTCCAGGAATGGAATAATCTCCCTGCTGGGAACGCCGACGGCGATATCAGCAGGGCCAAACCTATTGGATTCCTCCGCTATTAGTTGTAATACCTTATGACTCTGAGCCCTGGGAGATCCAGAGAGGATGACATTCCTTTCGGCTTCAGGAATATCGATGCGTATCTCAGCCCATTTCTCCACTGTTGGGCGACCCCACCTGTCGAAGCAATCCGCCACGGATTCGGGGGCATGTACCAGTACAACAACAGTTGTTTGCTTCGCAATGTGCTCCAGCGCACGGACCATAAGCGGAGTCGGGTCGGATACCGCTGCCAGCACCACCCTTTCGATTTCTTGCGGTATTTCCGGATTTTCAGCTCGCACAAGCATGGTTTCATAGATATCTTTTTTCCCCAGACACTGCAATCGAGACAGATAGGCTTTTTCCAGACTGGCCAGGTCCTGCCAGCGCTCCAGTTCTTCAAGCATGCCAGCATAGTCTTTAATTACGCCAGCGATGCTGAGTCCCCCATCCAGCAATTCATTCCGCAGTTGTTGAATTATTTCAGCTGTATGCAATGCCCATGAAAAATCCTGTTTTGGGGCACCAGAGGGGAAAAGCCCGTGATATTCAGCCAGGTCTGCCTTCAGCAGCATGTCGGCCCATACTGCCGTTACCTCTATACGGCTGGCTTCGACTGTCGATTCATCACCTGAGCGCAGAAAGAAGTCAGAGGTCTCCACTCGCGGAGAAAGCAGGGCTGTACTTTGCCGTTCGCAATGTAGCGCCAGCGCTTCCCTTAGCCGACGTCCTGCCTGCCTCGTCTGGACAACCACCAACTCGTTTCCAAGGTCAACTGGGCCTGACAACTCCTCTGGCAGCAGGTACTCCCGCACCTTTACCGTGAGCGGCGCATCCCAACCCAGAAAACGACGCTCTAGCGGCATAAGACATCAAAAATTAGCCTGGCCATCATCAATAATCAGTCTAGCACAAATTTAGTGGACAGGAGCAGTACTATGGATTTTGACCCTGCTTCTACACCATGCTATCCTGCTAAATGAAAAGATCCACGCGTCCTCGCTCTCCTATATGGTTGAAGCACATGAATGATTCCAAAGGGCAGATAAGGTCTTCGCTTGTCAACGTCCCTAATGCCCTCACAGCAGTACGCGTCATCTTAGCTGTTGTTGTCGCTATTCTTTTGATTCAGGCAACTACGACAGGAATAATATGGGCTGGCATTTTACTGTTAATTGCCTGGGGCACCGATGGCCTGGATGGATTTCTGGCTCGCAAGTTGAAGCAACAGACCCTGTTTGGCTCACTTTTTGACCTGGTAGCTGACCGTTGTATTATGACTCCTGCCCTGATTATCACCATTATCGGAGGGTACTGGCAACGGACAGCTGGCCTTATGCCTTTCAATCCCTATCCTTACGCAGCAGTTGTGTTTATTGCCGATATTACAGTGCTGATAGGGGTGATAACCTTGGTGAGGAAGCGGCGCACCCGTGCCATGAATTTTCCTCCTCCCACTCAGATAGCCAGAGTTTCATACTCTGTACAGATGATAACGCTGATTCTAGGTGTTTGGGGAGTAGGACCAAACGCCCTGCTTGTTACCTTCATGTACCTCACAATTATTGTTACTGTACTCGCCTTTTACACCTATCTGAAAAAAGCAAGCTACGTTTTTACCTCTTAGAGGTCCCTGAGTTTTGATGCAGCCGCCTCAACCGCGGCTACAGTACGAGGGTCATCCTCCCATCTGTGAAACATCTCTGGTGTAATTGTTTTCGAATGTGCGGCTTTCCCAATCATTTGGTACAACCCACCAATACTGCATTCTTGGTGACGACCACATCTAACACAGGGAGGAGTGCATGAGGAGTATTCGACAACATCTAATAGCTTTACTCTCCTGAGTTTATAGCGTAACTGTTCTACCGCAGCATCAGCGGTCCTGTACCCACAGACAACCCCCACAAATGGTTTATCCTGAATTGCCCTGGTCACATGATAATATCCATGGAAACGCTCTAAAAAAGTTAACGCGGCTGCATTTATTCCCCCGCTATAGACGGGACTTCCAACAATAATAGCATCGGCCTCTTTAATCTTCTGATAGTAAGGAAACAGGTCATCTTCAAGCATGCATACCTGTGGTTTGGCGCACAACCATGAACAGCCCTTGCAACCTGAATAGACAATGTCAGTTAACTTAACGAACTCGATTTCGTGGCCACTTTTGTCCATGATCGTTTTGACTATTCTGTCCACGTTTCCAAACCGATCGACAGTTCCGGAGCTGAAGCCTATTACTTTCACCTTTTCCTCCTTAAAATGCCGTTATCATTATATAGATTATAGACTACTCTATGGAATGTTCATTCAATAGTATTGCCATTTAGTAATCTACAAATTATAGCTATTCTCCACCAACCTTACCAGGTCGATGAAGTTTGCTCCGCTCAAGCCGCCGTATCTTTGCACATCTGAAATCAAAATAATAAGAGATCCCTGTTTCCATATTCATAGAGGGAAACATTATTGGATTTATCCAACCAAAATTGTCTGACCGTAATTTCTAAAGAGTCTTGACATTAGCCAGCACATGTTATTGAACCCCTTTCAGATTTACTATACACTGACACTACATGTAATGTACGCTATTTACAAAGGAATAAAATATAAACCGGTACCTAGTAATGATTAAGATTTTACATACGGCCGATATCCACCTTGGTAAGGAATTTTCCTTCCTACGGGAGAGGGGCAGAGAATACAGAAACCAGTTGCTTGCAACTTTTGAGAAAATAGTGGACTTGGCTATAAGTGAAGATGTCTCTCTTCTCCTTATTGCAGGCGACCTCTTTGACACTAATCGTGTGCATGGAATCATTATTGGGAAGGCATTAACTGCGTTCAAAAAACTGGAGAGCAAAGGCATCCGTGTATGCATTATCCCAGGAACCCATGATATTTATAATGAGGATTCCATATATCGGTTCGTGAATTTTCCATCGAACGTTACAGTGTTTACTCCTGCATATGACCATAAGCTTTATGAAGACCTCGATTTGACAGTTTATGGCGAGGTTTTTGAAGGCAGATATGTGGATGAAAGTCCTATTCAGCGATTGTCGTTGTCCAAAGACTCGAAATATCACGTTGGCATGGCTCATTGCTCTATCAGAATCGAAGGCTGGATAGAAAAAGATGCCCTGTTGCTTGGCAGAAATGAGATAGCAACCTCGGGACTCGACTACCTTGCTTTGGGGCACTGGCATTCTTTTCAGGACTTCAGCCAGGGAGATACAAAAGCGTTCTACTGCGGGGCGCCTGAACCTGTATCCATGGACCAGAAAGGCGCGGGGAATGTGCTCATGGTTGCCATCCACGAGAAAGGGAATATCTCAGTCACGCCAATCCGTGTAGGTACCATGCAATTCGCTAAACTGTCCATAGACGTTGGCTTAACTAAATCCATCGCTGATATTGTGCAGCAGGTTGAAGCTAAGGTTGACCCAAACCTGATTTTAGAACTAACGCTGGAGGGGCTCTGCAGCATGGACTATGACCTTAACCCCCGCGAAATAGAAGATGAACTGGGTGATAGATTTTTCTATCTTCGCGTTGTAGATAAGTCACACCCCAGCTTAGAGGAAGTGTCACTTGAAAATATCCCGGAAGAAACGGTAGGGGGAAAGTTCATAAAAATCATGCAGGAGAGAATCGAATCGGCTGACGATGAAGAGGACAAGGAACTTTACAGGGAAGCTTTAAAACTGGGATTTGCTTGTCTGCAGGGGCGTACACAGGTGATAGAGTGATACTTAGAAGCATAACTGTTAAAAGACTCAAAGCGATAAGACGGGACAGAACCATAGATTTTTCCCCTGGCCTGAATATCATCAAAGGAAGCGATAACGAAGCAGGGAAAACGTCTTTACGTGTAGCGATAACCAAGGCACTATTCCAGGACCCAACTACTTCTCAAAAAGAAATACTTGCGTTAACAAGCTGGGGTACAGATGAGCCTTGGGAAGTTGCCCTTGAGTTTGACAGTGACCTGAAGTCCTATCATATAAGCAAAAGTCTGAAAAATGGCTCATGTGAACTTACATGTAAAGGCTCAGGTGAACGTTCTCTTACTAACAAAAAGGCTATCGCAGCCAGTATAGCTGATTTTACTGGCTGCCCCTCGGAGACTTTCTTCGAAAGCACGGCATGCATCGGACAGGATGAGTTGATAAGGCTCATCCCTCTAAGCACAACAAATAAAGAAAGGGATAAGGCTTCTGGAACGATAACCCAGAGATTGCAGGCCGCAATCAGCGGTGCAAAAGAAACAGACGTCTCTGCTATTATCTCGAAGCTTTATGACAAAACACATAAAAAAAATGCTAATGGCCCATACGCCAAAATACAGCAAATCTCAAAAAGCATTGAAGACCTTAATCGCGATAAATTTGGACTAGAAGAAAAAATCAACGGCGTTATGAAAAATAGAAGGGACTTAGACAGAGTTAAAAAAGAGCTGGCTGGAATAAACGGAAGCTTACCTGTTAAGCAACAACTGGTTGAGAATAATAAAAAAATAGTGGCGTTGCAGGAAACCGTCAAGAGGGATAAAGCACAGTACGAAATTTTCGAGAGAGCGAAGAATTATCAATCGGACCTGGGTAGTCTGAATGAAAAACTAAAGCAAATTACTTGTTTCTCTGGAGCCGAGGAGAAAATGAAGCAACTGGACAATGCAAAAGAGAAGCAAGATGAGCTAGAAACTCAAAAGAAGAACGTACAGGAAGATGCAAAAAGGCTCGGTAGGCAGAAACCTGCCCTGTGGATGCTTATATCAGGGGGCATTCTGTTAGTAGTGGGGCTAACAGGGTTATTCATCAACAAATACCTGGGCATTGTGGCTGCAATAGGGCTTCCTTTCTCGGTATATTGGGCGATTTCTCAAACAGCCTGGAAGAGACAAA
>SDBU01005189.1_pt1 | contig 15695 bp, 26 predicted proteins | sample 2277071 | NCBI WGS metagenome assembly SDBU01 (sample SAMN10397929, study PRJNA504765) | marine sediment metagenome | isolation source: marine sediment core GS08_GC12, 126 cmbsf | place: Arctic Ocean: Gakkel Ridge, Loki's castle | collected 2008
GATGGCGGCATAGCTCTCAAAGCGGCTGCTCTTCCCAATGCCTGGATAAGCGGCCAGAGCATCGCCAACCACTTCGACGATAACGGGCAAGCACATCTCAATTATATAGACATACACGACGTTCCTGGGGACTATCCCGCAAAAGTGCAACTGAAAGCAGCCGAAGCGCAAGCTCATACCAAGATGTGGTTAGGGGCTAGAATACGAGACAGACAGTATGACGGTGGTTTGTGGCATGAGGGTGAGGACTTCGACAACTGGACTAGCGAGCCTGCTGATGCTAATGCCAGCGCGGGCAACTACGGACGCTATGCGCACAACACACTGCAACAGACGGTGACTGCTAGTGGTCAAGTTGCTGTGGCCAATAACATCGTGGTCAACATCAACCCGTCGGGGATAGATAGGATACTCATTGTGGGAGTGGCTGCTTGGGATGTCCCCGCTGGCGCGCTCCCCACAGGTGTGACATTTGGCGCTGCACCGTTAACGAGGTCAACCCTAGGGGCTGCGACAGCGGGCAATCTGGGTTGCAGCATTTGGTATTTAGTGAATCCAGCGGTGGGTGCAGCCAATGTGACCGTTACATTTGCAGGCGTTCAGAATTGGATAGGGTGTGGGTGTACCGTTTATGAGGGTGTATGCCAAAAAAGTCCACTCAGCGGCACCGGTGTCGCTAATAATGGCAACTCGAACGCGCCGACGGTGACAGTGCCGAGTGAGGCTGGTGATATGGTAGTGGACGCAGTGATGTTTGATGGGTTCCAGGTAGGCGTGCAAGGTGCAGGCCAAACACTCAGATGGTCGGTGACGGACGGCATTAACTACTACGGGCAAGGGAGCGAGGAGGTTGCCACAGGCACGTCAACGGTTATGGATTGGGTTAATGCGGGTGCTGCCCAGAACTGGATTTCAGTTGGTGTGTCCCTTATTCCAGCAGCCACTCCAATCTGTCCGCATATCGGAGAGTTGGCTGTTGCCACACCGCCTGTTGGGGACTACCGAGTACTTGCCAGAGTAAGGGGTGCTCTCCTGAGTGATTTTGAAGTAGCGATGGGCTACGAATATGGTGGTGTGGACTATGACCCTTCATTGCCAGTCAACTATGAGTCAGTCCCTGCCGATAATGTGTGGGGGGTTTTAGACATAGGCTCACTGGTAATACCGCCAGGTGGTGTGCCTGACGGGGCGACCATCGGGACAGTCACGCTCCGGCTGGCTATCTATCATATAACGCACGGCGTTGCCCGCAACTTAGAGGTAGATTGGGTGATGCTGATGCCTGTGGACTTCGGCGACGGCTACTCAATGAAGGATTCAGCACAGGAAGTAATGGTATCCGATACAATCAGTCGCACCCCCGAGATAACCCGATGGGATACCGCTGACCTATTCCTGGGTCGCCCCGTCCAAGAGGGAAGCCCGCCCTTTGTTGACCCTGACGGATTCCGAGTCTACTACGTTTGGGATAACGGCACGGGGGCTGACATAACCAACGGCGCAGATGTGGTGGCTCGCATAAGGTCTCGCTGGATGGTGTTGGCATGATAGAAGTTCGGGTTTACAGGACTTACGCCAAGAATGAACTGCTTGATCCGATTCCCAAGTGGGATTCTCTAAACTATTCCACATCCCTACACGGGGGCTTCAAGGACTGCCATCTGGTCGCTCCCATGGAACTGGGTGAGATATGGCTGTATCTCCAAAGGCTTGGTCAAGAAGGGCGGCACTTCGCCCACCTGGAGATTGTAGAAAACCAAGCTATCAGATGGGAAGGCCGTATAATATCGGCGGGCTTCGCTATCTCCAGCGGGGTGCCGTCTCTAGCGTTAGGTGCTCTAGGATACTGGTCAAGCTGTCACGACCAGCGGATAACGACGGTTGACTATTCGGCGGGCGTCCACACGGTTGACTCAATCATCAAGGCAATGCTCACCGCCAAGTGCCCCAACATCAATAGCGACCAGTCGAACATAGACGCCGTAGCGGGCAACGTGCAACTCGTCTTACCTGTGGATAAATACACGACGGACCATATCATCAAGGAGCTTGCCCCCCTTGGTGATTCGTCCGATAACACCTACTATGCCGCCGTGTGGGAAGACAGGCTCTTTCATTATCATGCTCGCTCGATAGATGCCGTGGATTGGAAAGTGCGATTGAGAGACATAAGCCGTGGCAGCCTCATGCAGGCGGCTCAACATCTCCGCACAAGAGCGGACGCCTGGGATGGCGCAGCGCGCACAGCCGAAGCCTACGACGCCGACGCAGAGAAGGTCTATCCCATTCGGGACATGGTGGTGAGCGTGCCTTCTGGTACTACCGCCGCGCGCGCAGAGGACGCCAGAGACCGATTCATACAGGAGCGGAAAGACCCACAGCAGACAAGCCAGTTCACCATCACGGCACAGCCCTTACAGGTCACGACGTTCGGCCCCGTGACGGGCAACTTGATGTCAGCGGTTAGAGCGGGCGATGTGGTGCGAATCATAGGCCTGATACCAGCGTCGGCGGCAAGCCCCCAACTGGATAACCTCAGGACGTTCTACTTGCTCGAAACTCGCTATGATGCTGGACGCAATGTGCTAACGATGATACCCGATAGGCCACCCTCGAGATTGGATGTATTACTGGCCCGACAGGGAATAGAGTTGACACGATGACAGCAATTCTGCGCAACTCTCAATGTCGTCAAAGCGATAGTCGCCGATTGCTCGACCACTGCCCCATGCCGCATTTTCGGCGTTCAGCCATCGAATATGACGACGAACCTGAGTCACCGATAGACGCTCGAAACCCTTTTTCTCTAGCGCCCCCATCTGTTCCTGAGTGGTCGCATAGACCATCTCGCACTCGTTGGCAAAGTTCCGTGGGTGCTTGTGCCAGTATGTCTTCCGCATTGTTATCCTCCTATTTGTCACTAGCTGACGTAATCGTAGCAATCCATGCAGACCAAGCCGAAACTGGATCGCAGGATGATATTTGTGGGCTTGCCACAGTGCGAGCAACGGTGCTGATAAGTCAGTTCTCGCGCTTTCTTACTGGCTTCCATTGCACAGTCAACGCAACAAAACTGTTCTCTCGCTTCCAACCGTGCCCCAGCTTCGTTCATTGTTGCTGCGTTAAAATTCACCATCCCTGTATGTCCGCACTTGTAGGTCACTTCCAGCTTTTCCATTTCATGCCCTCCTCTGGGTGTTCCTGTATCTATCCTTCTACACCGATGCCCGGTCGTAGCACTCTGGGCATACGGGGCCGGTACTCGATGTCATGCTAGCCACACCACCGCAGATGTGGCACCGGCGGGTTCTAATGCTAGCGGGTTTGCGGGTGGCGTTGCAGTCGCTACAGTACTTCGTGGCATATTTGGCCCTGAGCTCGGGCTCTTCATATGCCCTGTAGGTGGCCACTACAATACCGTGGCCGCACTCAGTTGCGTAGCGGACTGGGTAGTATTTCATCATGCCCTGATTGTCTACTACCTCTGGCCCCATATGGTCAACTACGTCGTCTGTTGCTGCGACGGTTCCTGGATATATCCCCTGTATGTATTCCATTTCCGTTTCCTCTCACTCTCTACGTACATTATTATACCATCCCTATGGGGTACTGCAAGTACTTATACCTGCCGCTATTTGCAGATGAGGAGAATCGAATGATTGAAATCGACAAAGTGTACCTGCTAGGATTAGCTGAAGCGGGCGACGCTGAGCTTCTGAGAAAGCTGGGAATTGAGTTGCTGATTCTGTGTCATCAAGGAATGACGTGGCCGCACGTGAAAGATATGGGGGTCGTAGCCCTCAATATCGAGGAGGATGGCAGTGCCCCCAAATGGATTGTTGAAGACATGGCCGCCCTTGCTCGGCAGTCATACGGTAAGAGGGTAATGGCCCTGGCTGACAAGCACGGTGGGCTGTGTCAGGCAGTGTTTTTCTTGGCTTGTATCAGGACGGAGGCAATAGAGGTCATTGAGGATGTATTGCCCGAAAGGGATGGGCAACCCAAGACGGACATTCCTCCTGAGGTGAGGGCAGTATTGGCGGAGGTAGGATAGATGGAATCCTTATTTCAGTTAGCAGCGAGCATCGGGGGCATCAGCGGCTTGCTGGCGTTGGTGATCCTGGCTATGTATAGGTGGGACAGGAAGGCCAGCGAGGACAGGCTCACAGGACTGATTGAGGCCGATCAAGAGACCCGTCAGGCGAACACGGTGGCGCTGACGGAGTTAACGACGCTACTTGTGAGGTTGAACGGGAAGTGATAAGATGAGGGTGTAGGGATTCCCAATTTAGGTTGCAACACTAGAGGAAGGAGACCAGCTTATGGGGGGACCACACCGATGAACCGCAAAGTAACCATTTCTTAGAGGCCCGGCTCCATCGCCGCTGAAAGCCCCTGGCAAATGCTGGGGGCTTTCCCATTGACAAGCCCACCGAGAGGGGATAGAGTAGAGATGCTAGCACTCGGTGGTGGCGTTCTGCCTAGATAAGCAGTACGCCAGTGCACACCCACCGAGACACGATGGAGAGGCTGCTGTGAGGGTGAGTCCTTACAGGAACCTCCCCCCGCGCCACCTGGAAAACTGACGGCTATGGTGCAAACCGCAGTCGAGCCTGGGCACAGGCCAAAAGGTGCGATGACTTTGGGCGTGGGATAGGAAACGTCAAGTAGCACCCGGTAGGCGCAGAAGAGGGACCGTCCCCATCGGACGGTCTCTTGCTTTATGACACAACTACCCATTCCCCTCTCACCTGGACGACCACCGTCCTACAACTCTAACGTGCCCACTGGCCTACCTTCCGCATGTCTGCGTGGCCTAGACCCCCCAAGCCAGCTCTCCCGCATGACTATTGTTCTGTGGCGGTTGTCCCTCCGCCAATGTCCCTGTTGAAAGAGGTCTGGGACTAGAAGCCCTTGACAACTCTCATAGCGTAGAATACTATAAAAGCGTCGGAACGCTAACGAGCGTTTTAATGTAGAAAAGCCCCCGATGCAGGAGAGCATGTGCGGGGGCTTTTCGTTTTGGTAATCTCATATCCCGCCAAGCCTACCACACTTTCTAGGTACCTGCAAGTTCATGCGTGTTTTATAAATTGGTGTCGTTTTCTCTTGACAACTAGCGGTGTACTAGGTATCCTTCGGTATACCATGCAATACAGCAAAACAGTAGCCCCAATCAAAGTTGACCCTGACCTCAAGGCGGAGCTTTTTTCTCGCACGCGAGAGGGCCAATCGCTGCGCGGCCTTATCCGCGAGATGCTTGAGCACTGTAAGCATAAGTTCCCACCACGGCGTCCCAAGGTGTGATATGGCACACGTCCACTACTGGGTTATCGAACCCACCACAGACGCCACGCACGATTACTGGCGGTGTTCTTGTGGGGCGACTAAGACAACGCCGCGATACATCTATGTCCCACACTATGATAAGCCGACTGTGTTCTTGGACAATTCGCTAGTTGACATTGCAAAGCAAATAGTCGGGAGGTAATGATGGCTGACACACCGACAATCAAATGTACCTGTTGTGATGGCAAAGGATGGGTCTTAGGCGTCCCCTCCTGCGACAGCCGTTACTTTGACAGGACGCCCGTGTGTCCTCTCTGCAAGGGGTCGAAGGCGATCCCTGTTCCTGGAATTATCAAAGGAGGAGAGAAGCAATGGGTGAAATCGTAGGTCAGGTCATACGCACTATTGAGAAGGAAAAGGACAGGTACGGCAAGATACCCGTCAGCATCCTCTTGGCTGTCGGCAGCGAGGAAGCGTGGTACACATGCTGGGACTCCTCTAGATTGGTCGGGATGGAGCAGGGTGGCACGTACACCTTTGAGACCAAGAAAAAGACAGGTAAAGACGACCGAGTATTTGACAACATTGTTGGGTTTGCCAACGCAGAGTCCAACCCCTACCTATCGAAGGCTGACGAGATTGACCGACAGCAGGGCAAGTCAGCGCCACAGACGCATACGGCCCCATCGGAGATTGAGCTTGCGCCTGGTGGGTATCGGTACTACCAGCCGAAGCACCCGCTGGACAGGGAGAGCATCGAGCGGCAGACATCGCTCAAGGAAGCGGTGAGCGTCTGGAATGGTGCGCCTTGGCTAGAGGGCGAAACGATTGACTTCACGAAGCCCCCGCCCGTGATACTGGAGATGGCCGCCATCTTCTTGGAGTTCATTCAGAACTCGCCTGAGAGCGTCATCATCCCTGACACCGAGGGGGAAGCCACCCCTACACCCCCAACAAGCCCCTCTACGGGCAAGCAAAAGCCGCTAGCGAGCGATTCAGAGATAGGCGTCAATGAATTTTGGCGAGAGGTCACAGCGTTGGCGAAGGCGAAAGGGCAGACGGCTCCCGACCTGGCAACTGCGGCGATGGGGATGGCTGCGCTATCCTATGCTGAGGAGCACAGTTGGGCTGATGCACTGGAAGCGGTCAAGGCATATTGCGAGGAATCAAAGGAGGCATAGAATGGAGCCTGGATACATATTCGGAATAGCTTTCGGGTGCACAATCATAGCAGTGGCGTTGGCCATTGGTGTGTACCATTGGGGCAAGGGAGGGGGCTTCGGCAATGCCCTGGCAGGCTTGGGGATAGGCATTATGGTGGGCTGGTTCCTTGCTGGGATACCAGGAATGGCGTGGGGCAATATGACCCATGATTGGGCGGAACGCCGAGCCATTTTCAATGAGGTGTGCGGCGGACAGGAAATCCAGATTGATCACCAAGACCACGAACAGTTACGGTTCACATGGATAGACGAAAGCGGACAGGTGCGCACGACTATCTTCATTCCCAACGAATGGGGTGAAGACATTATCCTAGAGGTAACGGAATGAGCAAACCATAGCCCCTTAACAACCGAATAGGCTGATACACTGAAAGGAGTGATATGGAAGTAAAGAATAAGGCGCTTTGGGATGAATGTGTCAAGAACAACCAAGACCCATACGGCGGTGCAGCCATCCGTTTCACAGAACGCTGGGCCGACCTGATGGAGGCAAAGATGGCCGAGGGTAAGGCACTGGAGGACATCGCCAAGGAAGCATCAGATGAGGCTGATACCGAAGGCATTACTGGCTTCATGTATGGGTGTGCGGTCAGTACGCTGGCGGCTGTGTGGGAGCATGGGGAGCAGTTGCGACGCTGGCACAACTTAGACACACAGATTGGCGACGAGGGCGAGAAGGCTAACGAGTCAGGGGGTTGCCTTAATCCAGCCCTCCTGAATATAGGATAGGCTGATACGCTGCGTACCGTAAGGTCGAGTGGCAGGGGCCGCAAGCGGTCCCGACCAGTCGGGACTGGCGCAGCGTTAGGCATAGTTGCTGGTGGCGAGAAATAGTCGGTAAAGGTAGCCCGAAAGCCTTGGCTCTTGCCGTAACTACAGGAGCCAGGGGCCAGCACACAAGCTCAGGCTGAAAGAGTGCACACAGAGGCCTGGGCCGGGTCACTGGGTATCGGTAGAAGGCTCTAACGGGTCGTGGCTGATTTAAAGCTGGATAACATAGTCAACCAGCGCCCAGTGACTATGGGCTGCTCTAACGGGAGGGGAGCGAACCCCTCGAAACATGGGGGTTCGGCTTCTCTCCCAGCAGCCCAAACGAAAGGGGGTGACACCGTGCAAGAGGAACCTTTTGAATATCCTCCCAGACAAACAGGGCCACAACGGCGGCACCGAGCCGTATGTGTGAATTGCGGCAAGGCTCTCAAACTGCCAGAGATAGCCGCAAACTACAACGAGTGGTACGCCTGCTTTCCGTAATTTGCCCGCAAGGACATTCATATAACATGTTCAACACCATTTACAGAATGAGCGGCAGGCGTGGATGTCGAGTGTGCCAACGCTTGGTAGAGAAGCGGTGTCGCGCAAAACTGAAGGAGGCGAATGATGGATGAACTGAGACTCAAGGCCGGCGAACTGCTATCAGGACGGCTGGACAGGTATGCCGAGAGGGAGCTTGTGAGGCTGTTGGAAAAGGAGCGACTTGGCCTCAATGCAGTCATATCGAAATGGATAGCCAACTCTGTGCCTTCTCCGTCGGCGGTGAAAGGTCTGCGACAACGGCGCGATCGCATTATCCGTATCCTAGCGCAGTACCGTGAACAGAACATGCTCAAGGAGGGAATAACCACTTGACTCTAAAAGAATGGATAGAGCACCATAACCTATACATCCGCTCGGCGTCGCAGGAGATGGAACGGTGCTGGGATTGGGAGATTGAGACGTTGCGCGGCTGGGAGAATTTCGGGCCAGGTGAGGTGATAGGGCGCTGTGTGCCGCCCACTGGGTCCAGATGTCGAAAGTGCCGTATCGCCAAGTGGGATTATAGCGAGCATATCGTGGTGCAGAGATAGGAGTGGCTTGATGCGCCCCCAGAATGACACCCGCGAGGAGGGGAGCAATGGGTTGCACCTTTTGGCAGATTGAAAAGAGCATTGACTCGGACTCTGATATGTTCAACGGCGACCTGCTGACAATGGCGAGGGAGGCTCGCGGTCTGACGCTGGAAGAGTTGGCGAAGTCTACTGGAATCCCAGCGAATGTATTGCGCCAGATTGAGAGGCATGGGGCGATACCCACAGAGGTTGAACTGCTAAGGCTGGAGATGCTGGATTTCCCCCGGGCGTTCTTCTTTCGCAAAACCATAACAGGGGATTTCGGCATAATGTTCGCTTGTGGGGAAGGCATCAAGGGCTGTGTGGTTTGCGGGCAAATGGCAGGATTCCTCTGTGACTATCCGATGGGGAAAGGTGAGATCTGTTCCGCTCCAATCTGTGATCACCACGCCGTTTATTTGTCATCCCCCGATGTGCATTTATGCCCCGTGCATGGAGCATTGGTGCATGGCGATAATATCCGCAAGGAGGAGAGAGATTGAGAATACTGAAAGTCACCCTTATCGCTGTGCTGACGGTGCTGCTGCTGTCCTGGGGCGGCCAGGTTGCCACTGGTGCGGTGGTCTTGCCGCGGACCTGGCCAGAGTATTTTACGGTTGTGGTGTTGCCCGACACGCAATGGTATTCCCATATCTTCCCTGAGATTTTCAGGGAGCAGACCCAGTGGATTGCGGATAATCAGCACACCGAGAACATTAAATTCGTGATTCACGTGGGCGATGTGGTGCAGGAGCCTGGGGACACGGGCAACTGGGATAACGCCCGTGGCGCGATGGACCTGCTGGGCGACATGCCTTACCTGGTGGTCGGTGGCAACCACGATGGGCTGTGTGGTCAGCAGCCTCTACAGAGGTGCGACTGGACGGAGTTTCGCCGATACTTCGGAGAGCCGTCGAGCCATGCTCTGTTCTCAGTTGGCAGTCGGCATTTCCTCATCGTCGGGATGGAGTGGTACGAGCCGCCGTATCCCGATGCCTTATACTCCCAGGTCACAGACTGGCTGGACGCTTACCCTGAGCGAGAGGTCATCTACGTGACTCACGCCTATAGAGGTCTGGAAGGCGAATGGGCAGGTCCCAACAGCTACTCTCAGTGGTTGGCCTTGGAGAATGCCCCCAATCTGTCGATGATAGTATGGGGCCACTTTCACGGCCAACGCTATGATAGGCAGATGGGAGTCCAGGGCAACACCATACACTGTATGCTTGCTGACTACCAGGACTTCCCGAACGGCGGCAATGGTTGGTTGAGGCTACTACGATACTATGATGATGGGACTGTGTGGGTGCTGACGTACTCTCCGTGGCTGGATCAGTTCATGTCCGACGATTATGAGGAAGGCCACCTGCTGGAGACCTATCCCAGCAACTTCAAGCTGTTCGACTGGTAGCAAATGAGCAGGTATTCCCTAGAAGAATACATGGAACGAAAACACTAGAGAGGTGAACGATGGGTGAGCGTGGTGTGGTATAATAATGGCACAGCCGTCTCTCGCCGGCTTGTCGTGCGAGAGCGGCGAGTCGGTGAAGGCGGTTTTGTTATGCCAAGGGCTTATAAACGACGACCTGTAGAAGAGCGATTCTGGGCACAGGTAGATAAGAACGGCCCGATGTTTAATGGCGAACCTTGCTGGCTGTGGACTAGCGGAAGGAACAAAGGCTATGGTTACTTTGGATTGGATGGCAAGGAGGTATATGCTCACAGATTTGCCTACGAATTGTTGGTTGGGCCTATCCCCGAAGGGTTAGAGATTGACCACTTGTGTCGCAACCGAGCGTGTGTGAATCCTGACCACCTTGAGGCAGTAACCCACCAAGAGAACCTTCTTCGCGGTATTGGATTGACAGCGCAGCACGCACGAGCCACTCATTGTCCTCAAGGCCACCCTTATGATTTGTTTAATACGTGTTTTCAGTCTAATGGTAGTCGTCAGTGTCGGATATGCAAGGCGAAAAAGAGGAGGAGAAACCAGAATGATTCCAAACAAAATAGTGCTTCGCAACTTTCTGTGCTTTAGGAATGAGCACACCCTGGACCTGTCCAATGTCTCGGTCGCATGTCTGACGGGGGAGAATGGGGCAGGTAAGTCCTCCATCCTAGACGCCTTGACGTGGTGTCTGTGGGGGAGAGCCCGGGGGAGTGAACGCCGGGGCCGGTCGCAGGAGGAGCTTATCAACTACGCCTGTGAGGATATGTCGGTCGAGGTGACGTTCTCAGCCCGAGGTGAGGAGTGGTGCGTCTCTCGGAAACTCAGCAGGCGAAGGAAAGCCAGCAGCATGACCGAACTGACGCTCTACCAGGTTGACAGTGAACAGATCACAACGGCAGCAGCGGACAGGGTGGCCGATGTGCAGCAGGCCATCGAGGACCTGATTGGCATTGACTATGACACCTTCATCAACAGCGCCATGATCCTCCAGGGCCGTGCCGACGAGTTCACCAACAAGACCCCAGACCAGCGCAAGGCGGTATTGGCGAGCATCCTTGGCCTGTCGGACTATGACGGCCTGCAAGCGCAGGCACGGGACGCGGGCAAACAGGCGAGAGCGAAGGTCCAGGGGTTCGAGGGCACGGTGGCCACCCTCGGAGGCGTACTGGAAAGGCGCACGGAGACGCGGCGGGAGTTGGAGGTCGAGGAAGTCAATCTGGGAGAGGTAGTGCACGTGAGGGGTATACAGCTGGCCACCCTCCAAGAGGCACAGGCGGTCGTGGCGCGGGAGGCTGGACGGGTTGAGCGCCGGAGGGAACTTGAAGGCTTGATACGGGCCGCATCAGGCAACAGGGGTCAAATAACGGCAGACCTCGTAGGGGAGAAGTTCGAGCGGGATAGGCTTAAAGACGGTATTGGGGCGTGGGACGAGAAGGTTGCGCAAGAGCAGGTGAACAAGCTGGCGGATGCTAGGGAGAAGGCCGAAGGGAATCTCCAAACAGACAGACAGCTCCTCGAACTGAACGCGCAGTTGAATGATGTGGCTGTCCTGTCGGGGAATCTTGGACAGCAAATCGCAAACGGGGGGGCAAGTATTGAGTCCCTGAGGCAGAGTAGGGATATTCTGGGGCGCCACCATGAAGCCGAGTGTCCACTCTGCAAGACTGTGCTCACGCCAGACGCCAAGGCTGCCCTAGTCTCCCAGATGCAAGCGGATATTGAAAGACTCGAAGCAGAGATAGAGGGTGCCCACGAACGTTTCGTGAAACTCAATCAGGAGTCAGACACGGTGGCTGACCGTCGAAACAGCCGAACACGCTTTCTCCAGGCCGAACTTGCCACGGTGTCCCGTAGTCTGGCGAGCGCACAGGCAGAGTTCGCCTCCTCCAGAGCCCGTGTCGTGGACGCCAAGGCTCGGTTGCCCCGAATAGCACAGCAGATTGATGCCCTTCAAGCGCGCTTCCTCCAGGCCGACCAACAGATAGCGGACCTGAATCAGCAGTTGGAGGCGTTAGGTCAGGCAACCAAAGGCGACAACGCAGAGATACTCTGCCAGGCCGAAGACGCTTTCAGGGACGCCGACGTGGAACTCCGAAGGGTTCAGTCCAGCGTGGACGTGAAGCGGGCCTTCCTCCAAGAGACCGAGAACGCGCCCGGGCAACTTGACGAGGTGAGGTCAAGCATGAAGGAAGCCAATCTCGCCATTGAGAGCTATGACTTCCTTGCAACAGCATTCGGTCGCTCAGGCATCCAGGCCATGATTATCGAGGGCATCCTCCCAACTATCGAAGAACACGCCAATGACCTGTTGGCCCGCATGACGGAGGGCCGGATGCACCTCACTCTCTCCACGCAGCGTGAGGCCAAGACCACCGGGAAGACCGTGGAATCGCTTGAGATTGAGATAGCCGACGAGCACGGGATAAGGGCTTACGAGATGTTCTCCGGCGGGGAGGCGTTCAGAATCAACCTAGCCCTTCGCGTGGCTTTGTCACAGGTGCTGGCGGCAAGGCGGAACGCGTCGGTCCCGTTACTATTCGTTGACGAGGGGTTTGGGACTCAGGACACCGCTGGACGGGGGATGGTGGTGGCAGCGATCCAGGCGATCCAAGACCAGTTCGAGCGCATCGTCGTGATTTCGCACATAGACGATGTTCAAGAGGCGTTCCCAGTTCGCATAGTGGTGGAGAAGAACTCGGAAACCAGCACGATAGAAGTCAGGTAGCGAAATGAGCCTACCGAAGCCCTACTACCAAGACGAGGCCGTGACGACATTGCTGTTGAATCAGCTAGTAGAAGAGGAAGTCAGCTTGAACGCAGCAAGTCAACAACTGGGCAAGTGCGTGGCTTCAGCACAGCATCATAGTGAGCGTGTGCAGCAACTCAAAGATGCCTTGAAGGCTCTCGGGATTGAACCGTCATCATCAGAGAAATGAGGTAAGGACATGACAACAAGGGAGATGAATTGCACGATTTGTGGGCAAGCTGTCCCATACGACAGCGCAAGAGTTGTCCAGTTGGTGGAGATAGAGCTTGGACATGGGCCAGAGGGGGCGGTCATCTTCGCCCATACCCTGTGCAAAGGTTGTAGGGAAGAGGTTGAGGAGGGCTTCAGGCAGATGATAAGGCGTGTATATGATGCGAAAGCCAGAGAACAAGCCTACAAGACTAAGGAGGTAAAACCATGAGGATGCTTCATTGTGGCGATTTCCACATAGGCGGAGGCAGCCTAGACGCCATCAAGAGCGCACTCCAGCAGATAGGTCACATCGCTATCGAGCGAGAGGTGGATGTTGTGGCCTTCGCGGGGGACGCCTTCAACACCAGGACACCAACACCTACCTACAACAGGGTGTGGACGGACTTCACGCACCACCTCCTGCTATCAAAGATTGAACTGGTCGCCATCCCGGGCAACCACGACCGACCATCCACGAGGTCACTGGCTCACACGCTCGAACCCTTCTCCGACGAATGGGCATGGTCAACCCAGGTGTCTTCTCGGACACTCGCTATCAAGGGTCCAGATTGGCACTTCGTAACGCTGCCCTGGCAGACCGTCTCCGACCACGTCTCAGCCGTAGAGATGGCCTCCATGACCATCGAGGAGCAGACGGCTCTTGCGGAGGAACGAATCATCGAGCAGGTCGCCTTCTTCCGCACCGGGCTGGCTTCCCCCTGCATCCTGCTCGCCCACGCCATGATGTCCACGGCGGAAGAGTCCAGCGAGCGTCATCTGGTGCTGGGGAAAGCACCCGTCCTCGATGTGGGTCGTCTCCTGAGACAAGGCTTCGACTACATAGCCCTAGGCCACGTCCACAAGCATCAGGTCTTCCCTGACCCGATTGAAGGGTGTGGCCCAGCGGTCTATTGCGGCAGCCCCCGGCAGATGGACTTCACCGACGAATCGGAAACCAAGGGCGTGGTGATCGTTGACTTCGACGCTGACGGTGAGTACGAGAGCCACGAGTTCGTTCCTATCTTGACGCCAAGATTTCACACCGTCCAGGTGGACGTAGTGACTGGCGACGAAATATCAGGACTCCGGCAGCAGGTGACGGACAAGGGCGCAATCAAGGACGACACGGTGAGGGTGCAACTGTCCGGTCCCGCCGCCGTCCTCTCGACAGTATCCGACGACGCTATCGCTGATGCCCTGGACGGTCTGAGGCTGGCCTACGTTCTACGGAGAGCCACGGACACCGAGCGGAGGCGTAGTCAGACCCTCGAAGCGGAGGCGGGGACGCCCCTGGAGGCTCTTGACCAGTATATGGCCATGCTCAATGTGGGCGCGTCGGAACGAGGGGCTTACAGGAACCACGCCGAACGGCTGATGCAGAATACATGACACCACCAAAGCCCTACTACCAAGATGACGCTGTAACCATCTTTTTGGGTGATTGCAGGGACATCCTGCCTGGCCTGCCAACGGTGGACTTGGTGCTCACCGACCCGCCGTATGGGATAGGCGATATCTGGCAAGGTGGGAAGGGGCATGGTTGGCGTGTTACAGAGGGGAATAAACATATGCGCAATGCATGGGATAGCGAGGCTCCTGATTTGGGCTTTTTGCTGGCCCTGAATGTCCCTACTGTTATTTGGGGAGGCAATTACTTCCCGTTGCCACTTAGTCGAGGATGGCTCGTTTGGAGAAAAGAATCAACAGGCTTTACTCTCAGCGATGCAGAATTGGCGTGGACTAATCAGGATACGGTGATTCGTGTTTATGAGCACGCTAGGAGTAAGTTGACAGGCAAGCAGGCAGAGCAACGCCACCCAACGCAGAAACCTGTGGGCTTAATGCGCTGGTGCATAGAACAAATAAAGACACCAGCTATTCTCATCCTTGACCCGTTCATGGGTTCGGGCACAACTTTGAGGGCTGCCAAAGACCTCGGACGGAAGGTCATCGGGATTGAGATAGAGGAACGCTACTGCGAGATAGCTGCCAAACGCATGTCGCAGACAGTGATGGTCCTGTGACTGAGGCAGAGATACGAGAGCCAGGAAGGTTGACAGGCGTGGCGCTGCGGGCTAGGATATAAACATAAACACAGAAGGGGGCGTTAAATGAGCAGGCCAGTATTGAGTGAGAGGCAATGCCTAGCCCTTGGGAAAGTCTTAGAACCTTTGGATGGACTTGCCGTGCGTTACCTGCGCAAAATTGCTGTTACTCTAAAACAGGATTTTGGCGGTGAGGGATGGGCTATCGGCGAGGTTGTTGATCGCTGGTGTAACGACCAAGAGAAGGAGAGCAATGAAGGACCTCCATAAACCCCGTTGCCCCATGTGCGACTCTACCGCTGTTCGCACTCGCATAACTGATAACATGCATATCTGCATCAAGTGCGGCCACACTTGGTCAAAGGATCAACTCAAACCCGTCGCTGTCAGATAGCCAATGCCTAGTGGTCGACCTTGGTTTCGCCACTACACGCGGGCACATGATGATCCTCGTATTGTTGCGCTCTCTGATAGAGCATACCGCGCTTTTTGGGGATTGTTAGAACTGGCCGCCGCCAACTCCCGGCTGGGGTATGTTGAAATGGCGATAGATGTGCCGTGGGACCCTCGGATGCTCGCTAGAGCCATCGGAATACCAACAAGAAGTCTCCCCAAAGTGATGCAAGAGTTGGAGAAGAACGCCCCTGGAGGCTGCAAACTTTCGCAAACTGGTTGCGTTGTGTTTGAGAAGTTCGCTAAATTAAATGCCCTAAGTGACTTCGCAGATGATCGTATGCGTAGATATAGAGCACGTACAAAGGGCAGCGAGCTAGCGTTACGTAACGAGGCTGTAACAGGTTCGGAACAGTTACGGCCTAGAGGAGAGGGGAGAGGGGAGAGGGGAGTTCCCCCCCATAATCC
>SDBU01005190.1_pt1 | contig 15693 bp, 18 predicted proteins | sample 2277071 | NCBI WGS metagenome assembly SDBU01 (sample SAMN10397929, study PRJNA504765) | marine sediment metagenome | isolation source: marine sediment core GS08_GC12, 126 cmbsf | place: Arctic Ocean: Gakkel Ridge, Loki's castle | collected 2008
ATCTCAGTTTTTGCCAGACTTGGTGGAGGAATTTACACAAAGGGGGCAGATGTTGGAACAGACATGGTTGGAAAAATTGAAAAAGGAATTCCTGAAGATGACCCAAGAAACCCTGGAGTAATTGCCGACCTGGTTGGAGACAACGTTGGCGATAATGCCGGGATGGCGGCTGATCTTTTTGAAACTTATGTTGTTACTGCTGTCGCCACCATGCTCTTGGGCAAATTTTTCTTAGGAGAAAATCAAGCCGCCTTACTTTTTCCCCTGGTTGTTGGTGCGGCCGCAATTTTTGCCTCAATATTGGGAACTTTTTTCGTAAAAATCGGAAAAAGCAAAAAAATAATGCCCGCCCTCTATAAAGGACTAGGAGTTACTGCTGTTATCTCAGCTGTTCTTTTTTACTTCATTACCCAAAACCTGATGGGGCAAAACGGGGTTTACAGCACCACTAATCTTTACCTAACCACTCTTATCGGAATTGCGGTCGCTCTGGGTATGGTTGTCATCACCGAATACTTCACCTCCAAAAAATTCTCACCAGTAAAATCCATTGCCCAAGCTTCAAAAACCGGTCATGGAACTAATATCATCTCGGGTTTGGCAATTTCTATGAAATCAACCCTTTTACCAATACTCTTAATCTCAACCGCAATTTTAGCAACATACTTCTTGGCGGGTCTTTATGGAATTGCTCTTTCTGCCATGGCCATGCTTTCCTTGACAGGTATTATTGTGGCCATAGATGCTTTCGGTCCTATTACTGATAACGCCGGCGGGATTGCCGAAATGACGGGTCAACCAAAAAGTGTAAGAAACGTCACTGATGCTTTGGACGCTGTTGGAAACACGACAAAGGCAGTGACAAAGGCTTATGCCATCGCCTCGGCTGGTCTTGCCGCCTTAGTTCTTTTTGCCAGTTTTACTCAAGAACTTGGTAAAGGTGCTGCTGCTCTTAATTTTTCTCTTTCAGACCCCAATGTAGTGGTTGGTCTTTTTATAGGAGCCGCCCTTCCTTATATTTTTGGTGCTCTTGCCATGGAGGCAGTCGGTAAAGCAGCTGAATCAATTGTTGAAGAAATAAGAAGGCAATTCAGAGAAATTAAGGGTCTCATGGAAGGAAAAGCTAAGCCAGAGTATGGCAAAGCGGTTGATATCGTTACTCAGGCAGCTTTGAAACAAATGGTTACTCCAGCCCTTTTGCCGATTGTCGTTCCACTTTTAGTTGGCTTTTTACTCGGCCCATCAGCTTTGGGTGGATTATTAATGGGAACAATTATCACCGGGCTTTTTGTCGCTATTTCAATGACAACAGGAGGAGCTGCTTGGGACAATGCTAAAAAATATATTGAAGAGGGTCACTTTGGGGGAAAGGGGAGTGAGGCTCACAAAGCGGCTATCACTGGAGATACAGTTGGAGATCCATACAAAGACACGGCTGGTCCTGCTTTAAACCCAATGATCAAGATTATTAATATTATCGCTCTCCTGATCGCTCCGTTTATTTAACAACTTAGATTTCTAGTCTTTGGGGGCTTCGTGGTCTTCTCGTTCAAGATTCCTCTTCGGTCTATTTCGAACGACATGGTGTTTTGAGCACCTAGCTGCGTAAAGCTCTTTTGCTCCAACTAATACGATAGGATCATTATAATTAGCTGCCTTACCATTTACGAAACGTTGAGTTTTTGTTCCCGGGTCTCCACATGTTTTTCCAGCTCTCTTGTAATCACAGATTGCTTTCAATCTTGTTATCTCATCTGCATGAGAGAGAAGTTCTCCCATAGATCCAAAAGGCTCACCCCTAAAATCTTCAGATAAACCCGCGTAGATGACAAAAATATCTCTATCTGACAACTCTAAAATAACGTCAACTATTCGTTTATCAAAAAATTGGGCTTCATCAATGGCGACAATTTCAGTCCCGTCTTCTAGGTTCTCAAGAATCGCCAAAGAATCTTCAACCGAAGTCGCATTATGTTCCGCTCCTGCATGTGAGCGAAGTTTATCTTTAAGACCCCACCTAATATCAACAATTGGTTTAAAAACCTGAACTTTTCTCCCAGCTATTTCGTGTCTTGTTACTTGCTCAATTACCTCTCCAGTTTTTCCTGAAAACATTGAGCCAACAATTGCTTTTTTCCCTTTCGCCATCCAAAAATCATTTTAGAAAAGCATTTATACTTGGTCAAGGAGCAAAACGGGGTGGTAAAATAAGTGGATGCCAGCTAAAAAGAATTGGTCAGGAGAAGTAACCAAGCATTCCATTGCCCTGGATTTGGAAAAAGGAGTCTTTACTTGGGATAATCCCGTCAAAATTGCGGCTTCACTTAAACGCTCGGCTGAAGAAAGTTTTCGGCGCAAAGCAAAAACTCCTTATCAGTCTGCCATATCTATGCTTAATTTCTATATCAATAGGGCCGGAAAGAATCTGAATCCCAAAAGAAGAAAAATCCTTGAACAAGCAAAAGTAGAGTTAAAAAAAGCTTTCCAACTTTAAAAATAAGCCTGTTGAGTATTTCAGGTTTTTATGAAGATATTAAAAAGAACTAGGGTGTTTTCTTGAATTTCCAAGAGGCACACCCAAAGCCTGCACAAGGGGAAAGCTATTATTTTTTGTTTTCTTTGTCTATGTCTAAACGATCTCGACATATGGACAAATCTTTCTCTTTTGAGCCATAAACCAGGAAGCAATAACTCCCACAGTCCCTAGAACTGGCTTCTTAACAACTGCGCTGGCGTTCCCAACCTTCTCACCGACAGTGACGAATATCTTCTTCTCTGCAAGGAAAAAGGCAAGAAAGATTAGGCTCTTCACCAAGAGAGATGCCACCTCTATGAGCAAAATGCTATAGAAAATCCATTTGACCCAAAGGAGGGAAACGACTTGGATGATCAACACGACTATTAACCATGGCTTGATATTGGCACGGGTATAGCTTTTATACCAGAACCAGTACCAGGCCTCGTCGCCTTTGACAGCTCTCCAGACCCACTTGACGCCTCGCTTGGTAGCATTCCTTGCGCCCTCGAGTATTTCCCAGAACTTACCAATGCTCCAAAAGACACCCACCGCAAGCAAAATTACTAGCGAAATTACTACCAGACAGGTAAAAATGAGACGAACCGTCAGAGTAATCAAGATCGGCACGCTGATCAGACAGGCGACGAAAAGACTAACAAGAAGCATCGACCACGGGACCATAAAGGTGCCGAAAAGCGGATGGCGCCAGAACCCGTACCACGGGGCCCAGAAGACGCAAACTCTGACAAAATGACAGAGGTTCTCCTGGTAGTCGTACTTATTCCTGCCACCCCTTCTTTGCCAATACCTATAGAGCTTTCCTGCAAGCGAATTACCATCGATTGCGATCATTTTTTCCTCCAAAGGAATAAACTAAACTCGGATAGCTTTCCCTGTAAATGTGCATGTGTATAATAACCTATAACTATCTTTAATTCAATCTACACTTCTCATTTTACGAAAAACACCACCAACTCCATGCTAAAATAAGCGGATGGAAAAATTCCAGATAAAGACAAAAAAGAAGAAAGAAGTCGTCAACATCACTGATCAGGTTAATTCCATCTTAAAAAAGTTGGGGGCAAAAGAGGGATTGGTCCACATCTTCGTTGCTCACACCACTTGCTGCCTGACCACGGCTGACCTTGATCCGGGAACCGACCTTGATATGCTTGAGGCGATTGAAGCTATGTTTCCAAAAGGGGAATACCGCCATCCCCATGACCCAAGCCATGTTGGCGAACATATTATGAGTTCCATCATCGGTCCCTCGGTCACCGCTCCGGTTGAAAACGGCAAAGTTGTTCTTGGTACTTGGCAAGAAATTGTTCTTATCGAACTCTCCGGGCCCCGAGAAAGAACCCTCTCCTTACAATTCATCTCTCATCCCAAAACCGTGCTAAAATAGGCCATCTGTAAAAAGAAGGTCTTTATAAATCACCAATGCTACGACCCGAAAAAGTAATAAGAAAAAACGTTAGTCCTGTAGAGGTTGGCAAATACTATCTTAAAGCTGAATTAGGAGGAATTTTCCCAGGAAGTGAAGAAACACGAAAAACTATTGATGGGGCGGTAGATGCACTTGATAACCACAACTTTTGGCGCTTACTTGAAGCATTATCTTTTTCTTATCGCCTCAATTATGTTTTTTGGTCTATTAGTAACACCTCTTTCTCTTGGAGTGAAGAACAATGGCTAGCAGCAAATTTAACCCTTACGGGAATAAACCCCGCCATTAATTCCATAACATTTTCTCCAGAAATAAACCAGAATCCAATAAAATTTCGTGATTATTTAATCAAATACTTCGAGAAACATCCATCGAACGATCCACAAAAACTTGGAGAGTTTCGTCTTGATAATCGTACTATCAAATATCCAAAAATAATATTGAGAGAGGAGGATGAAAAAATCCTCCTCCTTGATGGTTCAGCTCGTCTTATTAAATTCTTACTTGAAGGACAAAAGCAAGTTACTGCATTTGTTGCACGAAAGACCGGACAAGAAGATAGGTTCCGTGTGGGGGATAGCACATTTTTATTACTAAGAAACTTATATATAAATAGTAATCCGGAAGAAAAAAGGGCTATTTTAAAAACAGTAGAGAGATTAATGAATATTAGCACCGACGGCTACGCTGCAGTGAAAAATTATTGGGTAGACCATGTAAGAGACGACAATCTTAGAAAAATTGGGGAAAGCCTTCTGGAAAAATATCTCTCAAGAAAAAAATAAAACTTCTTTAAGATGTTAAAATAAGCAAAGTGGACAAAATAAGAGAAAATCCTTTAATCAAAAAACTTCTTTCATTAAATCTCCCAACAGACGATTATGCCATTTTTGGCAGCGGACCGCTTTATGCTTACGGCATAATTAAAAATCCCCGAGACCTTGATGTCATCGCTAGGGGAGAAGCCTGGAAAAAAGCCTTAAAACTTGGCAAACCCCAAAAACTACCTTTTGGGAATAAAGCGATCAATTTTTTTGATGGAAAAATTGAAATAATAAATGCCTGGGCTCCAGGAAAGTGGGATATAGATGAATTAATTGATACAGCCAAAATTATAGAGGGAATAAAATTTGTAAACCTAAAGACTGTTTTGAAATGGAAAAAGAGAATGGCTCGCCCCAAAGATTTAAAACATATAAAGATGATTGAAAAATATCTACAAGAGAATAAGGTGGTAAAATAGTAAAAGATGGATAAAACCAAACTATCAAATTTTTTGATTAAAGCTCGGGCAAAAACATACGCCGGTAGTGGCGGGAAAGTTTCTCCAACATTCCCCGGGTCAGCACAACTAGAATTTAAGGAAGGCAGTTGGTTGTATCGCGATTTATATAATTTGGGTAATTCAATTTTTATGGGTCTTGAGACTGTCTATTTTAAAAATAAACCCGTTTGGTCAATGTGTTATTACGGTAATTTTAAAGGAATGACGGAAAAGGAAATAGACGAAATTCTGCAAAAGGCACTTATTGAGAATAAAGACACTACTAGACTTTGGCACAAAGTTGAATGGGAAAAAGGCGACTTTTTATATACCTGCACCCCTGATTTTCCAGGCAGCATTGACGAAATGGCCGGATTAGAAGAGATTTATAAAGGAAAAAAGAAAGTATACTTCTTTTATTACGCCGGTGGCTTCATAGGCTAGTCTTATTCAAAAACAAACTTCGTGCTAAAATAGATTAGAATGGCGGAAATAAAAGAATTACAAAAGAGAATTTTGGCTTTTGTAAAAAAATACAATCTTGAGCATTCTCCTGAAATTTCAGCCCTTGATTTGGTTTCGGAAGTTGGAGAGATTGCCAAAGAAATATTAAAATCCTCAAATTACGGAAAAGAACCATCTCAACAAAGAGAAGAGATGAAAACAGAAATCGGGGATGCTTTCTATTCTCTGATCAACCTTGCCAATACCCACAAAATAGACTTGGAGGAAGCATTAAATCTTGCCTTTAAAAAGTACGAGGAACGTCTTCGAAAAAGAGGAGCAGTTGGCAGCAAAAGATAGTATTCCCACAAACTCAAAAACCTGTTTCATTCCTCTCTGTTCATTTGTGAAACATTACGAAAAATCTTACCACGCTTTCGGAAAAGTGCTAAAATAGGCGCCAATGATAGAAAGAAACCCCTGTAGAGAAATAAATTGCCCTGCATCATGCTGCCACGACATTTCTATTTGGGTAAGAACAACAAAAGAGGGGCTCGCTCAATTGTTTGAAAATCCAACAGAAATTAAAGAGAGTCAATTTGATGAACAGACGGAAAAAGGTGTTTATTTCTATCAAGAACAGGACAGATTAAGAGTTAGACTAGTCGGTCCCTGCTCCAATCTCGGGGACGACTTTTATTGCGAAATCTATCCAAAAAGACCGATCGGTTGTAGAAGATTGTCAATAGAATCATCTGAATGTTCCAGGTCTCGAATCCGCGATTTCCTCCCCCCAATCCCACTAATGAAAAGAGAAGAAATCTCTGAATTATCTCAGCCTGTGTTAAAATAACTCAGCGTGGCGTCAAAAAAACGATTGCTTATCGTCCGTTTATTTCTTGGTTCTTTCAAACTCCTGTTTTTTATTCTTTTTTCTCCCATAATTTTTATTAAAAATATCCCCTTTATCCTTAAAAAGTTAAAAGCGTTTTTTAGAATTGCCAGAAAAAACAAATACATAAGTTTTCTGACTATTGCCTTTATCCTTCTTGCCGTTTATGCAGGCACTCTTAACAAAAGACTCTTAAATATTGAAAAAAGATTTGGTGGAGTAGAGAAGTTAAAGTGCAGTGAAGAAAGTGTTCAAAAATTAATGCAAGATTCAGTCGTAAGAGTAATAGGAAGCCTTGGAGAAGGTTCAGGTTTCCCCATGTCCGAGAATGAAATTCTAACCAGTTTCCATGTAATAGAAGGTGAACCCTCTCCAAAGATTATCTTTTCAGACGGATCCTTTACAACGGCTGAAAATATAATAGGGAACAGTCAAAAAGATATTGCCATTATTACTATCAACAAGAAACTTGAGCCTCTTTCTTTCTATGGATATTATGGAACTTCCAATTACTACGCCGACCCCATTTTTGGAGAACCGGTTTATGCGGCAGGTTATCCTTTCGGCTCCTCTTTTCCCGGAGATGTAACCATTAAAAAAGGATCTTTCGGAGGAAAAAGATTTTCAAAAGATTTTGATATTAATCTCCTTCAAACAGAAATTGATTTAAATCCGGGAATGAGCGGGGGGCCATTAGTAAATTCATGCGGCCAAGTCATTGGTATTAATACGGCCGGCCTTGCCGGTCTTTCTGTATTTTTAGATATTTTGAGCGTTCAAAATGCTTTTGCCACACTTTCAACCGATGAAATAACCAAAATTGAAATTGACACTTCAACCCCGGAAGGAGTTGTCAAAGCTTTCTATACCTACATAAAAGCAAGAGATTTAAGAAAAGCATATGACCTCGTAACAAAAGAAAAGATGAAAGGGGAAAGTTATGAAGAATGGATAAAAGGCTACGCCAACACCCTCCATGTTGATTTATTGATGAGCAAGATAGATGAAGAAAACGAAAACAAAATATTTGTAAAAATTATCTCCTCCGACTGGGTAGATGACGAACTTATCTACAGCTACTTTGAAGGCTGGTGGGAAATAAACGACAACCTAAAACTCTGGAAAAGCATTGTTGAAGAAATCCAAGAGCCAGATTGGGAATGGTTTTATGAATGGAGCGAAGAATAGCCTTTAATTTGTGCTAAAATAGGCCAGAATGGCAAGTGCTAAACACCCAGACACCGTTTTAACCCACGCAGATTTATCAAGTAAGGAAGGCTTTAGTTTACAGAGGGGAATGAACTATAGACCACAAAATAAAGATTATTCAATATTCCTTATGTCTACAGCCCCCAATGCGCCATATAACGATGGTTTTGACGCAGAAAACAAAAAACTATTTTACGAGGGTGAAAATATAAGCACGAGAGAAAAACCGGAACCCAAAGAACATGATCAACCTTTCTTTACTAAGACAGGCATTCTAACAAATAATGGGAAATTTTTTAAGCTTGCAGAGAACTACAAACTCGCTAGAAGGAAAAAACCTGAAAAAATAAAAGTATATGAGAAAATAAAAAACAACGTCTGGACAAATAAAGGTTTTTTTTATTTAATTGATGCAAAGTACCAGTATAGCGAACAAGAGAATAGAAAAACTTTCAAATTTATATTAGAGCCCGTTTCTGCACATAAAGGTTTTACTCCGGAGGAATATGAAGATTTTGAGTTTTCCAGGAGAATACCACCAGAAGTTAAGAGGATAGTGTGGGAGAGAGACAACGGTAAGTGTGCAAAATGCGAATCTGTAGAAAACCTACACTTTGACCATTTGATTCCTTTTTCAAAAGGTGGCTCGAGTTTAGATCCAAAAAATATTCAAGTTCTTTGTGGCAGGCATAATTTAGAAAAGTCGGATAAGATAAGTTAGCGCTTGGTTTACTTGTTTAGCCCAATTCCAGATTTACCTTGTGCTAAAATAGACCATAATGGCAAAAGCAAAGAAAAGACAGTTGTCTTTCTCAAAAAGTAAAAAAATCGATTTAGAATACCTTCAGCAGGAATACGATAAGCTGCGGCGCAAACATGGTGGCAAGGCATATCTTTATGTCTCTAAATTATTTGACAACATAAGAACCAAATACAGAAAGCAATATTTGGCTAGCCCGCGGGCAAAAAAGGTTGTTGCCGAAGGTAAGCGGCCTGATCCGGAGCAGTCTTGGCGGGCTTTCAAGGGAAAAAATTTTGAACGTTTAATACTTTACATTTTAGAAAAGGAGGTTGAATCAATAGGGCTAAAGGCTTTGAAAGGAGATGTTTTAAACAGGCGTGAACTGGATAAAGGTCTCAGCGAAGTTTATAGAAATCTCTTGATCAGGTTTGGCGAGTACTCGATTTTGCCCGACGCAGATTTAGTAGTCTATAACCCAAAGACTTCCAATGTAACAGCTATTATTTCTGCAAAGATTACTTTAAGAGAGAGAATAGCCCAAACAGCCTATTGGAAACTAAAACTAGCCCAGGATCCAGTAACGATGCATATTAAAGGCCTTTTTGTTACCACAGACGAGGATGGAGATCTTCGGCTTTCTTTGAACCGCAGAAGCCCTTCTAGGAATAGAATAATTGTAGAGTATGAACTAGATGGAACTTATGTATTGAATGAGGTGGCGGAGAGTGATAAAGTGAAAACGTTTCCTAACCTGATTAGAGATTTAAAGAAGCTGGCAAATGGTAAAAAACCAAAAAAGTGATAAAAAGGCAAAGCAGACAAAGCTTAACATTGGGGTAAAAGCAGGAAAAAAGAAAATTCCTGTACCCCCTAATTTGCGAAAACAAGACGAGAAACCTCCACTTGTGACTACTACTCTTTGGGATTATCCAAAACAGAGTTATGGTATATCTCCGAAAGGCAATAATAAATTTCAAGGTGTCACCCCGGCTTTTATTATTTGGAACATGGTTCAGAGGTATACAAAACCAGGCGATTTAGTTGTGGACCCCATGGCAGGAAGTGGAACTACGGTTGATGTATGCGAAGAAGAAAATCGAAAGGTGATTGGCTATGATATTAATCCACAACACCCAAAAATCAAAAAAAACGATGCTCGGAAAATACCTCTTAAGGATAAATCTGTAGACATGGTTTTTATTGATTCTCCATATGGCGATAATGTGAAGTATTCAGATGAACCCGGAGACATTGGGAAGATATCAGCAGAGGACGAGAAATTTTACAATGAGCTTGGCAAAGTAGCAGAAGAGATTTATAGAATTCTCAAACCCGGTAAGGTTGTAGGTTGGTTAATAGGGGATCAGTGGGTTAAGAAGAAATTCACTCCTGTCGGATTCAAAATCTACGAGATGCTTGAAAGCAAGGGTCTCGAACCCGTAGATCTTGTCTGTATCGCGCGCAGGGGCCAAAGTTCGAACACTGGAATTTGGCATTACAGAGCGAGAAAGTTTAATTTTTACCTACGAGGCTTTAAATATCTCCATATCTTCAGAAAACCTGAGTCCGAAAAGCCAAAAAGGCAACAAGCTAGAAAAAAAGTGAAATGGGCAAAGTATAAGTAGAAATTTAAAACTTCGGAGAAAGTTAACCCTCCTTCGCTACCTACTTCGCTAAAGCTACAAAGGCCAAGAAAGCTACGAAAAGGCATGCCTCGTAATTCTATAAAAGTACTGACATATTGGGTTAAAGGTGGAACTTTTTTTTAATTTGTAATTTTGACACCTTTCTTTCGTATATATGCTCCAAGGTCATATAGCAGTTGGTTAATCTCGCTGGTAAAATCCAAGGCGGTTTGGCTTGGTAAATCCTCATCTATAGCATAATCCATTGCGAGGGTTTCCCACATATATAAGGATAGTTGCTTTTTTCTCAACCTATACAGTGGGTATCTTGTATTTATGAAAAGCACTTTGTTCCCATCAATCCTACCATGTTCAAATCTAATAGAAGCATGTAGTGGTCTTGGGACAGGTTTGTGGTATGACCATGTCCTTTTTCTTTTGCCAATAGCCTCGGGTGGAGGGGGTGTCGCTGGTTCGTATGGAGCTCTTTTCTGTCTATTTTGTTCGCTAACGGCAGCTGCCTTATCTGTGTTTTGTTGTTTGCGCTTAGGCGGCTTTTGCCCAACATCAAAAGGCAAACCGGGGAGTGCGCCTTCTTGCTGTTCTTTTCTTAGATTCTTCATAAAATCAGCCCAGATATCCCCGGCATATTTGGCTACTTTCTTTTCCTTTTCAGAGGGTATATCCTTCTCTTTCTCTTTAAGTAGAAGTCTAATATAGGGATCAAGCTTGTCATACATTACTTTTTCTATTTCCTTCCAAATTGGAGATGCCCTGTCAACGTCGCTTTTATTCATTAGTAACGGCAGTTCATCATCCTCGATATACAATTCACCAATCAGTCTATCAAGGGATTCTTTATAAGTAGGTCCTTTCTGCTTAAAAAACTCCCTTTCAATCACAAGTCTTCCATAAACGTAACACCTGATGCCCCCCCTTAGGCTGCTTCCTCGTTCCTGATTACTGATCCACCATGCAATTTTTTTACCGTTACTAAGTGATTTGCCACCATACTCCTCTGGCATTTCGAGTGGAAAGTTCTGAGGTACTACCATGCCATTTGAACGCAACTCGACCTTCTCGAACATTATCAGTGGTCGGTATATCTTTCCTAAAATTCTGCTTAACTCTTTCTTGTTTATTTTTCGTTTCAATTTCCTAATATCTATCTGGACAACTCCATCTTCAGAGAACAAGCTCTTTTTAATCACTGGCGCATATTTCTTCAAACCACCACTCCTATCATCCCAATTTTTTTCCTCTATAATGTATTCCTTGTCGTTTCCAATCTTAGTACTTCGAATCTTCCAGGACTTACCCAAATAGCCCATAGCAGCTTTTCCACCTTGACCATACCTTCCCAACCTTCCTCGCTTGTCGCTTTGGCCCCAAGCAAAAAAAGAGTCCAATTCTTTTGGACCCATGCCTGTACCCCCCTTGTTCACAATGCAAATGCTATCTTTCTCGATATCGACGGTTATATACATCTTCCTACCTTCAATAATGTCATCTACACAATTATCAACAAGTTCTAAGACAGCCTGTATCGGATCTTTGAAGTTTTGATAGAGAGCGGAGATCAATGCTGGATCGAAACGTTCCTTGAACTCTAAATTGGCCTTCTTGTGTTTTTTCCTTTTATTCATAAGTTTATAAAAACTACAACTTAGACGTTAATGCCATACTAGATAAGTTTACCCATCAAAAGACCTGCTGCAATTCTGTTATGCCCGGCTGAGGAAGAATATCCACCAGCATACCTTCCTTCCTCTTTGACGTAATCTGGAACTCTTGACCTCCAAAAACGAAGGGGGAAGTCGTCAGCAGCTGCGCGCTTTAACGACTTTTCAGCCCTTTTTAGGGCTACATTCACTGAAGGCGTATCGATTCTTGAAAGCTCTTTGCAAAAGAATATGTGTAAAGAATACGCACCGACGGTTTTCATTATTGAATAGTCATGGGGGTTTTCGATGGCCAAAGGATACACGGAGGCGACAATATCCCAGGCTTCCACCAATAATTCAGCCCATTTCTCAAGAGTAGCTCCGTCGGGTGGTTTTTTGGAAATATCAAAAACGATGTTCTTGCCAATAAAAAAAGGCTTTAAAGATGATACAAAGGAGTTTTGGCTAATAATTTTTGCTTTTCTTAGATCCCTATCATCCGACGGTAGAATTATCTTTCCCTTCCAAACATTATCTAACTGTTCATTAAGTATATCAACAATTTTCGTGGCATACAGCTGCCACCATACATTTTTAGGTACCAATCCGCTAGTTTCCTCGCGTTGGGCAAGTTTCAATAAGTGACGTTGTGCTAGGTCTGTTTTAATCTTCTTTTGTCTAGAGTTTATGACAAAAAACTGTTCTATTTCTTGATACTCTTTGAAGTTAGACAAGATAACTACTGGAAACTCATAATCACCCCACTCTTCCATCAGAGCAGGGGAGTTCATCATACTCTTCCATGCTTCAAATCTGTGCTGGCCATCTATTATGTATAAGGTGTCTTTAATAGATAGAATACCTAAATCTGACTCGATTTCTTTGAAGTCAAGAGGAACCCTTGAATTGCAAAGGATTGCTGTGGGCAAAAGCGGGTTACTAGTTTCCTGAAGTACGAAATCTTTCAGCTTTTCTACAGCCTTGTCGGCCAATAACCTTTGATAACCAATGTCTTTCTTCTTAGGTATCCTTTTATAATAATCAATCACAAAACGTTCACCGGCTCTTGCTGTTAGAACTTCCGCTTTAATCTTGCCTAAATATATTGCTTGCTGAGTCTTTTCTCTTTGGTGAATTTTTAGGGCAGATATTTTAAAGTCCAAACTAGTTTCATTCATTGAATTTATATTATCAAATAATGAAAACCTTTGTCAAGATCTAAATTTTGGATCTTGGTAATTGGATGTGCCGGTTCATTTTACCAGGCATGAAAAGAAATTTGCATACAATGTGAATTAGAAAGTCAAAAAAGGTAATTTTCTGCAATTAAGAAGAAAGGTTTAACTCATAAACTCTTTATCCCTAAAAGCTTCATGATATAATTTAGCCGCTGCCCAAGAGATAGTTTTTTTAGTTTATAGGCTCTACGACCTCACACCGGAGGAGATTGAAATTGTGGAGAAAAGTTGAGGAGATAATTAAAAAAGGAAATTGAGAGATGTGGCCAAGAAAATATCCATATGAGGCTGTTTGGTTATCACCATCAAGTCTGTCTGATTTTGAAAAATGCCCACGCCTTTATTACCTTCGTAACGTTTACAAAAACCCTGCTACCAAAAGAAAGATTCAACTAGCTAATCCCTTCATGAGTCTGGGTACTGCCATACACAGAACAATAAATAGTATAAGTACATTACCCAAAGATGTTCGTTTTAATAATCCACTACAACAAATTTTTGAAAATATTTGGCAATCTTTTTCAGGAGAAGTTGGAGGTTTTGTAAACGAAGAGCTGGAAAAAAGTTTCAAAGAAAGAGGGCTGGATATGATTAAGCGGGTAGAGGAGTATCCTGGACCACTTTCTAATCTAGCTTTAAAGATTGAAGAAAAAATACCGAGTATGTGGCTCTCTGAAAAAGAACTTTTAGTTCTTTGTGGTGTTATTGATTGGATAGAAGTATTATCTGATGATTCTTTACATATTATTGATTTTAAAACCGGTAAAAGAGACGAAGAAGGAACTTTACAACTTTCAATTTATCGACTTTTAGTAAAAAATTATTTTGATCGGAAAGCCTCTAAAACTAGCTTTTGGTATCTTCAAAGGGAAAAATTGCCAACAGGAATTGACTTACCGGATACAAAAGCTGTTGTTAAGCAATTGATTGAAAAGGGCAAAAAAATAAAAAGCTTAAGATCACAAAAAGAAATCTTGTGTCCCTCAGGAGGCTGCAGGTATTGTTACGATTATGAATTGATAGTCAACGGGGAGGCTAAGCATGTTGGCGTAGACAAACTAATGAACAAAGACGTATATTCAGTTCAAGACCACAAAAGATAAAATTGAAATTGTGGAGAAAAGTTGATTCGTAAAATCAATTTCTGATAGAATTAGAATATGACTGAGGATAATGTGGAAGGAAAAGTTGATTGGGTGAGGGGACCGAAGAAGATTGATCCGTCAAAAGTCAGCTTAGAAAAAATCCGAAAAGCCCATAAAGAAAGGGGTATTGGGATTGAGGTAGACGCGGACAGGCCCGGTCAATCAAAAGTGACAAAAACAGTTGTCAAAGGAATGCCCGCTCCCAAATCTTCAGAAAAAGGGAAAGTTTAAAGATTATTAGAGATAAAGTCTTGAATTTGTTTCCACTTATTATTTCCTTCTTTTGGCAAGAGGATGAAGGCGCCGCCAGAGCCGCTTGATGGGGTTAAAACATTATCTTCCGTCAAATGAACGGTCGTAATTTCATATTCTTCAGAATTTCCAACTAAATCATAGAGGTCTTTTATCTCATCAAGAGTGATGTCTGTTTTGACATTTTTAATGATGGTATCAAGAAGTTTTGGTGATTTTTTGATAATATCAAGGGAAACTAGTTTCTCTTTTAATCCTTCAAGAACAACCGTTTGTCTTTCGCTTCGGCCGAAGTCCCCGCCGTCGTTGCCGTGTCTTGAACGAACATATTTTAGAGCCACCTCACCTTCCATATTCATTTCTCCTTTATCAAAATGAATATGTTCAAAGCGGCATTCAAATTGTTTCTCCAGTTCAAAACCGGAATATTTTTCGTGAGCTTCCTGCATTTCTTCCGGAGACAGGCCGCAAAGTTCAAGCTCTTTTCCCTTGATAGGGTAGAAGTAGTCATCGTAATCTTTGGGAACATTAACTTTTATACCGCCCAAAAGGCCAAATATCTTTTGAAAACCGACAAAATCAACGGCAATAAACTTATCAACCCTTAGGCCGGTCACAGCTGAGATCACATCCTTTGACAATTCCCCTCCACCCAAGGCATAGGCTTTATTTAATTTGTTAAAAGTTGTCCTTTCGTCTCCTGAAGGTATGGGCACCCAAAGGTCTCTTGGTATGGTAATCATGACTGCTTTTTTATCCTGTGTATTTATGCGGACAAGAATATTGGTGTCAGTTAAAGTTGCTCCTTCATGGCCTGGCCCGCCCATGCCAAGAAGAATAACGTTTGTTGTCGGATCGTCTTCAGGAAGAGTGATGGAGGCGGTTTCTTCAGAAATGAGGTTTTCACTTTTAACAAAGGCGCGAGATAGGTAAAGGTAAATAAATGTGGCCGAGAAAGAGATGATAAAAAGAGAGGTAAATAAAATAACAGGCAAATAATTTTTTTTGAAAAACTTCTTGAGCCTTTTTAAGATTTTCTTCACCAATTTAAGTTTACTTCAAAACGGGGTAAATAGGCTATACGATTCTGAATAACTTATACTCTTTTTATAATAATTTTCTTTTTTGGAGTATTTGCTGCATTAGGAAATAGGCTTGCGCTTAAACTTTCTGCTATTTCAATTGGTGCTTCTTGTCCGAGTTCGGTAAGTTGGAAAAACTTAGGCTCGCCATCTAAGTCAGAGGCTATA
>SDBU01005191.1_pt1 | contig 15692 bp, 10 predicted proteins | sample 2277071 | NCBI WGS metagenome assembly SDBU01 (sample SAMN10397929, study PRJNA504765) | marine sediment metagenome | isolation source: marine sediment core GS08_GC12, 126 cmbsf | place: Arctic Ocean: Gakkel Ridge, Loki's castle | collected 2008
CGATTAACGGTGCCGGGGGGAGCAACACGCTGAACTGGTCAGCGTACACGTCCGCCGTGTCAGTGAATCTGCAGACGGGCGCGGCGACCGGCACGGGCGGGTTCAGCAACATTCAGACGCTCACGGGGGGCGCTGCTTCAGACGGGCTGACCGGCCCGAACGCGGGGAACACGTGGTCGATCACAGCGAGCAACGCCGGCAGCGTGGCGGGCACAAACTTCAATTCCTTTGAGGACTTCACCGGCGGCAGCCTTGGTGACAACTTCGCTTTCAGTGACGGCGTGGCCGTAACCGGAACGATCGACGGCGCCGCAGGCACGGACACGCTGAACTGGTCGGCCTATACGTCCGCCGTGTCGGTGAACCTGCAGACGGGCGTAGCGACCGGGACGAGCGCGTTCAGCAACATCGAGGGGTTCACCGGCGGCGCTGCTTCAGACGGGCTGACCGGCCCGAACGTCGCGAACACGTGGTCGATCACCGGGAACAACGCAGGCGCGGTGGCAGGCGTGGGCTTCGGGTCCTTTGAGAACCTCACAGGCGGCAGCGTTGCGGACAGCTTCGTCTTCAGCGGCGGTGTGGTGGTGAGCGGCGCGATCGATGGAAGAGCGGGTGCCGATGCGTTAGCATTTTCGACACCTCAAATCATTACGCTCACAGGACCGGGCAGCGTGGATGGCTTTGCCGGGACGGTGATCCCCGTGGGCGGCGGGTTTGACAACATCGACGCGTTCAGCCAAGTCAAGTCGACCCAGGATATTGCCGACGAGCTGGGTGGAGCCGTACCGCGCCAGAGGGTCGAGGTGACGCAGGAAGCCGCCGTTAGTGGCGCGCAGCGCGATGCCCTGCGCCAACTCGGCATCTTTGCAAGAACCATGACCTTCGAAGAACTGGTCGGATTCCTCGTGGGGCGTCGGCTGTTCGATGACATCCCGAGGAAGATCGCTCCTCTGCCTCCGGACTACACGGTGGCTGACCACCGTCTGCCCGGCGATTTGGCTTCTGAGGCGCTCAGCTTGTACCGGAGCCTCTTCTGGAAAGAAGTTGTTGATGAAACGGGTGAGGTCGAGACCTCCTATCAAGCGCCGCACATCAAGAGCGCCCTGGAGGAGGCGTTGGAGCGCTATAGAGCGGAGGGTCTGGAATACGACCCTGAAAAGTTCACTGCGCATCTCGCCGCAGAATACTTGGAAGAGAAAAGTGAGGCGTACCCTTACTTGAGGAAGTTGCAGTCTCTGCTTGAGAAGGTAAGGCTGCTCGGTCTGACGTCGAACGAATTGAGTGTCTCCAAAGCCATCCTGTTGCGAGATGTCCGTCCCGCCGGCATCAGCCCGAGTGATTTCGAAAAGCTGATGGAGAGCGATTGATCTGCGCTGTGGGACTTGAGGGAGAACGACGCGGATGAGTCCTATCGATGTGGAACTTCTGCTTCAGGAAACATCGCCTGAGGCGCCCTGTGGCCAAGATATGTCCGGTGATCTGGCATACCGGGAACTGGAGACAATGGCGCAAGGGCGGCCCGAGCAGCAGATAGGCGACGTCGTCAAGCCGGCCGAGGAGCCAAAGTGGTCCGAGGTGCGGGACCGATGCGTGGAATTCCTGAAGCAGACAAAGGACCTTCGCCTCGCCGTGAACCTGGCCGTTTCGCTCCTGAAGATTGAGGGCGTCGCTGGAATCAGGGATGGCCTTGGCTTGATTCGCGGCATGCTGGAGCGACACTGGGACCACGTGCACCCGCAACTGGACCCGGAGGACAACAACGATCCGACTGAGCGAATGAACATCATCATGTCGTTGTCGCCCGGGCCGGACGTCTATGGGGATACTATGAAGTTCATGCAGCGCGTGCGCGAAGCGCCGCTGTGCAACTCGCGGCGGGTCGGGCGGTTCTCCCTTCAGGATATCCTTATCGCCACCGGAGAGATGTCCGCTCCCGCGCAGACGGAGGCGCCACTGCCGGAGATGTCGGTCATCGAGGCGGCGTTCGAGGATACCGCCGGCGAAGAACTGCAGGCAACGGCCGGGGCCGTGGAAGGGGCGCTGGCCGATATTCAGGGAATAGACGCCTTCCTGACGGAGCGCGTCGGCGCGGGCGTGGCTCCGAACCTCAGCGGATTGGAGAGTGTGCTCAGACAAGCCAATAAGCATCTTCAGGACCACTTGGCCAGGCGGGGCTATGCGACCGCGACTGAGGAGGACACGGCGGCCGCGGGGGAGGCCGGCAAGCCGGCCGAGGCGGCAGCGGCTCTGTCAGGCGAAATCCGGTCGCCAAAGGACGTGCTTCTGGCCTTCGAGAAGATCTGCCGCTACTACGAACGTCACGAGCCGTCCAGTCCCGTGCCTCTGTTGGTAAAGCGTGCGCAGAGGCTGGTGTCGAGAAACTTCATGGAAATCATCCAGGATCTGTCGCCGGACAGCGCAAGTCAAATTCAGACCATTACGGGTGTTGACAGCGGTCAGGAGCCAGAGTAGAGTTAATGTTATTCAATAGGTACGTGGTGGCGCTGAGACAGGAGCTATAGCGAAAGGAGCTAGCCGTGGCAAAAGCCAAGCCGAGCAGCCAGAAGTTTATCGGTCGCACCCGCGCTCCACGCGTGCAGATCGAGTACGATCTGGAAGTTTACGGAGCGGAGAAGAAGATCAACCTCCCCTTTATCATGGGGGTGATGGCCGATCTGTCCGGCAAGCCCGAGGAGGCGCTGCCCTCCGTAGCGGAGCGCAAGTACTTAGAGATAGACGTGGACAACTTTGATGACCGGATGAAATCCATGAAGCCACGCGTTGCCTTCCAGGTGCCGAACACGTTGACCGGCGAGGGCAACCTCAGTGTGGACATCACTTTCGAGAGCATGGATGATTTCTCGCCCGCGGCCGTGGCTCAGAAGGTGGATGCTCTGAACAAGCTGCTGACGGCAAGGACGCAGTTGGCCAATCTTCTGACCTATATGGATGGGAAAAGCAAGGCGGAGGATCTCATCGCGAAGTTGTTGAACGACCCGGCGTTGCTGCAGGCCATGTCTTCTGCGCCCAAGCCAGAGGACGAATCCGCCAAGACCGGAGAGGAGGGTTGATGCCATGGGTGAGCCAGAACAAGAAGCACAGGCACAACAGCCTGCGGCAGAAGCTGGCGTAGAAGTAAGTGAGTTTGAGGCGCTCATCCAGAAGGAATTCAAGCCGAAGACCGACCGCGCCCGTGAAGCAGTGCAGACCGCAGTCAAGACCCTCGCCGAACAGGCGCTCGCCGAGACCAGTCTGATCTCGGACGATGCGATCAAGACGATCGAGGCCATGGTTGCAGAGATCGATAGAAAACTGAGCGAGCAGTTGAACTTGATCATCCATCATCCGGACTGCCAGAAGCTCGAGGGCAGCTGGCGCGGCCTGCACTACATGGTGAACAACACGGAGACGGATGAGACGCTGAAGATTCGGGTGATGAACATCAGCAAGAAGGATGTTGCCAAGACGCTGAAGAAGTTCAAGGGAACGGCCTGGGATCAAAGCCCGCTGTTCAAGAAGCTTTACGAGGACGAGTTCGGCACCCCGGGCGGTGAACCTTACGGCTGCATCGTGGGGGACTACTATTTCGATCACAGCCCGACGGATGTGGACATTCTCAGCGGCATGTCCCAGATCGCGGCCGCCGCGCATGCCCCGTTTATCGCCGCGGCAAACCCGAGTCTAATGAATATGGAATCCTGGCAGGAGCTGAGCGACCCTAGAGACCTGACCAAGATATTCCAGACCGCCGAATATGCTCCCTGGCGGTCACTGCGGGACTCGGACGATTCGAAATACCTTGGCTTGACCATGCCCAGGTACCTTGCTCGCCTGCCATACGGCGCCAAGACCGAGCCGGTCGAGGAGTTTGACTTTGAAGAGGATACGGGAGGGGCCGACCACTCCAAATATTGTTGGTCGAGTGCGGCCTATACCATGGCCGTGAACATCAACCGCGCTTTCAAGCTGTACGGATGGTGTTCCATGATCCGCGGGGCCGAGAGCGGCGGCATGGTGGATGGGCTGCCGTGCCACACCTTCCCCACGGACGACGGCGGGGTGGACATGAAGTGTCCCACGGAAATCGCCATCACGGATCGCCGGGAGGCGGAGTTGGCCAAGAACGGGTTTATGCCGCTCTCGCACTGGAAGAACACCGACTACGGCGTTTTTGTGGGCGCGCAGTCGCTCCATAAGCCCGCGGAGTACGACGATCCGGATGCCTCGGCCAACGCCCAGTTGGGAGCCCGTCTGCCCTTCCTGTTCGCGACCTGCCGGTTCGCCCACTACCTGAAGTGCATCGTTCGTGACAAGATTGGATCATTCAAGGAGCGCAAGGATGTCGCGGACTGGTTGAATAGATGGATTTCACAATACGTGACATCTGATCCGAGCGCTTCAGAGGAAACCAAAGCCAGGTACCCGCTTGCCGCTGCCGAAGTCCTGGTGGAGGAGAACGTAGCCAACCCCGGCTATTACACGGCCAAATTCTTCATTCGGCCGCACTACCAGCTTGAGGGGTTGACCGTATCGTTACGATTGGTCTCCAAACTCCCGTCTGCCAAAGGAGGTACATAGGTTACAGGATTAGTACGGCAAGTTCGCAAGGTCGTGTCGCTCATGCAGGGGGGTCCAAGGACAGGAGTTGAGCCTTGCCCGCCTCGGGCGCGAGAATAGGAAGGAGGAGCTGTAATGGCATTTGACTGTTTCCTGAAAATTGGCACCGTACCGGGAGAGTCCAGCGACAGCAAGCACAAAGACTGGATAGAGATCTTGTCGTTCAGCCACGGCGTGTCTCAGCCGTCGAGCGGTTCGCCGAGCTCAGGCGGTGGAAGGTCTGCTGAGCGTGTTGACCACCAGAGCTTCAAAGTCACGAAGGCCATGGACAAGGCCAGCCCCAAGCTGCACCTTGCCTGCTGCAATGGCGAGCACATTGGTGAAGTGACGCTTGAGCTGTGCCGGGCAACCGGGAACAAACAGAAATACATGGACATCAAGCTGGCCGATGTCATTGTCGGCTCGGTTCGCCCCAGTGGTTCGGCGTCCGGTGCGTCTCCCTTGCCGCTGGAGGACGTCGGATTCAATTACGGTAAGATCACGTGGACGTACACGGAGACCGATCACAAAACGGGGGAGCCGAAGGGCGACGTCAGCGCGTTCTGGAATCTGGTAGAAAACGAGGGAGGGTGATGGGCCCACGGCCGGCGTAATGCTGTCCGGCTCTGTTCTCAGTCCATACGCTCAATGGAGCGGGCGCAGTGCCGGCTGTTCGCGCCGGTCTAAGTCCATTTTAATGTTCCCTTTGCCTGGTGCCAACGGAGTGTGCCGGAACGCCGTTCGACGTCTGCGCCGAATTGAATTCTCGGATATGCGGAAAGGGGCGAATGCTTTTGCAGTCGGTTCCCTGACGGGGCCCGCATCGTCTGCTTGCCGCAGCCTATCTCTTGGCATCTCTTCGCCCATGTCCCTTCCGCCATCTCGCTGTGCGCGAAGACAAGCCCTGGCGTTATCGCCCCGGGCCGCATCACGGCCCGACGTTGAGCCGGGATCGGGGACATCGGCTCTTGTCTTCGACGGCGCGGGCGGACGGCGGAGACTGGCATCCTCACAGTAAGGATATTGTAATGCAAGCTGAAGACCACTTACGCGCAGGAGACCTGGACCAGGCCCTGAGCAGCCTGGAGGCAGAGGTCCGGAGCAATCCAGCCAAGCCCGAACTCCGCGTTTTTCTCTTTCAGCTCTTGAGCGTTCTCGGCGAATGGGATCGGGCCATGACGCAGCTCAACGTGGTCGCAGACATGAACGCGGACTGCATGCTCATGGCCCAGGTGTGCCGTCCCGCGCTGAACTGCGAAGCCTTGCGGCGAGATATCTTTGCGGGGAGACGCTCTCCCATGATATTCGGTGAGCCGGCGGAATGGGTGGTGTGGCTGACGCAGGTCTTGCCCTTGCTCGCCCAGGGGCAGGACACGGCGGCTGTCGAACTGCGAGATCGGGCTTTTGAAGCCGCCCCGACTCTTCAGGGGAGCATTGATGGACATCCCTTTGCCTGGATTGCGGATGCCGACTCGCGGATGGGCCCAGTGCTGGAAGCGATCATAGAAGGACGGTACTACTGGCTCCCCTTCCAGAACATCCGGGATCTCCGAATTGAGGAGCCCAAGGACCTTCGCGATATTGTCTGGATACCGGCGCATTTCACGTGGACCAACGGAGGGCAGTCCGTGGGGTTCATTCCCTCACGCTATCCCGGCTCCGAGGCCAGTCAGGACAATGGTGTCCGAATGGCACGGAGGACGGAATGGATCGAACGGGAAGGCGGCATATTCCTGGGAATGGGCCAGAGGCTGTTCGTCACTGACGAGGGCGAGCATTCGCTGCTTCAGACGCGCCACATCGTAATGGGTTCTCCCGAAGCGGAGAAATCGGAGGAGGAGCGGACCAGTGGCTGAGCTGACGCCAATGGAGCGGCTCCAGCCGTGTCTTCTGGACCGACTTACAGACGAGAATCCGGATTCGCAACAGGAAAGTCGGAATGAACGTGTAGTCTCCATCGCACGGTACCGCAGGGCGGTTCTGCGCGATCTATCTTGGCTGTTCAACTCAAAGGCGCACACCCCGGGGGAGATCATAGGGGAGTCTGAAGTGGCTTCCCATTCCGTGCTGAACTATGGTGTGCGTGATATGTGCGGGATGGACGCCTCCAGCATGGCTCCACAGGTTCTGGAGCGGCAGTTGCTGCAGGCGATCCGGGACTTCGAACCGCGCATTTTGCGCAATTCCCTTAACGTTACCGTTTCCTCGGACGCGAGCCAGTACAATAGGATCTCCTTTGAGATCAGGGGTGAGTTGTGGGCCCGTCCCGCAGTGGATCGTCTGTACGTTAAGACAGAGCTGGATCTGGAAACAGGTCAGTGCCAGATTAGCGAGAGCCCCGGTGGATAGACGGCTCCTGAGGTATTACGAACGGGAACTCCAGCACTTGAGAGGGATGGGGGCGGAGTTTGCCAAGGAGTTTCCGAAGATCGCCCAGAGGCTTGCCCTCGCTGAGTTCGACTGCGCCGACCCGTATGTCGAGCGCCTCCTCGAAGGGTTTGCCTTTCTGGCGGCCCGCGTGCAACTGAAGCTGGACGCGGAGTTCCCGCGGTTGACTCAGTCGCTTCTCGAAAGCGTCTACCCCGGCTACCTTGCGCCCACTCCTTCAATGGCGCTGGTGCAGTTCCGGCCGGACCTCACCGAAGGGGCTCTGGCGGACGGATTCAGGATCCCGCGCGGCACGGCTCTTCGCAGCATCTTGGGCAAAGGTGAGCAAACGCCCTGCGAGTACCGCACCGCGCACGATGTGACGCTGTGGCCCATCCAACTCGTGGAAGCGCAGTACCGCACCCGGGACCTCGCTTCCCTGGAGCCGCCCCAGACGATTGAGGCCAGGGCGGGGATTCGGTTGCGCCTGCAGACCACCGCCGGACTCAGCTTCAAGGAGCTGAAGCTGGATAGTCTGACCCTTTGCCTGCAAGGCACGGACGAAAGGCCGATGCGGCTGTACGAGCAGTTCTACGCGCAAGGCGCAGCCGTGGCCGTGCAGCCGGCCAAGCGGCCCCTGCGGTGGCAGGAGGTCTTGCCGGCTTCAAGCATCCAGCGTGTCGGGTTCAGCAGCAGTGAGGCCCTCCTGCCCGACGATGCGCGGTCGTTCCAGGGATATCGGCTTCTTCGCGAGTATTTTGCTTTTCCGCAGCGGTATATGTTCGTCAGGCTGACCGGCCTCGGCGAAGCAGTGCGGCGCTGCGACGACAACGAACTGGACGTCGTCGTGCTGCTGCGCGAGCCAGACCTCGAACTGGAGCATGGCGTTGACGCGTCGAACTTCGTGCTGTTCTGCTCCCCTGCCATAAATCTCTTCCCGAAACGAACCGACCGCATCCACGTCTCGGATCGCTTCTCGGAGTTTCACGTTGTGCCCGATCGCACCCGACCGTTGGACTTTGAGGTCTACCAAGTGCACGGCGTCACCGGCTACGGCGTGCGCAGCGGCGAGGAACAGGAGTTCGAGCCTTTCTACAAGGCCAGCGATGTCGGAGACCAGGGCGGAGGAGGGGGGGCGTACTTCGCGGTCAATCGCGTGCCGCGTACTTCCTCGAGCCGCGAGAAGCTGCGCGGCCCGAGGTCCAGCTATGGCGGAAGCGAGGTGTACGTCTCACTGGTTGACGCGAAGGCGGCGCCTTTCCACACCGACCTGCGCCAGCTTGGAGTCGCCACGCTGTGCACCAACCGGGACCTGCCTTTGCGGATGCCGGTCGGCCAGTCTCGAGGCGACTTCACGATGGAAGTCAGCGCGCCCGTCGAGACCATTGCCTGCGTTGCGGGGCCGACCCCGCCCCGTCCGTCATACGCCGAGGGAGAGGTCGCTTGGCGCCTCATCAGCCATCTCTCCCTGAATTACCATTCCCTCACGGACGCGAATGAGCAAGAAGGGGCCTCGGCGCTTCGCGATATCCTGAAGCTGTACGGCGATGCCGGCGACGCCCACATCCGAAAGCAGATTGACGGTGTCAAGTCGGTGAGCCGCAAGCCGATCGTTCGGCGGGTTAGTACGCCGGGACCCATCGCCTTCGCCAGGGGGCTTGAGATAACGGTCACTTTCGACGAAACAGCCTTCGAGGGCACAGGAGTGTTCCTGTTGGGGGCGCTGCTGGAGCAGTTTTTTGCCAAGTACGTCTCGATCAACTCTTTTACGGAAACCGTGATCAAGACCTTGGATCGTGGGGAGGTGATGCGATGGCCAGCGAAGGCCGGCCAGAGGCACATACTCTAACGCGCCGGCTGCAGGAGGCGCCCTACAGCTTCAGTTTCTTCCAGGCTGTACGGCGGCTGGAATGCGAGCGTCGCGACCTGCCGCGCGTCGGTCATTCCCAACGCCCGGCGGACGACGCGGTCAGGTTCTGCCAGAAGCCTTTCTTAACGTTTGCGCCGTCAGCCATCGATTCCTTCGTTCCCGGTTCCGATGCCAATCCACCGCAGCTCTTCGTCAATTTCATGGGCCTGCTCGGACCCAACGGCCCGCTGCCAATCCACATCACCCAATACGTACGCGACCGTCTGCGAAACCATGGCGACAGAACCCTCGCTCGTTTTCTCGACCTCTTCAATCATCGCATGATCTCCTTGTTCTACCGTGCGTGGGCCTGCAACCAGCAGGCCGTCAACTACGAACGCGGCGAGAAGGATCGCTTTGCCCTCTACATCGGCACCTTGTTTGGCGTCGGCATGGGGTCACTCCTCAAGAGGGACTCCGTGCCCGACGTGGCAAAACTCCATTATGCCGGCCGGCTCGCATGTCAGACGAGAAACAGGGAGGGGCTGGAAGCCCTGCTGAGCGATTACTTCAAGTTTCCCAGCCGGATCATTGAGTTCATGGGTCGGTGGATGGACCTGCCCCATGAGTATCGCTGCCGCCTGGGAGAATCGCCCGCGACCGGCTCGCTTGGCCTCACGGCGATTGCGGGATCACGTATCTGGGAATGTCAGCAGAAGTTTCGAATCAGGTTCGGCCCCATGGATTTCGCAGACTACGAGCGCATGCTGCCCGACGGCGAGAGCTTCGACCGACTCGTAAGCTGGGTGGGCGACTATGTGGGCGATGAGCTGTCCTGGGACGTGCAGCTCATCTTGAAGGGGCCGGAAGTCCCCCAGACGCGACTGGGGAGCTTGGGCCGTTTGGGATGGACGACCTGGCTGAAGAGCCGGCCGTTTCATCGGGAAGCGGACGATCTTGTGTTGAGCCCCTTGGCTCAACAGGAATAACCATAGGATGCGGGGATCTGACGATGGCTGAGATTTCACGAGCAGCACTCTTCGGCAAGCTCAACAGTCTTGGGTATAAGTCCGTGGAAAGCGCCACGGTCTTCTGCAAGATGCGTGGGAATCCATACGTGGAGCTCGTGCACTGGCTCCACCAGATCCTCCAGCTGCAGGACTCCGACCTGCACAGGATCATCCGGCACTTCGAATGTAACCCGTCGAGGGTTGCCGCCCAGATGACCGCGGCGCTGGATACATTGCCCCGTGGCTCGACGGCGATTTCGGACATGTCTCCCCACCTCGAGGAGGCCGTGGAGCGAGCGTGGGTATACGGCACGCTGCTCTTCGGCGAATCTCAAATCCGCACGGGCCACTTGATGGTCGGCATCCTCAAGACCAGATCCCTCAAGAACGTGCTCCTGGGCATTTCGCAAGAGTTCGAAAAGATCAAGCTGGAGGAGCTGACGGACAACTTCGCCAAAGCCGTGGGCGGCTCTCCGGAAGAGGGTCTCGCCGCCAAGGACGGGTTTCAGGTGGGCGGAGGCGCTGTACCCGGCGAGGCCAGCCGTGCCATTGCTCCGGCGGCAATGGGCAAACAGGAGGCGCTGGAAAGGTTCTCCGTCGACCTGACCGACAGCGCCCGCAACGGCGAGATCGATCCGGTCGTCGGGCGGGACGTGGAAATCCGCCAGATCGTGGACATCCTGATGCGCCGCCGACAGAACAACCCGATCCTTACGGGCGAGGCGGGCGTGGGCAAGACCGCCATCGTCGAGGGGTTCGCCCTGCGAATTGCCTCGCAAGACGTGCCGCCGCCGCTGAAAGACGTAAGCCTGAAGACGCTCGACCTCGGACTGCTCCAGGCCGGTGCGAGCATGAAGGGCGAGTTTGAAAACCGCCTCCGCCAAGTGATCGAAGAGGTGCAGACCTCGCCGAAACCGATCATTCTCTTCATTGACGAGGCCCACACGCTGATCGGCGCAGGTGGTGCAGCGGGCTCGGGCGACGCGGCGAACCTTCTCAAGCCCGCTCTGGCTCGCGGAACCCTCCGCACAATTGCGGCAACCACCTGGGCCGAATACAAGAAGTACATCGAGAAGGACCCCGCCCTCACCCGCCGATTCCAGGTGGTCAAGGTGGAAGAGCCCACGGAGGAGAAGGCCCTCCTCATGATGCGAGGGCTGGCGTCCAAGCTCGAGAAGCACCACCGCGTCCAGATTCTCGACCAAGCCCTCGAAGCGTCCGTCCGCCTCTCCCACAGGTACATCCCCTCCCGTCAGCTTCCGGACAAGTCGGTAAGCCTCCTGGACACCGCGTGCGCGCGGGTGGCTATCAGCCAGCACGCCGAGCCTCCTCCAGTGGAGGACTGCCGCCGGAGGATCGAGGCCCTCGAGATCGAGTTGGGCATCATTGGCCGCGAGATGGCCGTGGGTATAGAACATGGCCGGCGTCGGGCCGAAACCGCTGAGAAACTTGCTGAGGAACGCAACCGACTGTCCGACCTCGATAAGCTCTGGAAAGAGGAACGGGATTTCTGCAGCAGGATCCTCGATATTCGCAGCCGGCTCAGACGGCATCCGGTCGGCACCATAGAAGGCGCGGCCGGCGAACTGGGCGAAGCGGCCGATAAGCTGGCCGTAGATACCAAGGCACAGGCCGGCCTTGACGCGGCCGAAGCAGGCCAGGCAGAGGAGACTGCCGGCGCTCAACCGGAGGCCCCCTCCGAAGAACAAAGGGCTGCGCTGCTTGAAGAGCTCAGATCCCTCCAGTCACGGCTCGCCGAGATCCAGGGCGAGACGCCTCTGATCCTTCCCAGTGTGGACGAGCAGGCCGTGGCGTCTGTCGTGGCCGACTGGACCGGCATCCCTGTCGGCAAGATGGTGAAAGATGAGATCGCTGCCGTCCTGAAACTGGCTGACACGCTCGAGCAGCGCGTCCTCGGCCAGCGCCACGCCCTGGACACGATTGCCAAGCGGATTCGCACATCACGAGCGCGTCTGGACAATCCGAACCGGCCGGTCGGCGTCTTTCTGCTGGTGGGTCCGAGCGGCGTGGGCAAGACGGAGTCGGCCCTCGCCCTGGCTGAGGCGCTCTACGGCGGCGAGGACAACGTCATCACCATCAACATGAGTGAGTTTCAGGAAGCGCATACCGTCTCCACGCTGAAGGGCGCCCCCCCGGGGTACGTCGGCTACGGCGAGGGCGGCGTCCTCACCGAGGCCGTGCGCCGCCGTCCTTACAGCATCGTCCTCCTTGACGAGGTCGAGAAAGCCCATCCGGACGTCTACGAGATATTCTTCCAGGTGTTTGACAAAGGCTGGATGGAGGACGGTGAAGGCCGATACATAGACTTCAAGAACACCATCATCTTCCTCACCAGCAACGCGGGCGGCGACCTGATCATGAATATGTGCAAGGACCCAAAACTGGTGCCGGAGCCCGAGGGCATCACGAAGGCGTTGCGCGATCCGCTGCTGAAGACGTTTCCGGCCGCCCTGCTTGGACGCCTGGTGGTCGTGCCGTTCTATCCGATCGGCGATGATGTCTTGAAACTGATCGTCGGCCTGCAGCTCCGTCGGATCGAGCGCCGCCTGGCTGAGAATCAGAAGATCCCCTTCTCCTACGACGCAGCAGTCGTGGACCTGATTATGAGTCGCTGCACCGAAGTGGAGACCGGGGCCCGGATGGTGGATGCGATCCTCACTCACACGCTGCTGCCCGAAATCAGCCGGGAGTATCTGAACCGGCTTATGGAGGGCCAACAGATCGCACGCGTCCACGTTGGCGAGGCCGACAGCGAGTTCACGTACGCGTTTGATTGAGCCGGCGCCGGCAGTCACGGGGCTCCGGAGGCCGTCGATCAAAGGACGGCTGGGAATCCGGGCAGATGACCGGAGTCAAGGCGTGTCGTTGCGGAGGCGTTGAGCCATGATAACTTCAGCCAATCCCATCAGCCGGCCCTGTGGACAGCCCGAATCGCCCGGCCCCACGGGGATCAATGATTCGGCCTGTCCGGACAACAAGCGCCTGCCCCCGTTCACGCCAGGAATCATCGGCATCAACGACCCCCACGTGTCCAAGGCCATGAGCGACAAGGAAGACATGCTTCGCTTGGTCAAGGATGCCCGGGACCGCATGGAGGAGTCAAAGAAGGCTTACGTTGAAATCCTGTGCCGAGGTCATAGTGACCGCGATCTGTCGAATGCTCTACAGGAGAATCACCGGCGATTCCATAGCTACCACCAGCTTCTGAGAACTTATATCCGTGACTATTATCATCCAAACGAAACGGTCTTGTGGTACAGGGGTCTGGAGTGGGAGGAGGTATTCCTTCAGGAAGTAGATTTGGATCGCGATCCCGATGACATCACCGTCAAGGCGGCGGTCGTGGAAATCCAAGTGCTCATGCTCCGCAAGGCCTGCGAGCACTATCGCAAACACCGAACCAAGAAGAGTCTCCTGTGGGTCTTGCTCCTTGCCGGGGAGACGGCCAAATGGTGTTATGAAACTGATGTCGAGCTTCCTGATGAAGTCAAGACGCTGATTCATCGACTGTCCGTCAAGAGAGCACGGCAGACCCCGCAACAGGCCCTCCGGGAGCACTACAGCCAGTGGCTTGAGAGCCTGACCAAGGAAAACATTCCTGAAGATATTATGGGCCTTGTCCAGGATGTGAAACCGCTGGACCCCATAAAGATGGATTGGCTTCGGCACCAAGCGACGGGAATCTAGGCGACCGGCTCGGTTCGTATACAACGACCTTATCGCTGTGCGATCATGGATATGATCAAACCGATGACGGCCTTGCGAAGCCGAGGACTCTCGGCGTCCAGTCCGGCTCGGGTTGCCAACGCCCTGTCATGACTCGGCGCGTGCTGCGGCAGGTCTGGTGACATATCCAGAGACCGGACAGACGAAAGAGGGAGCGCAATGGCGCAAACGCAAGAACACAGAACATTGGCGATAGGTACGCCGCTGGGCGACGACGTGCTCCTCTTGCGCTCCTGCAGCGGGGGCGAGCAGTTGGGCCGGCCTTTCGTCTACGAACTCGACTTGCTCAGCGAAGACTCCGAAATCAATTTCGACGATATTGTCGGCCAGAACGTTACGGTCCGACTCGAGATGGAAGGCCGCGGAACGCGCCATTTCAATGGCTTTGTCAGCCGTTTCGTCCAGATGCTCCCCGTGGGCGGCCTGGCCTCGTACAGGGCCACGGTCGTGCCGTGGCTGTGGTTCCTCACCCGCACCGCCGACTGTCGCATCTTCCAGGATATGGCCGTCCCGGACATCATCAAACAGGTCTTCCGTGACCTCGGCTTCACCGACTTCGAAGATCGCCTCACCGGCAGCTACCGAAAATGGGACTATTGTGTCCAGTACCGCGAGACGGACTTCAACTTCGTGAGCAGGCTCATGGAGCAGGAAGGCATCTACTATTTCTTCGCGCACGAGAATCAGAAGCACATCCTGGTCCTGACGGACGACAGCAATGCCCATACGCCCTATACCGGCTACGAGCAGATCAGATATCGCCCTCCCTCCGACACGGCCGTCGCCGATGAGGTCATCAGCGACTGGACCGTTGAGCAGCACGTCCAGCCCGGCGCTTACGCCCTCAACGACTTCAATTTCGAGAAGCCCAAGGCCTCTCTGGAGACCAAATCCATCATCCGGCGCAGCCACGCTTCGGCCGCTTTTGAGGTGTACGACTATCCGGGAGAGTATCCTGAGTACAAACACGGCGAGTCCTATTCCAAGATCCGCATCCAGGAACTCCAGGCCCAGTTCGAAGTGGCCCATGGCGTCTCCAACGCGCGGGGCATAGCTCCCGGCCACACTTTCAGCCTTGCCGATTTCCCAAGAGAGGATCAGTGCCGCGAGTACTTGATCACCGCCGCCACGTATCGGCTCGAGTCGGATGCGTTCGGCGCCGGCGCGGCGGGCGGAGGGTCTCTTTACACGTGCACGTTCTCGGCCATCCCTTCCACGGAAGCCTTTCGCCCGGCGCGCATTACGCCGAAGCCGCTCATCCAGGGGCCCCAAACCGCCATCGTGGCGGGCAAATCCGGCGAGGAAATCTGGACCGACAAGTACGGCCGGGTCAAGGTCCAGTTCCACTGGGACCGCCAGGGAAAATTGGACGAGAACAGCTCCTGCTGGATCCGGGTCGCGCAGGTCTGGGCCGGCAAGAACTGGGGCGGCATGTTCCTCCCGCGGATCGGCCAGGAGGTCGTCGTCGACTTCCTCGAAGGCGACCCGGACCGACCCATCATCACCGGCCGGGTATATAACAGCCAGGCGATGCCGCCCTATGATCTGCCGGCCCAACAGACGAAGAGCACAGTCAAGTCCAACAGCTCAAAGGGCGGCGCCGGCTTCAACGAGATCCGTTTCGAGGACAAGAAGGGCGAAGAGCAGCTCTTCCTTCATGCCGAGAAGAACCAGGACATCTGCGTGAAGAGCGACGCCAAGGAATGGATCGGTCATGACCGCCATCTGATCGTGAAAAGCGACCAGTTTGAGCAGGTCGAAGGGGACAAACACCATACGGTAAAAGGGGACCGCGTCGGGAAGGTCGAAGGCGATGAGAACTTGACCGTCCAGGGCGACCGCATTGGTCGGCAGCGAGATCGCTTCATCGGGCCCTGCGTCGACCGTGGGAGGCTGATTGACGACGAGGTCGATCAACTGCAAGGCGGTCGGGCCGGAAGTTCCGTTGTCGCGGCAGAGGATCGCGTCGGTCGGTCCGACCTTGCGGTCGCGATTGAAATCACAGTTATCGTCGATGGCGGCTGGGTCCAAAAATATCGTGTGCGTATTGTTCCGCACCTCGATCTCGTCGGTGGGAGTTACCTCCGCGTCGGAAGGCGAGTTACCCGTCTCGCCGATCGTGT
>SDBU01005192.1_pt1 | contig 15692 bp, 19 predicted proteins | sample 2277071 | NCBI WGS metagenome assembly SDBU01 (sample SAMN10397929, study PRJNA504765) | marine sediment metagenome | isolation source: marine sediment core GS08_GC12, 126 cmbsf | place: Arctic Ocean: Gakkel Ridge, Loki's castle | collected 2008
ATATATGTTGGGCTATCCGGATCGTAAGTCTTTGCTAGCAATCAATGCAAAAGACATCTATGTTGACCCTAAAGACCGTAAGCGATGGCAGACCATTATTGATATTGATGGAATTGTGAGCAATCTCGAATATAGGATGAAGCGATACAATGGTGATATCATCTGGGTGCAGGATACGGTTCGGATTGTTCTTGATAGCAGAGGTCAAAAGCAATTCTTTGAGGGCAGCTTACAGGACATCACGGAACGAAAAAAATCTGAAGAGGAATTACTTGAAGCAAAACAAAAAGCAGAGAAAGCCTTAAATGAACTCAAGGAGTACCAGACTTTGATGGTCCAAAAAGAGAGATTGGCCGTCTTAGGAGAACTTTCCTCTGGTCTCGCTCATGAGATCAACAATCCTTTGAGCATAATTTCAGGTTATATGCAAATGTTATTGATGAATGAACATGTTAACAGTGAAATCAAAGAGATATCCAGGACAATAGAGAAGCAGGTAAAACGAGCCTCAAATATTGCAGATAAGCTTCTTCATTTTTCTAAAAGAACCGACTTCGAAATCAAAGAAGTCGACCTCAATCGGTTAGTAGAAAACATTTTGATTCTCTTAGAACATCAATTAAAGCAGTTTAATATATTAGTAGTGAAACAGCTGGATCCTACACTGGGTTCAATACAAGCAGACCCACCTCAGTTACAGCAGGTCTTCCACAATATTATCTCCAACGCTATCTATGTCATGCCAAAAGGAGGGACACTAAATGTAAGCACTGGATTGAAAGATGGCTATGTTGAGATAAGGTTTGCCGACACTGGGTGTGGTATCCCAAAGAAAAATATAAACAGAATATTCGATCCTTTCTTTACCACAAAAGAACCAGGAACAGGATTAGGGCTGTCGATTGCGTTTGGGATCATCGATGCCCATAGAGGCCAAATAGAAGTTGAGAGTAAAGTGAACGAAGGGGCAACGTTTATTTTAAAATTACCCGTTAAAAACAAAACAAAAAAGAGGAACGCAAAAAATGGAAAGAATATTAGTTGTTGATGATGAACCTGAAGTGTGCAGAATGCTCGAGATATTTCTCGGGGAGAAAGGATATCAAGTCTTTAAAGCATTTGACGGCAAAACAGCCTTGGAACTGGTGAAAGAAGAAAAGCCTCATATCGTTCTTCTGGACATTAAGATGCCGGGTATGGATGGAATAGAATGTTTAAAAAAAATCACTGAAATAGATAAAGAAATAGGTGTGATTATGATTACGGCTGTCAAAGAAGAAGAAACAGGCAAAGAGGCGTTAGAGTTAGGAGCCTATGATTATATCACCAAGCCACTGGATCTTCATTATTTGGAAGAATGCTTGAAGTGGAAAATATTTCAGATAACAGTTAGTGGAGATCGAACCGTGACACCTCACATATAAAACCGGCTGGCGGGAAGGTGTGGGAGTTGAACCCACCCGGGGCTTCTTACGGCCCCATACTGGTTTTGAAGACCAGAAGTCTTTCATTTCATTTCATATTTAACTTGCAGATAATCAATGAATTACAGATTCCTTTTGCTGAGGATCCTTTTTCAAGTCACACATAAGTAACAGGTTTTGTTCTTTTTTAACCTTTTCAGAAGAAATCCCAACTAAAAGTTCAACAGCTTCTTTGCTTAGTTGGTCTTTTGGGTGAAGATACCTTTGAGTCACTAAAACGCTTGAATGTCCGTACAGTTTTGAAATAGTAACAATATCAACTCCACCTTCCAATAGCCTTGTTCCGAATGTCCTTCTTAGATCATGAAATGTAAAATCTTCAAGTCCTGCCCTTTTTCTGGCACTTCCAAATGCCTTCTGGATGGTTCTGAATGGGTAAACCAACTGATGTTTTTCCTTGTGTAATTTCATCTCTGTAAGCAATCTGAACAAAAAAGTGTTAATTGGAATGAATCTGGTTTTTTTACTTTTAGTTCTTTCAACCTTGATAATTCTGTTAAGGAAATCCACATTCTTCCATCTCAATTTGAGTATTTCACCTTTCCTCATTCCTGTGTGAAGTGCAATCAATACAACTGGTTTTAGATATTCAGCAAGGGCTGCTAATAGTCTTGGTTCTTCTTCCTCTGTCAATATCCGGTCTTTTACTGCATCCATTTCTGAAAACATCTTGATTTTCCTTGCTGGATTTGACTCAAGATAACCTTCTTCAATTGCTACATTAAACATCTTCTTTAACAATGTAATTTCCCTGTTTGAAGTGCTTCTTGAAATTCCCATTTCTAACCTAGATGCTCTGAATTTTTGAATCAACCCTGGTGTGATCTCCTGCAATTCAATGTCTTTGAAGAATGGCTTAATATTCTTCAATCTGTAAACATCTGTTTTCCAACTATCCTTTGCCACCATTGCATAATCTTGAATATAGAACTCAGCTAATTCACAGAAATGGATTTTCTTTGGCAGAACAACATCATTCTGTTGGTTGAAAACTTTTTGAACGGTGTGATTCAAGGCTATCAATGCTTCTCTTTTTGAATGTGCATTTGGAACAATTTCTTGTTTCCGCTTGCCATTCTGGTCCCTGTACTCAATTCCCCAGCTTTCTAAACCACCGGGGTACTTTCTAAGATAAACAGTCCCAATTCTGTATCTCCAACGTTGTTTTTTTAGGGCCACAACGTTGTCTCCTTTCAGATATACTTTATCATATTCAGAAAGGGAAATCTGTTCATTTTTAGGGAATACATAGGGAAAGTTCACAAATTTAATGGAATTTTTATTGATAAATTCCTCAATATTATTTTGTGTAAATCTATAATTTCTGCCAATTCTGATATGATTTATTTTCCCCTTATCTGCCAGTTCATATATAGTATTGTAGTGCATATGAAGCATGGAGCTGACTTCTCTAACTGTAAGAAGTGGTTGGTTCATTTGCACTTTAATTCAAATGTCTCTTAATTTATTCTTTTTTTCTTCTATCTCTTCACCAACCTTCATTATTTCTAGCAATTCTTTTCTTGTCCCATTTTCAATAAACCGTCTTCGTTGGTTAGGAGAAAAACCGTCTAGTTTGTTATTCAGAAGAGCAAAAAATTCTTCAACTGACATCGTCCCATGTTTTATAAAGAATTTGGTCATTCTGTTTTGAAAAACAACTTCGTCTGTATTTTCATACTTGGATTCAATTTTTTTTAATCTTTTTTCTAAGTTGTTAGATTTCATGTCTTTATTCTCGGGGTGAATATTTCATAATTATCCGTTTCTTATGTTTTGTCGAATAAGATTTTCAATTCTGCCCATTCTGATCTCTAAATCTCGAATTTCTGTGATTTTCAATGACTGGATTAATATCTCTTTTGCGACTAATCTTCGAGTATTTTCATTTTCGCTTTCTAATAAATTAAGAAACTCTTTGACTGCTTTTGTAGTTGCTTGTTTTAATAAATCCAGACTCTCATAAAACAATATGTCACGCTCTTTTTGGAGAGTTTTATGGAAATTTTCGTCTTTCAGCCAATTGTATATTGATCCTCGACTTACTTTTGCTTTCCTTGCAGCCTCTTCTTTTGAATTGCTATCTAAAATGCAACTAATGGCTTTCATCTGAGTTGCTGTAAGTTTTGATTTTTCCATTTTCTGTCAAAATATGTCTATTTTTGTTTAAAATCTGTATTTTTCAAAATAGTTTTTCCTCTTATATAAGCTGATAACCGATACTAGATTGATTAGTGTGGTTAGTTTAAAACAGCTTTTCCTATTAAAGTTCTGAAAATTCATATCAATCACTGTTATTTCAGACAAATATGAAAACCTTGTTCTAAACTAATCAAACTAATCATTATTCACATACTCCCTCTTGTTCTTTTTCTATCTTTGAAAAACTGTAATAGACAAGATTCGATCTTCCCTTTTCCATACAAACATCAAACTCGACTTTTAGCTCTTCCTTGATATTCGCAAGCTTTCGGCCTAAAGACCTTGCATTTTTATACTTTCTTGTAAATGATTTAAGGCCGAGTTCTTCCTCTGCGACACCTTTAAGTTTGATATAGAGATCGTTTGCTGTCATCTGTTCTATCCGTTCGTCATTCTCAATACAAATATGACTCAAGACAATATAAGCTTCATCGTCTTCAAGACTGAAATCTCCCTTGACCCGATTCATTTTATCCAAAAGTGACACGAACTCTTTCTCCCCATTTTCGTCGTGAACCTTTCTCCCGAATGTCTCGAAGTCCGCAATGCGAAAAATGCATGTCAACTTTTTAGTACGTTTTTGTTTTAAATTACAAATAATCGAGTTTAGATTTATTAAAACCTCGCTCATTATGGTCTCACGATTCTTTCTTAATTCTTCAAGAAGATCAGACTTCCCTCTTCGATTCTCTATTTTAGTAGTTTTGAATAATAATAGACGGTCTACTAGGTCATCCCTCCGAAATTGAGGTTCACGGCTAGTAAAACCCAAGAAAACACGTGGACGGATTCTGATTTCCTCGTCATTGGTATATAATTTTCTGAAAGTTATCTCACCTCCAGTTGCAGCAACGCAAAATGCATCCATGAAGGCGTTAACTTTAGTATCAAGGTTATCAAATACAACAAAATAATTTTCAGCTAGCGAGATTTTGAAATCTCTTGAATTATCAGACAAATGCGCCGGCATAAATTGCTCACCAAAGAGAATCTGCCCAATGGTAGTCCCAATGAATGTCTTCCCAGAGTCTTTGACTCCGATGAGACAAAGAATTGGTTTTTCTTTTTGAATTGATTCAAAAAATAAGGAAAAAAAATAAATAGAAAGAAGTCGTTTCTGTTCATCTGGTGAAAGTCCATACAATTCTTCTTTTGAAAAATTTGTCCTTTCAATCAAATATTTATAAAGGTAGCTCTCCCCAGATGTGAATCTTTTCCAATCGAATCCATTCTTAAAATAGTTTAATCCTTCAATGTCTTTTATATCAAGATTGAAAGGTGTGTAGTTAGAGTTAAACTCAAAAACTACGCCGTCGGTGCCGTTATCTACAATCTCGATTTTTGAACCATCAAGCTTATAGATTTGATTCGCATGATTACTGATATAAAGTCGGCATTTCTCTTTGTCGAAAAAGGCAAAAGTATGGGATTCTATTTCTTTCCCTTTATCCCAAATCGTCGACTTAATCCAATCCATAACCTCATCGAAATCCTTCTTTGGAATCTCATAACGGTTTTTTAGATAACAATGGAAATCGGTCTTTTCTATATCCATGAGACGCTTATCTGCTTTATCAAATATGTAAAAAGTCTTTCTTGCTTCATTTTTGTATCCCCTACATGCAGAATCGACTCCTGTAAGAAGATCTGAGACAATATATTTAGATATTTGCTTCTGTTTTTCTTCAGAACTTGTCTCGGCTGTTTTTATGTTTAAAATCATCTGGACTTGTGGAGATGGAGGCTTATCCTTTGCTAGAAATTTGAGTGTCTTTCTGACCTCATATATTAATTGTTGCTCACCTTTTTCTAATATCCTGTCAGAACAACCTAACCTTGAGTTCAAGAGAACTGAGGAGATGGTTTTATAATTATAATCTGCGACAATGAGGGATGTAATAATTGCCATATCTCGACCTGAGCGTGTATGGTCTTTTCCAGGTTCCTTCTGAGTCGCACCAGTCTTTATCGACTGCTTGATTTTCTCACTAATCTCGAGGGTATTAATATCCTTTAAAGCCTTGACTGGGTTTTGCACATCAACGATGAGTTCCTTTTTCCCAAAGTTCAAATCATCTTCATAATCATACTGCTGTTCATTCTCCTCGTATTGACTATCTCGAAAATCGTCAAAATCTCTCAATGAATAAATGCGATCTACTTGAGTCTCTATGACCCGGCATTTCTTTGGATTGTTGAGGTCTTTGACATTTAAAGTTCCAGGAAGCCTCATAACTCTATCGATATTGATTGTCTGTCTATCTGCTTTCAATATTTTGGCAAGGCCACTCAAAATTTGTTTTACATCTTTCGTTTCCTCAGTCGTTCTATTGATAATTGGCTGTTCAAGAATCCAATTGACTAACGTCAAGCATAATTTCCCTCCAACGACAAATAAAATTCCCGTTTTTATGTGTCTTTGATTGCTTTTGAGGAAAGGCGAAAAAAACAAGCCTCTCAGATGCCGTAGAATCGATTTTTTCTGATCGATACATGTTATGCCCTTCCCGTTTTTCTTTCTTTTGCCGCTTCCATCCGGTAACTAGGGATGTTCATTTCCAGGATAACGCTGTGGTGAACCAGGCGGTCTATGGCAGCGGCTGTGGTCATGGGATCCTTGAAGATTGATTCCCATTTTGAAAAAGGAAGATTTGATGTAATCATGATGCTTCCTCTTTCATAGCGATAATTCATGAGCGTAAAAAGCACTTCCATCTCTTCGCGGCTTTGCTGCACGTATCCAAAATCATCGATGATAATCACATCGAATCGGGCAAGTTTATTTAACAGCTTTTCAAGCTCTAGGTCCCGTTTTGCGATCAGCAGCTCCTGAACCAGTAGAGAGGAAGTTGTATAGCGGACTCGTCGGTTTTTTTGTACAAGTTCAAGCCCGATAGCGCAGAGGAGATGGGTTTTTCCACTTCCGGGATTCCCGAAAGCCAGGATGTTATCTCTGCTATCCACGAATGACCCATTAAGAAGCGTTTTGACTTTATGCTGTAGTTTTGGCGGAAGGCGTTTGAGATCGAAGTTTTCGAGGTTTTTCTCCAGTGGCAACTTTGATTCTTTCAGCAGACGGGCGATCCGTTTGTTATATCTGACCTCACGTTCCCTGAGCAGCAGTTCCAGGAGATAGTCCTCATAGCGCAGGGTTTCTTGTTCGGCCATATGAGAGAGCTCTTCATAATAATCCCGCACACCGGAAAGGAAGAGAGCCTTGAAGCAGTCTGCGAGTCTTTCTTTATTGCTGGCCATGAGTTATCTCTCTTTCCAGACTGTTATCCAAAAGCACATCATAATTCCCAAGATTGACCGGATCGATATGAACATCACGATGGATTGTCAGATCATCGCTGGAGTCGAGATGATTTTTAACCGCCTCCGCAGTAATAACCTCTTCTTTTTCAAAAAGCATATGCAATACCTTATCAACACCTGATTCACTGATCTTAGCGGCCAAGTATAAAATATCTACGTATTCTTTATTTGCCCGGGCAGGTCTCTTTTCACATAAATAGTCATAGGCCATGCGGAACCGGATTGTGGGAAAAAGATCTTTCTTGTAACGGTAATTTTCAAACGCTCCCGGCTTACGGACCAGACTGTCAATAATATGTCGATATTGGATATAGTGTTGGCGTTCACCCCGCAACCGAGGTATCCGGTTTATCTTTTTTTGTGCATAATAAACTTCAAAATATTCCGCATAAAGTTTCACCCGGACTATCTCACCATTAAGCCGGCTGTTAAGCGAATAGGTGTTTTTTGCCACTTGGATAGTGCTGGAAGGACCCACTCTAGCTTCAAGCCAACGGAAGTCGTCCAAACGTCTCACCGGGAGCCTTCTGAGAACCCTCACCTCTTCTTTAAAACGTTCCTTGCGTCCGGCATTGAGTTGAGTGAACAGTTTTTGTATAAATATCTCATATGCTTCCCTGCTTTCAAAATCCCGGCTTCCCCGGAGCATTAAAGCTTGATCCAATGCTTTTTTAAATCGGTAGTGACGCTGCTCAATGTCGCCGTTTTCATGCGCCTCACCGGCTCGAATCTTTTCTCCAGTGATGCCATTATGGCGTAGCAAACCCCGATAGCGCTGTGTAAATTCCTCAGGGTTGCAGTCCTTGTGAATGGCTGCAGACAAACGATCTGTACGGTGTCTTTTTGGAACACCGCCCAGTTCCCATAGAGCGTTTTGAAAACCAGCACTCATACTTTCGAAACTCTCTGAAAAACAGAGCGTCCCGGTCTCCCAGTTCGAATATGTGAGAACAAAATGATAGATCAAATGGTCAAATGGAAGATTTTGAATGGTAACTCCCAGAGACTTCATCCAAGTGAAATCCGATTCACACAACTCTCCTGGAAAATGTTGTTGAGGAAAAAACACCTCACGGGCGGGGCCTTCAAGAGCACGCCATCTTTTGACTCTTCTCTGAAAAGTCCGTATCTGGCCATCGGAAAACTTCCCGGGGTCGATCCTTTGGAAATGTTCAAACAAACTCTTGGCTTCCAAACCGGAGTTGTTTTTAAGTAATCCTTTGGCCTCCTCCCATATTTCGATGAAAGGATCCACCCTGTTCTTCCACGTATGCGGTTTTTTCTCCTGGCTGGGCAACTTCCCTAAACGGATGTATTTACGGGCTGTCTTTTCATCCATGCCAGCTTTTGCAGCCGCTGCTGCCTTAGTTTTTTCTTTCTTCTTAAGTTCCATTAATTTCCTCACTTGTTGATCTGTTACCATCCAGGCCTCCTTGACCTGGATAGTCTACTAAACCCCAGAAAAAAGCGGGAATTTTATTTGTCGTTGTTCGGGTAATATGATTGTCGCTGATCATCCAATAGCAATGAAAACCGTTGCCAGAATCTACAATGATGTTTGGAGGTAGAAGAAACTCATTAATTCTCTTCTTCGCAATCTCTTTTCCTCCTTCAATATTTTTGCTATCAATATCGAGCCATAGGCAGATGATGTCTCGGATGTCCTGCTGTGTTTTTTGCTTTGAGGGAGGTCGAGGATTGACACCGAAAAATATGTTATATCCTTGTTCATGAAGGGAAGTAATCTTATCTTTTGAGAGGCTATGATGATTAAGGGGAAATTTAAGATATTTAGAAAATGTTTTCTTGCCAATACCAATAAACCTGAACTCGAGGTACATCTCATCCCTCATTGAATATTTTGAAAAAAGAAACTGAAGGAAATCCAAAAAAACATTTTGACTCAAACCTCTATTTTGGAGAGCCTCTGAAGTGGAATTATTCATAGACATCGATTTTTCTAAATCAGACACTTGATGAGTCACCCAAATGCAATAGCAAGACTGGAGGGACTATCAAACCGCCATTACCTCGGTGCCTCATATTTGCTCGAACAATCAAATTCATGAAGTCCTTACACGGCTTTTCTGTTCTTCAATAAATTTAAGCAAATCCCGCTCTGAAACTCGAAGTGATTTCCCAACCTTAACAAAAGGCAAATGTACCTTCAGCCATTTCCATTGATAAAGCGTGTTGGGTTGAATGCCTAGAATCTCAGCGGTTTGTTTAATGTTTAGAAGTTTTTCTTCGACCATATTTCCACTCCTCCTTGACTCTATCAAACTCTTTGAAGCTCACGTAGTGCATTAACTTTAATTATTTTTAAATGAAGTTACGTCACCCCTTCTTGTCGTTTACATGATTTTCTATTAATATCTTCAGTGATGGAGAAGACTAGTTAGATTAAAGATTTTTTAACTAATCATGAGCGAAATAATTACTAATATACGTAGAGGAAAGTATGGTATAGATGTAAAGTTATCTGTTGAACAACTAGATTTTATTTTGAAAGATAGATATGGGTACGGACTAATTCATTTTGTTGAGAGTCTTAAAAGGATTTGTTTTTCCACTTTAATGCGTTCGGTTCCTCCTCCCTCATATGCAAATACGCCATCTTTAATAAAGTCACTTCAAACAGCTAAAAGTCGAATAATCAAGAGTTTTGATTCTTATTATAATCTAGTGCCTTTCCCTAAACATGAAGGGGAAAATAGCATAATAAACAGATATAATCTCAAACAAACTTTGAATATTATTGATGCTGAAATTAACTTTTATAGGAATTTCCAAAAATATGATAGTAAAGGCGGCCCTAAGGTTAAGCTAATCACAATACTAACCTACATATGGAGTCATTTTCTCAAGGATAAAAGAGGAGTCCATTGGGACCAGATAGAAGGTCTTCTCGATTGGTTTTGGGAAAATCTTACAAATGAAACATATAGGAATGTGTTAGGAAACCAAACACCTGACTGGGACACAATTAAAAGAGGAGTGCTTAGATTAAGAAAAAGAGTTGGAGGAATAGCCCTGGAAAACACTTATGTTGAATTCTTTAAAAAATACTCAAAAAGTAAAGCTGAGCAAAACAGGACTTATAAACACTTATTCAAGATTATCCCTTCTGCTCGCTAATATTTGCTGTAAGACTGCATATTTCTTTGCATCACATTGACCAACTTTCTGAAACTTTGAAGGAAAAAAATAAAATCCCAGATTTGAATTAGGACCTAATCCAGAGTGTTTCATTATTTTTTCATAAAAATTTAGATAACCATCCGAGTTTTCTAAATCATTTAAAACTCGATACAAAGTATTTGTAATAATATCTGTAATTCTTAGGCCACTAATCGATCTTGAATTAGCGAATTCAATATTCCTAAACAATTTTTCTCCGTCAAATCCATCATTATTACAGAAATTTTTGATTAAAGGGTGGTCTGGTGTATGAATTTCTTCAATAAGCTCAAATGGTCGTCTTTTAGTATAGTTCCTTAAAAGCCAACCTAATGAATTTTTAAAAACCAATTCTTCACGCGAATTATCTCTAACAGAGGAACGATCTATCCATACAAATATTCTAGACCAATTTTTTTTAAATTGGCCATGACTTCTGAATATGAATCCCTGACGAAGTGTATCGATAACACAAACAGAAAGAGTTAAAAATTTTAGAATTTGTTCACTTGACAAGTTTCTAAGCATCTTGGACCTAGATATTTCTTTATTCCTGAATTCACTTTGAGGAACATTGTGCAAATTTGATAACATATAATCAGATAATTCATCGGAAATACAAACCGGCATATATTCTTTTTGAATTTGCAGATCCAATATTGTTGGAAATATTAAAACATCTGGCTCGGTATTTAACACTTCATTAAAAAATCTAGTTCTCGATTCAATAGAAAGTAATGAACCTTTTGATTCTCCACTATCTTTTTCATCTTTATGCAAACCATTTTCCCACTCGATAAATTTTTCTTCCAAATTTGAACCAATATTTTCAGGAATTATACATCCGGTCCAAAGAGATATTTTGTGACCGTCATTGGGAGGAATTGAAAAGTCTCCCGAGTCATCAAAGAAAAAACGAATTTTATCCTCCCATTAATTCAAATTATTGCCACTTTTGATTAAAGCATCTAGCATTTTATTTAGTTGACATAATGCACGTTATGCGACACGATGCATACGTTGTATTTTTACTTATTTCTCTTTCCTCTTCAAATATCTGTATAAAGTAGATTTATCTACGCCCAACTCTTCTGCTCCCTTCCTATAGCCTTTCTTGTTAACGGTTTCCCTTAAAAACTCAAGGTCATGTCGCTCGAGTTTTGGCCCCCAGGTATGTGTTCTTCGCTCAATTCCATATTCTTTCAATGCACGGTAGACCATATCCTTTGAGCATCCAAGGGTATCGGCAATCTCTCTTATTGATTTAGACTCCTTGACATATAATTTCTTTAATTCCGCTTTTTCTGGCTTATTTCCGATTGCAGGTTTTCCTCTATTGGCTTCCAAGCCTACGGCTTCTTTATACTTTATTCTCGGCATTTTTAAAATATCCCTTGTCTATTCGTCTATCATTCTAGGTGGGAATGCAGTTTTAATCTGTAATGTCCTTCTTCCTATTTTTTGAACAATATAATTTCTAATTAAATTGAGAGATATCACAGCTAAATAAGAAAAAACAAGTCCAAAGAAAAACCTACTGTTATTATTTAATGGAACTCCCAAGCCAAGTTCTATTATTAAATCACTAATTATGTAAATTATTGATAAATAATAAAGGTATGAATACTGTCTAAATTTGTGAATGTTTTTGGAACATAATGCAAATCCTAAATAGATTCCTAAACATCTTGCACATAATCCTAGAGGTATTCCCAAAATGAAAAAACATCGTTCAGGTTGCTGATGACACATAAATGATAGGACATTATTAAAGACAGCTATCTTCTCCGGAGACAGTACGTCTGCAACAATCAGCCCAATCATAAAAAGACTTACAATATAAAAAGAATCTTCCAATAAATTGATTATTAAGAGCCCCTTTTTCATTTCGATTATTTTCTTTTTTTCTTTTGCACTTCACCTACAATAAGGCCGATAATCCCACCAACGACAGTAAATACCCAAAAGAAAGGATTTGCTATACACGCACCACAGATAGCAGAAGTAAAAAAATCTTCGCCCCCAGATGTAATATACGTAAATAAAACACTTGCAAACACGCCACCCATTAAACCTCCCATAATATATTTGTACACAAATCCACCTGCTTTGCCACAATGGGGACATGTAGTTGCATCAATGCTTATCATCTTCATGCAATGTTTACACTTTGTATAAACCACTTTTTTCTGTTCACCTTCATGTCTCTCTGCCAATGTTTCTACTTGAATATTTTTAGCAACAAGCTTTTCAGCCGCATCATCAATATTTTTTGCTTCAATTGTTTCTTTTTTCACCCTCCCCTCGTTGTTCTTTAATTCATATTCAAATATTTTTAAACCTACGATCTCCTCTGATTTCTGGACAGCCATTGGTGGTGCAGTTTTTTCAAATTTCTCTTTGTTTAAAATCTCACCGCAATGCTTACACTTCAATGCCTCATCCTGAATTTCTTCAGCACAAAATGGACATTTTTTCATTAAACCCTCCTTTATTTATTTTCTTTATCGTTTTATCTTAATTTCAAACTCACCTGATGCCGCCTTAATTGGCAGGCCATGTACTGATATAGATTCGTCGCCTATATCAATAGTAAGAGCGTCTCTGGCCGAGCCTTGCGGATTCATTTCCTTTGTAAGCATAAATGAAATTTTCATTTCTTTCCCATTTCTTGAATCGGGATAAATAAACATTTCATGCTTTTCACCAAGTTTGAATCCAGAAAAGGTTTTTGTGGTCCCTCCATATTTTAATTTGGGAGCTAAAAACCATGAACCATGACCACGAATCCAAATTTCAGCTCTAGAATGGACTGGATTTTTATCAGTGTCGTCATTAACATTAATTTTCACAGCATAATCTGCAAGAAAACTAGGACTTGAAAGTAAAAGGCCAGTCAAACATAAAAATAACAATAATTTGAAAACAAAGCTCTTTTTCATCAATCCCTCCTTTTAAAATATACCCTTAATTATTGGTATATTTTCACGTCAGAATTGTCAAGCGAAATTCTGCCGACTTTATGACGATACAAATTGATTATGCCGTCCTGGGGAATGTGGGGGGGAATTTTTGGGAAGTTAGTGTTTTCTACTTATCGCACACTATAATAATAAACCTTTTCATTATCTAGCTCTTCACTTTGCTCTTCAACTCTAGGATTGGAAATTTGAACCTTGTCAATTTTTGTATATTTTCCACTTTTCGTCTGTCTCAGAAAAGTTAATAATACTTCTTCTTTCTTCTGTCTTGATGTTTTCTTCTTCGCTTCCATTATGTTTTTCCTCCTTTATTCAAAATTATCTTTTTCCCTGTTTGCATTTCAATTTGACTTCTAAGACCTGACAAATCTGTTTCAAAACCACAATCACACTTTAATATTGAATCTATCGGAAAAGGTTTCATTCCTTTCTTTTTTAATTTTACATCAATTTGAGGGTCTGGTGCAAATTTCGCGTACAGATTATGAAGTTTACCACACTTAGAACACGGTTGTTTAATATCAATTACATCCGCAATTTGTTTTTTCGGCAAATTGATTCTTTCTGCAGCTAGAGCAGCAGATCTAAATATTTTGATTTTCTCTGTAGCAAATATCTTAAAAACAGAAGTGGAATCAAAAAGCAATCTACAAATTGTCTGAATTCTGTAAATGAGTTCGGCTAGTTTTGGATCATCATCTGCACAATTTACTTGCAGTCCAATATCAGCTAAATCATTTATCTTTATTGATCTTCCATGAAGTCTCCATTTTGAATGTTTTGTTAATTCTCGTGCAATCTTTTTTGCCTGACGCTTCTTCATTTCATCAGTTACAGAAATCTTACGTGTCTTTGTAACTTTCCATGTTTTGAATTTGTATTTTATCAACCAATCAACTACTAAATCTTCTGCAAATTTCAGGGCATTAAATACATGGCCTATTTCTCCAGGTGTGATTTGTGCTACCATTGTAGCATCAAATGGATTTAGCTTACCTTGTTTTTGAGCTTCTTTCCTTTTCTCGTCAACCCATTCAATATAGTCATATGCAGATATTACTGTACGTCCTATTTGCATTTGAGCATCAATCGGTCCTAAACTTCCCGTCTTCGTCATTAAAATTTCATCGCCAGATAACACCATAATTGTCCCCGCACTTTTGGCCTCGCCAGATACAACAAATGACACTTTATCAAAATTATCATGTAAGAATTTTACAATGTCTTCTGCTGTTTCACCTCTGCCCCCTGGAGTTTCAATATATACATCAACTTTCTTAACGTCATGTAATCCGGATAGTAAATCATGGAACATATAGAAATCATCTTGCCCAATCGGAACTAATGGTAATCGCTTACCAGCTGCAGCAGAAAATACAAATAAATACGAATTCCGAAGTTTATTGTATTCCGATATCAATTTTAACAATTCATTCTCTAACTCAGTGACACCTAATTTCTTGTTAATATACTCTTTCATTAAGCTCATTCTATCCTCCTCCCAAGTCTATTGGCGGTAATTTTGTATGCGGATTCATCAGGTTATCAACGCCTTTTCGGTTTTTATCAGTTTATGTTTTACTAATTATTCCTAGCACCATTGAAAAAATAGCAACTACTGCAGCAAGAAGATATCCAAAAGCTGCATACCTATTCTGTCTAGCTGTTGAATCATTGTAGCCGTCAACGAATGAATTAACATCATTAACAAATTTGCGGATGTTTAAACCTAGAATCTCAACATCACCCGAAGACATTGTAGTCTTGTTTAATTCAGCGACCTTTTTCTTTGATAGAACAAAGTGAAAAATTGATAGGCTAAGAAAAATGAATGTAAAGATAATCCAAACACAAATTATTGATATCATCTCGTTTCTCTTCCCCTTAACTAGCGTTATAAAACTTTCTGTATCAGTCAACTTCAATGTCTAGCATTTCTGTAATATCGACGCCACTAATCTTAACCCCACGACGAAATCTAGTGCCAGGATTTAGTGTGACTTTAACACTTGGAGTATTTATAGTAATCTGTCGTTTTGGCTCATAGCTTCCATCCGGATGTTGAATAAGCAGAAGTCTTAATCTCATACTTATCACATCCCTTTACTTACAGACTAATTCTAATTTTATCCATACAGAAATAAAAAAGCAAATAGTATTATACCCATTAATAAAGACGAATTAAATGTAGAAAAATTATCATCGAAGAGATAATTCTTGTACTTGGAAAGCAATGCCGACTTGTCTCAAAAAAGTTCTAAGTTCATGTATTCGCCCACCCGCTCTGGATATAGACTCCCCCATGTCACCGTGGTGTAACTGGACTTCCCCCAGTATCGTGGACATACAGAAAAGTTTGACATAATATCAAACTTGGAGGTTTATTATGGAAGAAACGAGAGGTCGTAGAAAGTACGATCGGGAATTTAAGGAAGACGCTATCAGGCTCATTGTCGATGGCGGCCGAACAGTAAGGAAAGTTGCCGGGGATTTAGGGATCCATGAGAATATGCTGCACAGATGGAAA
>SDBU01005193.1_pt1 | contig 15690 bp, 18 predicted proteins | sample 2277071 | NCBI WGS metagenome assembly SDBU01 (sample SAMN10397929, study PRJNA504765) | marine sediment metagenome | isolation source: marine sediment core GS08_GC12, 126 cmbsf | place: Arctic Ocean: Gakkel Ridge, Loki's castle | collected 2008
CGCACTGGCACTTGATGCGCTCATAGTTCGGCGACGAAGGCCCAATGCGATCGGGATCGGGGTGGCGTGTGCGACTGCGGCTGCATGGCTCGCGGCCCTCATCTACTCTCGGCGAACGCGCCAGAGACGCAAGCCCAATCATCTCTATCGGTCAGTTTCCGATTGACAGAGTGCTGGCCTTTGCCTGGACGATTCCCCTGGTGGGCGAGGGCAGGATGCCAGTCTGCTTTTGACACTTTTGACCAACTGTGCTAGGATAATCCCGACTTTTTGGTAGGGAATGGTGAGATGAAGGTCACTGCCAGGGAGCGCATTGGGCTGAGGGCAATGGTCGAGTTCGCTCGCCGGTACGGTCTCGGCCCGATCTCACTGAGAGAAGTGGCCCTCGCGGAGGACATGCCGCATCGCTATCTGGAGCGGGTCGTGGCTTCTCTGCGGCGTTCTGGGCTGCTGAGCAGTGTGCGAGGCGCTCGCGGTGGCTACATGCTCACCAGGGATCCCACTGCCATCAGCGTGGGCGACGTTTTCCGGGCTTTGGAAGGTTCGCTGATGGCCTTGGACTGTATGCGCACAGACGGCTCTTCATGTGTCAGGGAGCCGATCTGTGCTAGCCGTTCCGTGTGGCAAGCTGTTATGCAGCGTGTGAGTGAAACTCTAGACAACACCTCTCTCGCCGACGTCGCTCAGCAAGGGGTGGGCACCGGCTGAGAGTATCCAAAGGACCATAGGCTCATGCTAGCTAGACTGAAAGAAGACCTGCAGGCTGTGTTTGAAAAGGACCCGGCGGCACGAACCAGGTGGGAAGTCGTGACCAGCTATCCGGGCCTACACGCCATCTGGTTGCATCGCCTCGCCCATGCGCTGTGGCATCGGCGATTGCGTTGGCTGGCCCGGTTCATCTCCCACATCAGCCGCTTCCTCACAGGCATCGAGATTCACCCGGCGGCGACCATCGGACGACGCCTCGTCATAGATCATGGCATGGGTGTCGTCGTTGGGGAGACAACGGAGATTGGTGACGACGTGCTCATGTACAAGGGGGCGGTGCTGGGCGGCACATCTCTGAACAAGGGCAAGCGGCATCCAACCATAGGCAACGGCGTGGTCATCGGGACCAATGCGGTCATATTGGGGCCGATCTCCGTTGGCGATAACGCAAGGATAGGGTCGGGGGCTGTGGTGATCAAGCCAGTGCCGGCCGATTCCACTGCAGTTGGCGTGCCCGCTCGGGTGGTTCGAGGACCGCATGTGGAAAGGGCGCCAATGGGCACTCTGCAGCACGGACAGCTTCCTGACCCGGTGATGGCGGCGTTTCGTGCATTGGAGGATCGTCTGCAGGGACTGGAGCAGGAGATCTCTGGCTTGAAGCGGAGGTTGCTGGTGCCTGCCCCCGATGGGCAAGTATCCGATCTGGTTTCGGAGTGATAGAGGATTCCAGTGACCGGCTGTGGGGCAAGACATGATCATGGCGTGGTCCTGGCGGTGTGAGGGGCGATGTGAGAGGTGGGAGTCGATCCATGTCATCTGACTGTCGATCCGTCTATATGGATCACGCGGCCACGACATCCGTTGATCCCCGCGTGTTGGAAGCGATGATGCCCTATTTCGTCCAGGGCTACGGCAATCCCTCGAGTCTCTATCGCCTGGGTCGGGCGGCGCACAAGGCGATGGAGGCGGCCCGGGCGAAAGTCGCTGAGGTATTGGGAGCCAGGCCCACGGAGATTGTGTTCACCAGTTGCGGCACCGAGAGCGATAACCTTGCGCTGCGAGGGGCGGCTCTTGCCAGCCGCGGTCGCGGCAATCACATTGTTACCACCAGTGTCGAGCACCACGCGGTAGACAACACCTGCGCCCAACTGTCGCGGGAGTTTGGCTTTGTGGTCACCCATCTACCCGTGGATTCTGCCGGCATGGTCAACCCAGACGATGTGGGCCGGGCCATCACTCGCAGAACGGTGCTCATCTCGGTCATGTATGCGAACAACGAGGTGGGCACCATCGAGCCGATCGGCGAGATCGGCAAGATAGCCCGTGAGAGGGGAGTTCCCTTTCACACGGATGCAGTGCAGGCCGCGGGGAGTCTCAGTCTTCGAGTGAACGACCTGAACGTGGACATGCTCTCGCTGTCGGGGCACAAGTTCTACGCTCCCAAGGGCGTTGGCGTTCTCTATGTCCGCGAGGGCACTCCCCTGCAGCCTGTCCAGACGGGGGGTGGTCAAGAGCGACTGGTGCGGGCCGGCACCGAGAACGTCCCCTACATCGTGGGCTTGGCGGCCGCGCTTGAGCTGGCCTACGCAGGTGTCTGGGCTGAGGTAGAGCGGCTGAGTTCCTTGCGCGACAAGCTGATCGGCGGGATCTTGGGGAGTGTCCCCGATGCTCATCTGACGGGGCACCCCACCCTGCGGCTGCCAAATAGCGCCAGCTTTGCCTTCTGGGGAGTGGAGGGCGAAGCGCTCGTGCTACATCTTGACCTGGCGGGCGTGGCGGCCAGCAGCGGCTCTGCCTGCGCTTCTGGCGAAGAGGGACCCTCGCACGTGCTGGAGGCCATGGGCCTCGATGCCACTCTGGCCCGGGGCAGTCTTCGACTGACACTGGGGCGCGAGAACACGGTCGAGGACGTGGACTACCTTCTCTCTGTCCTGCCCGGCATCGTCAGGAAGTTGCGGGCCATCTCGCCCATCTATGTGCCCGATGCTTTGCGTCAGGTGACTGGTGGCTCTGTGCGGGGCACAGGCGCGGCGGAGTGAAGCGGCTTGGTGGCACCATGGAGGCTCTATGTACACCGACCTGGTAATCGAGCATTTCTACAATCCGCGAAACGTGGGGATCATCGAGAACCCGGATGGATACGGTAAGGTTGGCAGCCCGGTATGCGGCGACCTGATGGAGGTCTATATCAAGGTGAGCGATGGACACGTCGCCGAGGTAAAGTTCCGCACTTTTGGCTGTGGGGCAGCCATTGCTTCCGCATCCATGGCCTCTGAGATGGTCAAGGGGCAACCTCTGGAAGTGGCTGGCCACCTCACAGATGAGCAGGTGGCTGCTGCTCTGGGGGGGCTGCCCGAAATCAAGATGCACTGCTCCAACCTGGCCGCCACCGCGTTGCACGCGGCACTAGACAACTACTATGAGGAACACCCCGAGGCCCGCCCCAGTGAGCGGGCCGAGTGATGCCCTCGGCCTGGGACGCCGTCTCCCCAGAGGTTAGCCGACATGGCTGGTAGGAGGCGGGTGGCTGTTGCCATGAGTGGTGGAGTGGATAGCTCTGTTGCGGCCGCGCTCCTTCTGGGGCGCGGTTACGACGTAACGGGGCTAAGCATGCGCCTCTGGCACGAGCGTTCGAATGGCAACGGTGACCTTGATGGCCTATCGGCTGCCCGCCTGGTGTGCCGGCACTTGGGCATTCCGCATCGGGTGGTTGACCTGCGTCAGGAGTTCCTGCGAGAAGTTGTCGATTACTTTGTGTCCGAGTATGCTCGCGGCAGGACCCCCCCAACCCATGTTTGCGATGCAATCGCATCATAAAGTTCGGGTTGCTGCGCGAGCATGCGCGCCAGCTAGAGTGCGACTTTCTGGCTACGGGGCACTACGCACGCATCCAGCGCGTGGGTGCTGCGCACCGCCTCCTGCGCGGCGCTGATTCGGGCAAGGATCAGTCGTATGTGTTGTACGCCTTGCGGGAGCACCAACTTACGTCCTTACTCTTCCCCTTGGGCAACCACACAAAGGCTCACGTGCGCACCATGGCCCGAGCCCGAGCCCTGCCTGCTGCCGATCGGCCTGAGAGCCAGGATGTCTGCTTCCTGCGAGATAATGACTACCGCCGTTTTCTCGCAGAGCGCCTGCCTGGAGCCATCAGGCCCGGCCCCATCTACGATCTGCACGGCCGCCAACTCGGCGAGCACCGAGGGTTGCCTTTCTATACTGTGGGCCAGCGAGAGGGGCTGGGTATCTCGGGACCAAGACCACTTTACGTGAAGAGCCTGGACCTGGCCCGCAACGCCTTGATCGCGGGTTTCGCTGAGGAGTTGGGGCGTGATGGACTGATCGCGGCGGAGATGTCCTACGTCAGCGACCAGGAGCTGCCTGGGGCCTCTGCTGTGGAGGCCAAGATCCGCTATCGTGCCCGACCCGTGCCTGCCCGAGTGTGGCCTCTGACAGGCCGGCGAGCCCGAGTCTTGTTTCAGGGTCCCTTCCGCGACATCACCCCTGGCCAGGCAGTCGTGCTCTACCGAGGGGACTGGCTCCTGGGTGGCGGAATCATCTCGCAGGCCATTGATCGAGTGCCCCATATAGGGTACAAGTGACACCAGCTTCCTGACGAGACTGCACACATGTTCACATCACCAGTCTTCCTGGTCTGTTCAGCGCTGGCCACCTTTTGGGCGGCAATGTTTCATCTGCTGTTCGGCAAGAGACTTGTTGACCTGGCCCTGTACTGGTTTGTTGGCCTCATTGGCTTTGGCGTTGGTCAGGCATTGGCGGGCATCCTGAATGTCCCGTGGCTGATGGTGGGCCAGGTGCACTTTGTCGAAGGCACCTTGGGCTGTTGGATTGGCATGCTCGTTGCACACTTGCTGAAAGTGTGATATACTAGCGGGGTAGTTGAGCAGAACCCGGGTTTTGTGCATTCTATGGGGTGGAGTTGCTGGGAGGCATGGCCATGTGGCTAGAAGTCGTTCGAGACGCGGCCATCGTCCTGTTGGCGCTAGAGTCTGTGGTTGTCGGCGTCTTGCTGGCACTTACACTGGCCCAGGTGCGCAAGCTGGTACGTCTGCTCCGTGAAGAGATCGCACCCATGCTCGACTCAGCCGGTGAAACGCTGGACACGGTGAGTGGGACTGCGACGTTTGTCAGCAGGAGTGTTGTCAGTCCTCTGATCAAGGCAAGCAGCTACACGGCGGGCACGCTGCAGGCGCTCCGCAGTTTGCTCTTTATCGGTCGCAAGGTGGGGAGGCATGTGTCTGACGAACGCGATGATGGGCCATCGGACCGTCAGTGACAGGCTCCCAGAAGATGAGTAGACGAAGGAGAAAGGGATCATGGCTAGGGAAGGGGGCTCTGGCGATTACCTGGCGGGGTTCATCCTCGGCGGCTTGGTTGGCGGTGCCCTGGCGCTGTTGTTTGCTCCCACCACAGGTGAGGAAATGCGCGGTCAGATCCGAGAGAAGGGCATCGAGCTGAGAAATCTTGCCGAAGACCTGGACCTGGAGAAGATCAAGGCCAAGGGACGAGATCTCGTCGGCGAGCAGAGAGCACGCTTCCAAGAAGCCGTCGAGGAAGGCAAGCTGGCAGCCGCACGCAAGAAAGAGCAACTGCTGGCACAGCTCGAGTCTTCCGGGTCCTCGGATAGGCCGATCGATTTGACGGGAACGAGGGCGTCCTCTTAGAACACGTGCGATCAGCCATCAGACGTGAGAAGCGGCTCTTGGTCGCTACGGTGGTGTGCTTGCTCGCTTCATGGCCAGCGGCAGTAGCGGCAGCAGGTCGCTGGCCAACATCCCCATTTGGCCATATTCCTCACATCTGATCTCTGCCGCCAGGCCATGGAGATAGGCGCCGCATATGGCGGCGTGGAAGCTTGGCACCCCTTGCGCCATCAAGCCCACTATGGCGCCCGCCAGTACGTCTCCGCTGCCTGCCGTAGCCAGGGCAGGGTTGGCAAAAGGAATGATGGTCACCGTACCCTCGGGCGAAGCTACCACGGAATAGGCCCCCTTGAGAACCACCGAGCACTTCCAACGACATGCCGCGCGGCGGGCTGTGCCGATGCGATCCCGCTGAACGGTGGGCACATCGCAGCCGACGAGCCGGGCCATCTCTCCTGGATGAGGTGTCAGCACGCTCTCCGTGGGGAGGCGTTCCCACCAGCGATCGAGACCAGAGAGCAGGTTCAGGGCGTCCGCGTCCAATACCAGGGGCGGCAGCCTCAGCGGTTCCTGAGAGCTGCGGCGCGACGCGCCAAAGCCTATTGGCTTGGGGCCGGCCTGCCACTGCCCACTGATGAAGCCCGAGCAAAAGTCCCTGGTGCTCGGCTCTGTGCCCAAACCTGGCCCCACAAGGAGTACGTCATAGTCGTCGATTCGTTCAGCCAGCACACGCAGGGCTGTTGGCACCAGAACCCCCATGTCGTCGGGCAATACCAGGAAGGTGGGCTCGGTCACCTTGGCAGCCACGATAGGGTGGATTCTCTGGGGTACGGCAAGGGTTACCAGCCCGGCGCCGACGCGATAGGCAGCCTCTGCTGCCAGGCAGGGAGCTCCCACATAGTTGGCCGACCCACCGACGATCAACGCCTTGCCAAAGGTGCCCTTGTGGGCGTCGAGCGGGCGTGGGGGCAACATACTCGCGATCTGTTCTGGGGCTGCGACCTCCACGGCTACTCCCTCCGCCAGCTTGGGATCGATGCCGATGTCGGCCACCAACAGCTCTCCAACGTGGCTGGCCCCAGGGAACAAGAAGTGACCGCGCTTGGGGTAGGCAAAGGTCACGGTGACATCAAAGTCCAGGGCCAGTTCGTCTATCTCGCCGGTGTCGCAATGCAGTCCCGTGGGCACGTCCACAGCGACCAACAGGGGCCGGCCAGACCGCTGCTCCTTACCGGGGGGACTCAGGATGTTGCGCAGTGAGACACCATCCTCGGCGGGCTGGGTGGCGCGAGCATCCAGCGATCGATGAACGGCGCCCAAGAGATCCCCCAGACCCCCGCGCAAGGGCCCAGTCACGCCAGTGCCCAGCAGAGCATCGATCAAGACGTTGCACTCTCGGACGAGAGCGTCCAGTTGCTGGAATGCGCCGTCTTCGGTGGCCCAGATGATGGGTATTTGCAGCTCCTGGGCCCGCGCTAAGTTGGGATCGTCGCCCTTGTCGCGCTTCCAGATGTAGATGGTGACCTCGTATCGCCACTCGTGCAGGTAACGCCCAGCCACCAATCCATCGCCGCCATTGTTGCCCGGCCCGACAAGGATGAGAATCCTGGCCGACTCAAGCGCCACTCGCTCTCTGATGGCCAGCGCCACTGCCTGCCCAGCTCTTTCCATCATGGCAGCATAGCCCAGCCCGCCCTCGTTGGCTGCCCGCTCGATCTCGCGCATTTCCTCTGTCGTCACCAGCTTCATGGCCCTGGCCTCCGTCTGATCGCCATCACCCGAATTGTAGGCCGGGGCCGCACAGATGTCAATGCTGCGCCGGCCTCCGTCGCTTCTTGCGACCGGACGCCATGGCGTGCTAGAATGCTTTGTGCGAGGATGGATAGCGTTCAGTGGACACTTGACAGGAACGCTTGTAGCGCCAGGAGGACGACAATGGGCGACGACGGAGGGCGCAGGCTGCGCGTGTCGGCAGCGCAGATCAAGGTTAGTGGCCAAATCGGCGAGAACCTGGACAGGATCCTGACCACGATGAGGTGTGCTGGGGGCGACGGGGTCGAGATGGTGGTCTTCCCAGAAACGTGTCTCACTGGGTACAGTCCCGATATTGGGCATGGACGCGATGGGGCAGAGTGGCCGGACATCCAAGAGGGCCTGCAGGCCGTTGCCCGACTGGCCTCGGAGCTGGGCATCTGGGTGACCGTGGGTACTGAGGCGTGGGATGGCCAGGCCTGGCTCAATCGCCTCCAGGTCTACTCTGACAAGGGGCAGCCAGTGGCCACCTACGACAAGGTGCATCTCACGCCAGGTGACATAGCCTATTACGACCCGGGCGCGACCCACACGACCTTTGAGATGAAGGGCATCAAGATCGGGCTGCAGATCTGCTACGATGTGCGCTTCCCCGAGGGGTATCGCTCGCTTCTCGCTCAGGGGGCCGAGGTGATTCTGCAGGGCTTTTGTGCTGCGGGCTGCGACACCTGGAAGCTGCCGGTGATGGGGTGCCATTTGCGCTCTCGCGCTGCAGAAAGCGGTTGCTTCCTGGTGGCAGCCAACGTGGCTGGCCCGTTGCAGTTCGTGCTCTCGCAGATCGTGGATCCCTCGGGGCTGTTGCTGGGACGGGCCAATCAGGACCGGGAGGAGTTGATAACCGCGGACCTCGATCTCAGCCTGGTTGGTGAGAGCATGGTTCGCCAAGACTGTTTGACGCGCTTCAGGCATGAATGGATGGTCTGATAGCCTTGGGAGAGCATCAGCCGGCTAGGGGTACACCGCAGCCTTGATCACCCCGTCACTGTAATCGCGCACCATGCGAAAGGCTGCATCAGCCTGCTCCAAGGAGAAGCGGTGGGTGATCATGGCGCTCAAATCGATCATGCCGCGCTCGACCAGGGCGATGGCTCTGGGGTAGGTCAGCTTCATGCGTCGATCCAGCTTGATGGTCAGTCCCTTGCGCCTCACGAGATGATGGGTCATCATCACCTGGTCTTCGGGGGGAATGCCGATGAGCACCACGGTTCCGCCTCGTTTGACCATCTGAGCGGCTTGCTCTTGTGCGGACAAGGTGCCAGCTACCTCGATAGCCACGTCCACGCCGTGGCCACCCGTGCATTCAGCGGCTCTGACCGCCAGGTCATCCTCGGGAGACAGGGGGATGCCACCCAGGTCGGCCGCCAAATCCCTGCGGTAGGCCAGGGGCTCCACAGCCAAGACCCGGGCGGCTCCGGAGATGAGGGCGAGCTGAACGAGTAGGAGCCCAATCGGGCCACATCCAAGGATGGCCACGGTCTCTCCCACCCGCAACCTGCCCAGGTCCCAGGCGTGAATGGCCACGCCAAGTGGCTCTAGCAGAGCTCCGTCATCGGCGGAGAAGCCTGCTGGTAGCGGATAGAGGAACTCTGGCCTGTAGGTCATGTATTCCTGTAGCGCCCCATCCATGGGTGGTATGCCCGCGAAAAGCAAGTTCGCGCAGAGATTCGGGTCACCCTCTCGGCAGTAGCGGCAGCGCCCACAACTGACTGCCGGGTCAACGGCCACCAGGTCGCCTGGACGGAGGCCCTCCACGCCTGGGGGCACTTGCGCCACCTCGCCGCAGAATTCGTGCCCCAAGACCAGCGGTTCATGGCTGATGGTGTCGCCGATGCGACCATACTCATACCAGTGTAGGTCGGAGCGACATATGGTAACCGACCGTATGCGAAGGAGCACCTCGCCAGATCGAGGTCGGGGCATCGGCTCATCAAGTACCCGCAGATCGCGCGGTTCACACAGTTTGAGTGCTCTCATCTATCGTTCCCGTTACAGAGGCGTCGGACACGGCAAGTCACCAGAGGTATTGGCCACGTCCGTAGGATGTGCAAAGGTGCCGGCTAGAGGAGGGCGGCGGCCACCTTGCGGATCCCCTCGACGATGAGATCGGCGTCGGCGAGAGTAAAGGTCTGATCGATGGACAGCATGATAGCCCGTCCCAGATAGTCCAGTGAGCGTGGGCATTGATCGGGCGAGTAGCCCACAACATTGCCCTTGTAGAAAGGGCTCTTCCACGGGGCCCGCCGCTTCTGGGCGAGGCCGCTCATCAGGAAGGGCCAATTGCTGTAGATGTGTCGGTCAGGGATGGTGTTGTCATAGACTGTGCCACAGGAGATATTCTCTGCATCGAGGGCCGTGGCGAACTGTCGGGCCGTGTCAGCATCAGGCGCAAAGAAGGTGAAAGTGATGGCGCAGTCGCCCTCAGGGTCAGGCACGTCTTGCACGGTGATCCCATCCAGGTCAGCTACTCCTGTGGTGATGCGCCGCTTGATCTCGCGGAAACGCTCCAGAAGCGGATCGAGACGCCCGAGCTGAGCCAGCATCAGGGCTGCCGACAGCTCGGGGAAGCGGTAGTTCTCGCCAGAGAGCACGAAATCGTATGCTCGCGTGGCCATGCCCTCCCAGAACCGGGCTGCACAGTCGTGGTGCATGCGACCTCGATCGTACACTTCCAGATCGTCGGTGGCCATCAGCCCGCCCTCTCCGGCGGTGACGATCTTGTATTGCTGAAAGCTGAAGCACCCCACCTTGCCGAGCGTTCCCAGCAGTCTTCCCTTGTAGCTCCCGCCATTCGATTGGGCCACGTCCTCCACCACGAGGATGTTGTGCTTTTTGGCAACGGCCATGATCTCGTCCATGCGGGCCGGCACACCGCGCATGTGCACGGGCATGATAGCCTTGGTGTTGGGTGAGATCTTGGTCGCCAGGTCCAGGGGGTCCATGTTCAGCGACGTATCCACCTCGCAAAGGACGGGCACCGCGCCAGCAGCGATGGCCGCCGCTGCTGTGGCTATAAAGGTATACGCGGGGATGACTACCTCGTCACCGGGGCCCACGTCCACACCGTACATGGCGCTTATCAAGGCGGCCGTGCCACAGTTGACTGCCAGAGCGTAGCGACGTCCGAGGCGTTGGCGGTACCACGCCTCAACCTTGGCCGCCTCCGACTCTTCTGCTCCCTCCTTCAAGAACCGGAAAAGGCGCTTCTTCTTCAAGACATTGACCACTGCATCGATCTCTTTATCAGCTATCTGGTCAGATCCATGAAAGCCACCCCGCAAAGGCTCCGACCTGACCGGAGTACCACCATCAAGGGCCAGTTTCCAGTTCATGAACGCTCCTCCCCCCAGATTACTTGTCCCGCGCAGTCCAGTAGAGAATCATGTCAGTGCAAAGAAACTACCTCTTGTCAGGCCGTGGTACTCCTCTCTCATCGCCTGAAAGCGGCCACGATCGCTGCAATGTGCTCGGGGCCCGTGCCGCAACACCCACCGACCACCTGTGCCCCAAGAGAGATGAATGCGCGGACGTGTTCGACCATGTCCTCCGGCACCACGTCCCAGACGGGGTCGCCGTCTTGGTTCATCTGGGGTGTGCCGGCGTTTGACTGGGCCATGAGTGGCAGGCTGGTCGCCTCTCTCATCCCCTCCAGGCCAGCCACGATAGCTGCCGGCCCTTGGCCACAATTGGCCCCCACAACATCAGCTCCGGCGTCTTGAGCGCGCGTCGCGGCCTCATCTGGCCCCAGGCCCATCATGGTGCGGCCACTGGCACCAAAGGCGAAAGTGCAAAAGACGGGCAAATCGGTATTGGCCTTGGTTGCGCGTACGGCGCAAAGGGCCTCCTCGATGGCGTGTTGGGTCTCGATGAGGATGAGGTCTGCGCCACCGCTGGCAAGGGCCTCGATCTGCTCGGCAAAGATCTCTTCGGCCAGGGAGGCAGTCAAGGCGCCGTAGGGCTCGAGGAGCTGACCAGTTGGACCGACCGACCCTGCCACCCATGCTCGGTCGCCGGCAGCCCTGTGCGCCAGCGACGCCCCCAGTCGCGTGAGCTCCGCACCACGCCCAGCGAGGCCGGCCTCGCCCATGCGCAGCCGATTGCCCCCAAAGGTGTTGGTGGTAACGATCTGCGCACCGGCGTCCAGATAGGCTTGATGGACCGCGAGAACGACCTCTGGATGCTCCAGGTTCCACAGCTCCGGGATTGTGCCCGCCGGCAAGCCCCGCGCCTGGAGCATGGTGCCCATGGCGCCATCTCCGATAACGATATCGCCTCTCTGTAAGGCCGCCAGGATGTTCTCTCTCATCGGTTCAGTCTTTCTTGCGGGTTGCACCGTCGATCCGCGTCGATGCTTGACGGGTCCGTCGGGGAGTACATGCTTGTGGCGTCGGCAGAGATCAGAAGCATCCCTGGCCGGGACGACTCGATGAGCACACTCCCATAACCTACTCTCGACGCGATTCTACCCTTTCAGAGTGGCTTTGACAAGCTCCTCGTTTCCATTGGCTCGACCGGTGCCCTTGTGAGTGGGGCTTCCCAGTAACCGGCCAGGCAAGCGACTCCGTTCTGGGCGCGAGGCTACCAGGCGATTGACCCTCGAGCCGAAGCGTGCTAAACTTTTCGCAGAGTCTCGCGGGGAGCAGGACATGTTGAGGGTCATTGGAGGAAAAGCCAAAGGGCGAAAGCTGTTGCGGGTGCCAGGCTCTACGACCCGTCCCATATCGAGCAGGGTCAAGGAGGCTCTGTTCGGCATCTTGGGGAGCGATATTGAGGGGGCAGCCTTCCTCGATCTGTTTGCGGGGACGGGCAGCGTGGGGATCGAGGCCTTGAGTCGAGGCGCAAGCAAGGTGGTGTTCGTCGATCGTTCGCGCAAGGCGATCGATACCGTGCGTCGGAACCTGCAGATCACTGGGCTGGGTGGGCGAGCTGAGGTCATCCACAGGGACGTGTTCCGTTTCCTTGAGATGACACCTGCCAGCGTCTTGTTTGACTACATCTACGTGGCTCCGCCCCAGTATCAGGACCTCTGGGACAAGACGCTGTTGGCCTTGAAGGACAAGCCCCTTCTGGCGACGGATGGCCTCATCGTTGTGCAGATGCATCCCAAGGAGTTCCACGAGATCGATGCGCCCCGCCTGCAACCGGTGCAGCAGCGACGCTACGGCAGCACGCTGCTCTGCTTCTACCGTTGTCAAGCGCTTATCCCGTACTGAGCACGGGCGTGTTCAAGTGTGACCAGCCGTGGCACAACCGGCGAGAGCTCGGGCACAGGAGGAAACGACGATGTGGGTGGACGTTCGTCCCGGCGATGTTGTTTCCCTGCGCAAGCCGCATCCCTGCGGCACCAATGAGTGGACGGTCACTCGCATCGGCGCCGACATTGGTCTCAAATGTCACGGTTGTGGGCGTCGCATCATGCTCACTCGCGGCGTGTTCAACAGACGCGTCAAGAAGTTCATATCGCGCTCGCCACGGAGTGGTCGGATCGTGCCATCAGATGGTTGAGCCTGGGCATCGTTGGTCGCCGAGCGCAGATATGCAGGCTTGACCCTCGGTGGCGGAGACGCCCGGGGCTCTCGATGCTAGAGTAGGTTCCTCGGCGTCCACGTTGTCTCGCTTTGACGGAGCTTCCATGTACGCCCTCGATGATACCATCGTTGCCATTTCCACCCCCATCGGCCAAGGTGGAATTGGGATTGTACGAATGAGCGGTCCAGAGGCTCTGGCCATCGCTCTGGGTCTCTTTGTGCCGCCAGGGCGCGGCATGACGGACGGCGTCGAACCGAATCGCCTCTACTATGGCCACATCGTCGATCCAAACACAGGGCGGGTGGTCGATGAGGTGCTGCTGTCCCACATGAAGGAGCCCCACACCTATACGCGAGAAGCTGTCGTGGAGATCAATGCGCACGGCGGCGTCGTTCCCCTCCGAGAGATCCTCGCTCTCTGTTTGGCCTCAGGGGCACGCATGGCCCACGAAGGTGAGTTCACCCTGCGGGCGTTCCTGAATGGCCGCATTGACCTGGCCCAAGCCGAGGCCGTGCTGGACATCATTTGCGCCAAGACCGAGGCCTCGTTGCGGGTGGCCGTGGGTCAACTGGGGGGGCGTCTCTCGCAGGAGGTGCGAGCGATACGTGGGAGACTGGTTGGCCTTCTAGCCTACCTGGAGGCCAGCATCGACTTCCCGGAAGATGACATTCCTCCGCGCCAGATTGGCCCCGACCTGGAACAGGCCAGGAAGGAGCTGTCCGATTTGCTGGCTCAGGCCGGCCAGGGGATGGTCTATCGCCAGGGCGTTCGCACGGCCATTGTCGGGAGACGCAACGTGGGCAAGAGCAGCTTGCTCAACAGGCTGCTTCGCAGTGACCGCGCCATTGTGACTCCGATCCCCGGAACCACGCGCGACACCCTGGAGGAGACCTTGAACCTCCAGGGAATTCCCCTGGTCCTGGTTGACACGGCCGGTATCGGGGAGACAGTCCTTGTCGTTGAACAGATGGGGATGGAGCGCAGTCGTCGCTCGATCCAAAGCGCCGACCTGGTGCTCCTGATGGTCGATGGAAGCCAACCCCCCACAAGAGCCGACCATGAGGTGGCCAGCCTGATCGCGGGCAAGACGGCCATCGTGGTGGTGAACAAGAGCGACCTGCCCCCAGCTTATGGTCATGCTCAAGTGTTGCCCGAGGCACCTCATGTTTCCTTGTCTGCAGAGACCGGCGAGGGCATTCCGAATCTGGAGTCGCTCGTCTTGGAGACCATATTCGCCGGCAAGGTGACCACCAGCAACGAACCCATAGCCAGCAATCCGCGCCATCGCGACGTGTTTCGGCGGGCGCTGGCCCATGTTCTAGAAGCTCAGGAGGCTCTCTCGCAGGGTCTGCCGGCCGATTTGGTCGCAATCGACGTAGCTGAGGCCGTGAATGCCCTTGGCGAGATCACTGGCGAAACCGCGAGCGAGGATCTGCTGGACACGATCTTTGGCAGTTTCTGCATCGGGAAATAGGTTGGAGGCAGCCCGGTTGAGATTGGCCATCGTCTGCTCCTGGTTGAATCAATATGGGGGCGCTGAACGGGTTCTGGAGGTGATCCATGACATGTATCCGCAGGTGCCCATATACACTTCGATCTACTGGCCGAGGGCACTTCCCCAGCGCTACCGCTCATGGGACATTCGACCCTCTTTCCTAAACCGCCTTCCTTTCATCAAGCGATGGCACCGACCCTTCTTGGCCCTGTATCCGCTGGGCTTTGAGAGCTTTGACCTGCGCGACTATGACCTGGTCTTGAGCGTAACCAGTGCTTTTGCTCACGGTATCATCACCTCTTCGCATACTCAGCACGTCTGCTACTGCCTCACCCCAGCCCGGTTTCTCTGGAACTACCACACTTACGTCGAACGTGAGGAGCTAGGCCGCCTGGAGCGCCTTGCCCTGCTACCTCTGTTGCAGAGGCTGCGGCTGTGGGACCGGTCGGCAGCCGAAAGGGTAGACCGGTTCATCGCTATCTCCACCACCGTTCAGCGCCGCATCAAAAGCCACTATGGACGCGACTCACAGATCATCTACCCGCCGGTGAGAATCGGGCACTCAGATCGAGACTGCGAGCCGGAGGACTATTTTCTCATCGTCTCTCGATTGGTGCCCTACAAGCGCATCGATCTCGCGGTGCGTGCCTTCAACCGGCTGGGGCTGCCTCTGAGGATCGTCGGGGATGGGCGAGACCGTGCTGCCCTCGAAGCCATGGCCAAGCCCAACGTCCAGTTCAGGGGGCATTTGAGTGATGTTGAGGTGAGGGAGCAGATGGCCCGGTGTCGCGCCTTTGTGTTCCCTGGCGAGGAGGACTTTGGGATTGCGCCGGTGGAGGCTATGGCGGCCGGACGCCCGGTCATCGCCTATGGTGCTGGCGGAGCGCTGGACACGGTCATAGAGGGAGAATCGGGGACGTTCTTCCGCGAGCCCAATCCGGACGCGCTCATTGAGGCTGTGCGCCGCCTGGAGCGGTATCGCTTTGACCCCGACCATCTGCGCACCCACGCTCAGCGATTCGGCATCGCCAGGTTCGAGCGGGAGTTCCGCGCGACCCTGGACAAAGCTCAGCAACTGGCTGGTCGGTAGTGCTTTCGCGGCTAGACCCTGCGATAGGCCATCGTCTGTTCTGCGCTCAGATCGCGCTCGTGCAAGCCGAGATGTCGCGTTCCTCTGGCCGATGCGCGTGAGTCTGGCAACAGAAAAGGAGCCACTCCCCATACGTGGAGGAGTGGCTCTTGGGTCTGATCTTCCCGGCCTGGCCTCTGCTCAGGTGTATCGCGCCCAGGTTCCGTCGTTGTACAGCACAAGGATGCCCTGGGTGCTGCTCCAGATCATCAGGCCGCCTCCGAAGGTCTGCACCGAGGCATAAAAGCCGCGTTCCTCAGTTGTCCCCCAGCCCAGCCCGTTGCGGACATCGAGGCTGCCGCGCCAGACCTTGCCAAAGCCGCGTTTGGGCTGATAGTAGCCCGCAGGCGGGACATAGA
>SDBU01005194.1_pt1 | contig 15690 bp, 13 predicted proteins | sample 2277071 | NCBI WGS metagenome assembly SDBU01 (sample SAMN10397929, study PRJNA504765) | marine sediment metagenome | isolation source: marine sediment core GS08_GC12, 126 cmbsf | place: Arctic Ocean: Gakkel Ridge, Loki's castle | collected 2008
AAAGCCGGTCTTCGACACCGTGGCCGAGTGCGTCGAAAACACCGGCGCTGATGTCTCGGTCATTTTCCTGCCGGCGCCGTTTGTCAAGGAAGCGGCTATCGAGGCGATCCGGGCCGGGATCAAGTTCCTGGTTATCGTGCCGGAACATATTCCTATCCATGACATGCTGCACGTCCGCCGTGAGGCGGTCGCTCATGGCGCCACGGTTATCGGCGGCAACACAGCGGGAGTCATCACCCCCGGTGAGGCCAATTTAGGCATCATGCCGGATATCGCCTTTACGCCGGGCCGGGTCGGCACTGTCTCGCGTTCCGGTTCGATTACCTACTACGTGGCCGACACCCTCACCCGCAGCGAATACGGCGAGTCAACCTGTGTCGGTCTGGGTGGTGACCCGGTGTTAGGCTCGACGTTTAACGAAATCCTGTGGAAATTCGAAGAGGACGACAAAACGAAGGCGATCATCATGTGTGGTGAGATCGGCGGCGTCTACGAGGAAAAGGCGACCGAAATCATCCCCAAAATGAAAACGCCGGTGCTGGCTATTATTGGCGGCATCTACGCTCCTCCCGGCAAACGTATGGGCCACGCGGGTGCAATCGTCGAGGGTAAGATGGGCACCGCCAAAGACAAGCTTCGCTTGCTTCATGAAGCGGGCGCGCATCCGTGTAAGACGTTTACCGAGATACCGAAGACGCTGAAGAAGTTGGGGGTGTAGAGGTATAACGTTGTCAAAGAAAAGCTTGCAGAGCTAAAAGCATATGTGTAGTATTCTCATTGTCGGAGTTATGTAGTATAGCAAAACCGCTTGTTCGGCTGGGGCACCAGCAGGAGGCTAATATGGTAATGGTCAACACTGCATCGGTAAGGCGCATCCCTATCACACAACTAATGATTGACACTCACAATCCTCGTTTGTCAGCCGTTGGAAGTAACCAATTAGAGACCATCCGGACAATAACACAAACTCAGTTTGAGAAGATAGTCACCTTAGCCAAGCATATCATTGAACATGGCCTCAATCCTGCTCACCTGTCAATTGTCATGCCTGCGCCGCAGGGGGGAACATCGTATGTAGTGCTCGAAGGGAATCGCCGAGTCACTGCACTGAAGCTACTGAGTTCTCCAACATTATCAGGAGATGTTTTAAGTGGCAAGAAGCTCAAATCACTCAAAGACTTATCTGCAGATTTCACAAAGAAGAAGATTTCGGATATCAACTGTGTTGTATTTGCGAACCGTGCAGAGGCGGATACATGGATTCGTTTGATTCATCGTGGTCAGCAAGGTGGTGCTGGCCTAGTTGAATGGAACGGGCAGGTCGCTGCACGCTATGATGCAAGATTAGGCAACAGACGTCAAATGGCGGCATTGTCGATTCTCAACTTCGTAGCAAGAGAGGGTAAACTCTCAACGACAACCCTTCAGAAAATCCGCGCAGGCAACTTTCCGATAACAACCCTCCGGAGGCTTCTCGATACGCCTTATGTTCGGGAAAACCTTGGTCTGGATATTACACGGGATGGCAGTGTCCTGCGTACATACCCGAAGGGGGAGGCTGTGAAGGGACTGAGTCGAGTGGTCGACGATGTGGGAACAGGCAAAAAGACGGTAAGTGATATAAAGAACTTGGCGCAACGCATCAATTACATTGATTCATTGCCGAAGGCAACATTACCAAAGTCTGCGATGCGTTTGGCATCTGCTGTGCAGCTAGATGCAACTTCTGATGACCCTACTTCTACTGCCCCAAGAAAGAAACGACGAAAACAACACCGCACACGTAACATTCTGATTCCCAAAGATTGCGATCTGAACATCGATGAACCTCGCATTAATGCTATATACAAAGAACTGCAGAGACTGAAAGTTGATGAATTCCCAAATGCCGCCGCTGTGCTTATGAGAGTCTTTGTTGAGCAGAGTGTTGACCATTACTTGCAGAACCCTGTAGCATGGGATGACAACAAAATCGGAGGTTCAAAGCTTCATCATCGCCTCCTATCTGCCGTACAATACATGCAAGACAATAAGATCATGAGCAAGAGGGAGCTTGAACCAGTCAGGAAATCGGCCGCGGGCCGGACCTATCTGGCTGCATCAATAGAAACCATGCATGCGTACGTACATAATAAGCATTTCACGCCTGTTCCCTCCGAGCTCATAACCGGTTGGGATGTTCTTCAAACATTCATGGAAAACATATGGCCCGATTGAAAGGCCTGAATACTGAATCGGTGAATCAGCTTTCACCATTTGTCTCGCCCTTAAGATACCCGGGGGGCAAGCGTAAACTTACGAACTTCCTCAAGATGATTCTGCGCTCCAACAATCTCCTAGATGGCGAATACGTCGAACCCTATGCGGGAGGGGCCAGCATTGGAATTCGCCTTCTGTTTGATGAATACGTTAGACAAATTCATATTAACGATTTAGACTATTCAGTCTATGCTTTCTGGCATAGCGTACTGAACGACACCGATAGTCTTTGTAGTCTAATAGACAGTGAACCGGTTACAGTAGATGAATGGCATCATCAGAAGGCGATACAACAGGACGCCAACGCCTCGTTGCTGGAGAGAGGTTTCTCTACATTTTTCCTGAATCGCACAAACCGCTCGGGGATAATTACGGCAGGGGTCATTGGAGGACAGCAACAGACAGGCAAATGGAAGATAGACGCTCGTTATTCCAAAGCGGCGCTTATCCAACGGGTAGCAAGAATTGCTCAGTACAAGAACCGTATTCGTCTGTACAATATGGATGCCAGCATATTCGTAAGAAACGTTCTGCCTACGCTGCCCACCCGTGCGATCGTGTATCTTGACCCACCATACTTCGTTGCAGGCAAACAACTTCTATATACGAACTTCTATGAGCCAGAGGATCACATATCCGTAGCCCACTGTGTGCGTAAGATCAAACAACCCTGGATCGTCTCTTACGACGATGTTCCGGAAATCCGATCCTTATACAAGGGTCTTCAATGGCGTGCCTACAATGTACACTACAGTGCCCAGTGTCGATACCGTGGGGCGGAGATTATGTTCTTCAGTAACAAACTCACAATTCCTGCTGTAGTAGATCCTGCGAGTGTTAATAGCGCTCAACTCCAACAAGCGCCGTATTCGCTATAAGCTGCCGCTGGGCGTGTGGACGCGATCTGCGATCACGGTTTAGGGTCGGGCCGTCAGAAACTCAGACGAATGCCGAACTGATTGATCGATTCATTCTCAAACGTGGACACTACCCTCTGGACATTGACACTGAGGATACTGTTGATCGGTTTCACTATTGACAACTCGATATAGTAGTCGTGGTGCATCATGCCCGCCGATTTGTCGAAGATATCCCGGTAAGAATACCTGTAGTTGAAATCGCCGGTGAACTCAAAGCTGAAGGTCGTGAACACCTTGAACGAATTGATACTGATTATCTGCAGGGTTTTACCACGGTTCTCCCCGGCATCGTCGTAGTTCTGGTACAATGAGATTTCATTGACGATCGGGAAAAAACCAAGTTGCCCGGTCGGGGCTTCCCAGGACGGGATCATCCCGGCAGTGAGCGACGGGGCTGATAAAAGGCACAAAGCACCCATGCCAACGAGCAGAACAAGCTTGCGCATGTCGGTCTCCGTGAGTCAGGGGTTATAATTTTAATGAACACATTGGGAAGATACGAAACCGACCACTCGAATGGAAGGGACTTCGTACCGGAAGAGTATTACCGCGACCGTCCTTTACCCGTGAGAGCGGACATCATGGCGGCGTGCAGCCGTCCGTTGCTGGCCAGAATATCCTTGTCGAATATCGAGTAGGGCTTGCCATTGATGCGTGAAACGCAACCTCCTGCTTCCTGTACGATAAGGATAGCGGCGGCGGTGTCCCAGGGCTGCAAATATAACTCCCAGAAACCCTCGAGTCGCCCGGCGGCCAGCCAGCACAGGTCGATAGCCGCCGAACCGGGACGCCGAACCCCCTGGGCCAGCCGGGCCATACGGGCGAAAAGACCGAGGTTGTTGCGCCGGGCGGTGCTGATATTATACGCGAAACCGGTCGCCAGCAAAGCCCGCTGAAGCGATGACTCCCCCGACACCCTGATCTTTTTGCCGTTGAGCCTTACCCCGACACCACAACCGGCGGAGAAGAGTTCCTGCCGTTGGGGATCATAGACAACTCCCACCACACTTTTGTTTTCATACTGAAGGGCGATGGAAACACAATAGACGGGGAAACCGTGGGCATAGTTGACGGTGCCGTCCAGCGGATCGATTACCCAGCGGCAGGCAGACGGTTCGTCGAAGTCACTGCCCTCCTCGGCCAGGACGGCGTGATCGGGAAACTCCCGCCGTATCTGCGAGGTGATGAACCGTTCCGACTTGACATCATATTCGGTGACCGGATCGATGCGTCCCTTGTAATCAATGCGCAGTCGACGATTGAAACCGCTTTGCAGTATTTTACCGGCACCGATGGCAATCTTTTCGGCAAAGCGTCGCCATACTCCTATCTGATGCTTCGACGGCGGCATAACTTACCGGCCTGTTCCACCGGAGAGAGAGTCCGACCGGGTCTGTTTTTTATACTGCATGCGATACAAAGTATGGTAGATACCTTTCAGTCGCAACAACTCGTTGTGGGTGCCCATCTCGCGCAGTCGGCCATGATGCAGGACAATGATCTTGTCCGCTTTTTCAATGGTCGAGAGGCGATGTGCAATGATGATGGAGGTCCGATCTTTCAGCAGTTCTTCCAGCGCCTGTTGAATAAGCCGCTCGGTGGCCGTGTCTACGGAACTGGTAGCCTCGTCGAGAATCAGGATATCGGGATCAAAAGCCAGCGCTCGTGCAAAGGACAGCAGTTGTTTCTGCCCGGTGGACAACGTTGCTCCGCGTTCCACTACCTCGGTGTGGATGCTGTCCGGCTGTTCCCTGAGAAACCGATCGAACCCCACACGGCTCAGAGCCGCGCGAACGGCATCATCAGAGATGTCACGATTGCGCAGCCGGACATTGCTGGCATAATCGCCCGAGAACAGGAATACATCCTGCAACACCAGCGCCAGGTGCGAGCGCAGCCGGGCTACCGGCAGGTGAGTGATATCGACACCGTCGATCTTGATGGAACCTTTTTGATAGTCATAGAATCGGTACAACAACGACACCAGCGTTGTCTTTCCGGCGCCGGTGGCGCCGACAATCGCCACCCTTTCCCCCGGCGCTACCGAGAAGGAAACATCTCGCAGGACCCAATCGTTCTCGTGGTATGCAAACCACAGTTTGTCTATATCTATCCGTCCGGCATAGGCGGGCTGGGGGGACGGTCGAGATTTATCGACGATCGCCGGCTGCGTATCCAGCAGCTTGAAGATGCGCTCTGAGGAAGCCATGGAAGCTTGCAGGATATTGTACTTCTCCGACAGATCGCGTATGGGGCGGTAGAACCGCTCCACCAGATGGATGAAAGCCACCAGTTCGCCCAGAGTCAAGGCGGCCTCGTTAACGCGAAGCCCGCCGTAATACAACAGCAAGCCGACCGAGAGAGCACCGATTATTTCCACCGTGGGAAAGAAAACGGCGTAGTAGTAGATGCCTCGCAGGTGTGCCTGGCGCAAGTCGCTGTTGATGGCATCGTATTTCTCGGAAGTCTGCTGCTCCCGGGTAAACAATTGAATGATACTCATACCGGTCACATGTTCCTGGGTGAAGGCATTCAGCCGCGCCAGCCGCGTACGGACCTCCCGGTAAACGTGCCGAACTTTGGCCCTGAACGCAAACGTTGCCGCCACCAGCAGGGGCAACACCACGAACGTGATCAGGGCCAGATGCCAGTTGTAGTACAACAGGGCGGAAACGATCAGTATCAGCATGAAAATATCGCCGATGATGGTAACGACTCCCGAAGAAAACATCTCATTGAGAACGTTGACATCGTTGGTCACCCGCGTTACCAGCCGTCCCACCGGATTGCGATCAAAATAGCCGACGTGGAGTTTCTGGAGGTGATTAAAGATTTGCCTGCGGATGTCATGCTGCACTTTCTGTCCTAACCACATGGTCGCATAGAGTTGAGCGTAACTGGCCAGCAGGGCCATCAGAATGGCCCCCAGGTACAGCAGCGCTATCATCGCCAGACCGGAGCGGTCGCCAACGGCGATGTAATCATCAATGCCGATCTGGGTCAGGAAGATCAGCGATATCTGAAACAAAGAACTCAACAATAGCAGTGCCACCGCCGCCGCCACCACCCGGCGATAAGGCTTCAGGTAGCGCAGCAGGCGTTTCATCAGGAGGGAATCATAGGCCCGGCCCAGTACTTCTTCCTCGTGGTAATTGTTGGCCGTCATGCCAGATTCTCCAGTTGGCGAGCCAGCAGTTGCGACCGGTACAGTTCGGCGTAATGACCATCGAGCTTAAGCAGTTGCTCGTGGCGGCCCTGCTCGACAATCCGCCCATCCTGCAGGTAGAAGATGATATCCGCCTCCTTCACGGCGGAGATACGGTGTGAGATTATTATTGCCGTGCGTCCCTTCAGCACCGACTTGATTTTTTCGTTAATTTCATCCTCGGTCTCGGTGTCCACGGCCGACGTGGCGTCATCGAGAATCAGGATCGCCGGTTGAACCAATATAGCCCGGGCAATGGCCGTGCGCTGCTTCTGTCCCCCGGAAAGAGTGATTCCACGTTCCCCGACGATGGTATCATAACCTTCAGGAAAGTCCGCGATATCTTTTGCCAGTGCTGACGCCTCGGCTGCGGCGGCTACCTGCTCGGTATCGGCCGAGTGGTGTCCAAAGCGGATGTTCTCGGCAATAGTGTCGGAAAACAGAAAAGGCTCTTGCGTGGCAAAACCTATTTGCCTGCGGAGCGCGGCCAGTTCCCAGTCGTTGACATCGCGGCCGTCGATAAATATCCGGCCTCGCGGCAGACGGTACAGCCGCGGTAGCAGGGAGACCAGGGTGGTTTTACCGGCAGCCGTCATGCCCACCAGACCGACCGTCTGACCGGCCTCAATAGTCAGGCTGATACCGTCGAGAACCGGCCGGCCATTGTAACTGAAACTCAGGTCACGCAACTCTATCCGGCCCTGCATCGGTCCCTTAAACAGGTTTCCGCCGTGGTCGGCCACCTCCGGCCGGGTATGCAGAATATTGTTGATCCGATCCAGGGAAGCGGTACCCCGCTGATACAAAGAAACCACCCAGCCCAACGCAACTACCGGCCACATCAACATCGACAGGTAACCGAAGAAAGCCACCAGCGTGCCAAAGGGAATGGTGCCATCCATGACGTCCAGTCCACCCAGGTAGAGCACGGTCAGGTTAAGTCCCGAGGCTAAAAACAAAATCAGTGGAAAAAAGGCGGCGTAGATCCGCGCCATGCCCAGATTCAAAGTCACGTACTCATCGGACATGTCGGCAAAGTGTTCGCTTTCCGCCTGCTCCTGCCGATAGGCTTTGATCACCCTGATACCGGCCATACTCTCCTGGACGGTAGCCGTCAGTTGGGAAAAATGCTGCTGAATCCTGAGGAATCGCCGGTGCACCTGATTGCCCAGCCGATTGACCACCACCGGGAAAATCACCGTCGGCAGCAGCGCGTAGAGCGTAAGTTTCGGCGACAGGTAGGCCATAAAGGCAATAGCGATAACCAGCGTGACGATAGTATTGGCGGTGTGCATTATTCCCGGACCGATCATCATCCGCACCGCTTCCAGATCGTTGGTGGCCCGGGCCATGATATCGCCGGTGCGGGTTCGGTGATAAAATGTCGGCGACAGCTTCAACATGTGCGCAAACAGTTCGCAACGCAGATCGTACTCGATATGACGCGACGCCCAGATAATCGTCCGCCGTACGAAAAAGCGAAAAACTCCGGCCAAAATCGCCAGACCGATGCTCAATAATACCAGCCGGAGTATCCTGTCCGGTGACCCGTTGTTTTCAAGATCGTCAAAGATGAGTTTTGTAATATAGGGCAGGCACAACATGAGCGCGTTGGTCAGAACAATCGCCACCCCTCCCAGCACCAGGTGCCGTCGGTAGCGTTTGAGGTATTTGGTAACGGTGGTAAAACGGCCGAATTGATGGTCGTCCGGCGAACTGGAGTTGTTCATCAGTTGCAGTTTCTCAAACAGCGCCGGCGGGCTTCAGGTGTATTGTCACCGCCGGCGTCACTAGTAGTTCAAAATGTTGGCCAGCAAATGGATGGCGTCTATTTTCAGCCGGGAAATAAACTCCAGCAGGGGAAAGCCGCAATAAATGACCTGTCCTTCACCCAGTCGCGAGATCGACAGAATCGTCCCGCCCGATGGGCAGACATAGATTTTTTCCGCCGGTAAAACCACTGCCGTGATAACGCGGCGTTTCCTGTAGAAGGACGATAACAGATTGCCCTCGGAGATGTCATACGGCTGTGACAGTATTCGCGCCTGCGGTATGCGGTTGGTAATCCCGGCGCGGTCTACCAGTTCGGCCGCAGGTGAGATGGCGATCGGCAGCGCGCCCTCAGGCCAGTCTTCCGGCTGTCCCATAACCACAATGGAACCGCCGTGGCGCAGGTAATCCTCAAACCGGTCACGGGCCTCCCGGAACGAGGGATACCGTCGAAAGGCGCCGGAACCGATAACGATTACATCGTAGGCGTCCAGGTCGGCCGTCTGCAGCGCACGATCGGTCAGAGGTTGGAAGGTAACCTCGGTCATACGCAGGATATCCTCCAGCCGACCGGTGGTATCCGGCATCAAACCGATCTTGATCGTATCGGCAATTTTGCAGGAGGCGATACGTATCTGGGCCGTATCGGTCGCGATAGTCTTGCCATCGACGGACAGGGTCAGGTATAGTTGTTGAATCCCCAGTTCAAAGAGATTCGACACCGAGAACGGTATCCGGACGGTCTCGCGCGTATCCCCCTGGTCCAGTCGGATCTCCTGTCGATAGGCACCGGCAAACAACCCTCGCGGCGTTTCCAGGTTCAGTTGGATCAGGCCTGAGAAATTCGGTGGCTTGGATAAAATCGCCCGCAACGTCAGGGAGGATACCACCCGGTCGATATCGATCCTGGCCACCGGTGGAATAAAGTAGTAGTCCGGCTCAAAAGTCACCTGCAACTCGGGAGCTTCCCAGACCGGCAGACTGTTGACGAAAACCAGCGAGATACTACCCAGCTTGATCTCGGCTGAAAACAGCAGCGACTCCGGCTGGTGAGCTTCCAGCCGTTCCCGATCAACTTCTATCAGGTACTCCCTGACATAGGATTGGTGTGGTGCGATGATCGTAGCCGTCGAGTCGAGAACAACCGTCAGCGTATCCCAGTAGGGGTGAAAACGAACCGCGGTAAGCTCAATTGACCTCGGTCCGTTGGCTGACAGAGCAGCTACATACTTCAGCCGCGGACCATGCGGTGAACCACGGGTGACGATTTTCCCCTGCCAGTCAAGTCCCACTGCATCGAGAGTCGCTCTTTCGGTTTTAGCCGACAGCTCTCGCAGATATGGTTCGAAATCTACCAGCGCCTGCAACTGATCGTCCCAGCCGCCGTAGTCAGTCAGATCTCGCAGATGCCGGTAGCCCTCAACGATCAGATCGACCCTGACCCGACCGGCGGCGCTCAAGGCCGCCCGCGTGGAAGAGACAAAGCGCCGGGCATGTTCCCACAGAGCCGCCCGTTTGGGTCCCTCGTTCAACCGTTGCCGTAGTATGTCAGCCAATCGCATCGGTTTGATGCCTGACAGAAAATCGGTCCCGCCGGTTCCCACCGGCACACTGCTTTTAACTAACTCGTAGGTTACCAGACGACTGGAGGTCAGGTGGTCGGGCGCATACCCCTCAACCAGGGATGGGATTTCATTTGCCATGCGGTCACGATACCGACTCAGCAACTCGTTCCCGTTGAGAACAACCCGCTTGGGCTCCCGGGAGACTTCTGCCTCCGATAATCGACGTTGATAAATCTTCTGTATCGCAAACAACCGGTCCGGTGTCTGGTCCAGGGCGAAAAGAGCCCTGCCGACGGCTCCAGACATACTTTCGTCGGCAATATCGCCCATCAGCACGATATCCGGCCTGCGTTCGGAGAACATCACTGCCAGCACCGAATCAATCCAGACCGACGCCGTGTCGGGAAGGAAAAACTGATGCCCGAAGAGTTCCCGATCGGATACCTCCCGGTGGTGGCAGCCAAAAATCTCTCGCGGTTGAACGGTCAGCAGATCGATTCGGCAGCCGAAATGGTCGTTGAGGTAGTAGAGCGTGGGCCAGTCGATCTCTTCGGCCTGGTCGTACAAGTACAAAACTCGCACATCACACAGGCTGTACTTCACCGGGTCGGCAGCCGGAGACCTGCCCGGCAAACACAGCAACATCACCACCAGCCAGAGCCAATGGCGGCAGGCAGCTATTCGCCCGGTGTTATGGAGAAATCCCACCATATGCAGCCAATATAGCCCCTTCATGAAAAACCTGTCAAACTTGAAATGGCAGGATGGACCGAAGGATTCTGAAAGCTCTCTTCAGCGATAAAAAGCCCGTTCGCTGCGTATGTCCAGAGATTGTCTCTAAAGCAAATTCCAGTCATGTCACGTCCCACGCCAAGCGAAACTACAATTCACTAACTTCGCGTAGCGGCGGGCCTTGCGTCCGCCGGTGGCATCGCCAGTGACAAGTCACCTCTATTGGTGGGAGACAAGCCCCCACCCTACGCGAACTGTAATCATCACCTCGTTGGACAACCTATGGACATGCACCGGACACAAGGCAAGTCATTATTGGATGCCAACAGGATTCAGCGAATGAATGCTCAGATGACCTGATTGTCGCGCAGTTTATTAAAGAGCTTATCGGCAATCTCGTCCGCCGTCTCACCGGTGATCATCTCACCCTTAGGGCGTGGCGGCGGCGGAGCAACTCCGATACTCTTTGTGCCGGATGCGGCACCGAGGTTACAGCCATCCAGTCCCAGGTCAGCCGCGTTCCATTTGGTAATCGGCTTTTTCTTGGCCGCCATCTTGCCTTTGAGAGACGGCAGTCGGGGTTCGTTGATTTCTTTGACTACCGAAATCAGCGCCGGCAGCGTCAACTCCACCAGGTCGTAACCTTCCTCGGTAGTGCGGCAGACAGTTGCCCGGTCGCCGTCGACAGCTTCGATCTTCCTGACAAACAGAGCCTGCGGCAGATCAAGAGTGGCGGCCACGGCGCCCGGTACCTGCGCTGCATCGGAGTCTATCGCCTGCTTACCGGCTATAACGAGATCAAACGATCCGAGCTTCTTGAGACCGGCGGCCAGAATTCCGGCTACGGCCTGGGGGTCGGAGTTAATGAACTTTTCATCGCTGAGCAGGTATGCCTCGTCCACACCGAGGGCCAGACAATCTCTGAGAGCCGACTCGGTCCGATCGGTCCCCATCGATACTACCATACACTTGCCGCCGTGTTTCTCCCTGAGACGCAGGGATTCCTCAACGGCATATTCATCAAACGGATTCAGTGTTCCCGGCCCCTGGGGAAGTGTTACCTTGTTGGCATTTTCGTCAACCGATACCAGGGCTATTTCCGGAACCTGTTTTACCAGAACAACTACATCCATTGTTTCACCTGTGGTCACTACTTGTTGTCTTTACATTCGGCCGGCAATATCATCTGTGATGGCCGGGAAGTCAAGCTCCACGACGAGCCCTGTATCCAGTCGGTATCGACGGGTGGCATTCCCAAACTTGTTCTGACTGTCCCAGATAAAGGTAGGGTGATAAATCTACTGCTGTAAAGATAATGAGAATAGTAAGTCATCCATTGTCTTCAAGTATTTCCTCGTCCCCCTGGTCTCCTAATTCCATTTCAAGCTGTTTAATTCTGGAAGGTGGAAAAGCCTGTGCCAGAAAGCGCTTAAAACCATCCCACGTCTTTGATACTCGCATAAGCGCTACGACAGAAGCAAGGTGCTTCTCAAGGTGGGGATTACCAATGTCATCCGTTAACAACTGAAAAAATTTGTGTTTTCTATAGCCCTTCGGCGTCACAGGATTCTTCCTCTTTAGCTCATCCAATACTCCCTTCGGAAGTTTCTCGTAGACAATTTGGTTGGTCAATTTCCCAACGAGGATTGGGCGTTTCACACTGACTGGATTGAAATGCCACCCCCTCAAACGAAATAGCTGACGGTAGTATTCATCGGGAAAGCGCTTACTCCACGGTAACAACTCATCTGAAATATACGCCTCTAAGATTCTATGAAGCTCATCCCGGTTACGGTCGACTTGATAACCAGTCGCTTCGTCCACTAAGGCAACAATGCCAACATGGGCGAGACCGCGCATGAGAATATCACAAGATACAGCGAACTTTATTTGGGACTTAAGAAGAACCTTATTGTCTCGTGCTTTTAGATACACTTCGCAAACTTGTGGAAGCAACTCGGCCTTATAACCATAAGCCTTTCTACCTCTTGGCGTCTTAAAGACAATGGGCCTTGTCGAATCGGCTAACTCTTTACTAACGTATGGCTTAAGGTTCCCCAGGGCCAAGAAAGGGGCTACCTTTTCGACATCGGAACCACGTCCAGCGGCAGGTCGCCCTGATCTTCCAATTGCTCGAAAAAATCCCCACTGCGTTAGGACCCGTGTACCATCTTCCAGATTAGCACACGGGATAATAGTTCCACCGATGTTAAGCTCACCACTGTGAGTGGCTTTTGGAATCCGTCTTGTCATAACTGGCCTCCTATGGCTCGTGTTAATGTTTCCTCAAAGCAACTTTCCTTGTTACGACGGTTGTATCTGTAACAGAACTCGTCAATATAGGCAGGTAGGTGCCGCAGGCTGACTTTGTGATACTGCCCAGTGATTCCACGCTTAAGAATTGCCCAGAAACTCTCGATGGTGTTGGTATGAATGTCACCGTCGACATACCATATCCTGTGATTGACCGTTTTGTGATCTATCAGTTTTGAAATATACCGGAATCCGCCAAACTCATCAGTCATAAGTATTGAATTGGCACAATCAATGTTGGCGCGGACTAAGGCGTGCATTGCCTTGATATTTGGTTTCTTTACATGCATAGCCTTGACCCTGCCGCCACGTTCTACCATACCAAATACCGATGGCCTCTTAGTACCACGACCATGCGGAGCCGAACCACTACCCCTGGTCTTGCGTGGTTTACCACCTAAAAAGGTTTCGTCCATTTCAACTATTCCGGTCAATAACTCTCTGTCGTCAACCATAGCTCGTCGGATTCGCATAGCCATTGACCAAGCCGTATCCTTATTTACCTTAACGTCCCGCGCCAGTTGTCTTGCCGAGATGCCCTTTTTCGCGTTCAGCACCAAAGTAATGACCAGAAACCATTTTTGCAGAGGCAGGTGTGTCCGATGGAAAATAGTCCTGACTGTTACGCTGTACGTAGTGTTGCAGACGTTGCAGTGGTGCCGCCGTTCGTTGGGTAGGGGAGTACTGTTGGATGATTCGCAATAAGGACAGGTAGATTTGCCCTTCCACTTGACCTTTTCGAGATACTCGATACAGTCATCTTGAGTGGGGAAGCGCTCATAGACTTCAACAATGTTCATGGCCTAAGTTCCTTTCTACCTTAAACTCAGACACAATATAAGAGATTTGAAAACTATGTCAAGGGAAATCTTCTACCTTAAAGTGGGACATTCCGAACTTGTTTGGGGATGATTTCTGCGTTAATGCGGTTGTCACTTCAAACGAGGTGGCTGCCTGGCGCAGGTCGTCTCAGTTATCCCAACAGACCATAAATATACTTAAGTGCAATCCCCAGCACGCACGCCGCCAATACCGCCTTGATAGCCGTCACCGGCATGAAGCGCTGCAATCTGGCTCCCACATAGGTACCGGCCAGACCACCTGCCCCCAGCGATGCCCCCAGCATCCAGTCCGGAGCAGTCGGCAGACCCGATGCCATTGACGATCCGGCGAGCAGCGAATAAAACAGTATTCCCGCCGCAGAACTGGCGAAAGTACTCAGCAGCGTTGCTCCGGCGATAGTGTAGATCGGCAAACCAAAGACTGTCACCAGCAAGGGAGCCACTATCACTCCCCCACCGATGCCGTAGGCGCCACCGATAATACCCACCACAAAACTGATGGCTGCCATGCCCATTGTCGGTAACGTGTACGAGTTACCATGGAAGACGTAACTGATACGCCGCCAGGAAACGGTGGTGGACGTAACGCGGAATCGGTCACCGCCTGCGCTCGTGTCGGTCGTTTGTTGACGACGCTTGCGGAACAAATCCCGCAGCAATATAGTGCCGAGTAGCAGCAGCACCAGCCCCACAAACGGTTTGAACAGCGTTGGATCCGGCAGGTAAGTGATGCGTATCACTGCCCCCAGGAACATGCCGGGAAGACTTCCGGCGATCAAAACACCGGCTATCGACCAGACCAGTCGCTTTTCGCGATAGTAACGAAAGACTCCACCGGGAATACCGACCACGTTGTACACCAGGTTGGTGGAACTGGCCGCCGGACCGGCGAAACCCAGAACACTCACCTGAAAAGGCATAAGTAAAAATGCCCCCGATACGCCGGCGGTCGAGGTCAGGCACGATATGGTGAATGCAACCAGCGGCGGCAACCACCACCAGGTTTCCACGCCACTTATGGGAAAATGTATCACGTCCAGTTCCCTTTTACTCAGCCGCTACCGGCACTTCCGCACTATTGACAACAAGATGGCGGGTTCGAAGACGGACCCGCCCTACTGGCTGGTGGGGTAGTCCGGCCACTCTCAGCACTTCAGGAAGCTTTGAACAGACCGATGACGTTTCCCTCAGGATCGGTGAACATGGCAAAGTTGCCGAAGCCTGGTATCGGCGTCGGCGGTACGATCTGCTGTCCGCCCAGACCGGTCGCTTTGTCCAGACAAGCCTGCAGGTCATCGACCTGCACGTAGATCGTCACATACGGTGGCATCTCACCCTCAGCTTTGCAAATGCCGCCGCCAATACCGCCCTCACCGCTTTTTCAACCATTCCGTAGTTCATCGGGTTGTTGGCGTCGATTTTCCAGTCAAACAACTTGCCGTAGAATTCCTGCATCTTCCCGGCGTCTTTCGCTGTGATTTCCCAGTGTACGACCGGATGAGCCATAGCAGTCTCCTTTCTCGTTTGCAATTGATCGGCCGTAACAATGCCGACCGCTTTTGTCACATTTTTATTGTTGCCAATATAGCATGTCAACTGCCATCCACAACCCCCCACAAGTGGGGTGTCTAAAATCAGTTCAGGCCATGCCAAGTTCCACACCATTCGAAAAAGCGATTCGCCAATTCCGCGTAGCGGCGGGCCTTGTGTCCGCCGAAGGCAACGCTACTTTTCCCCCGCGACAGAACCCGAAAAGGTTCTGCCTACAAGAAGGTAGCAAAAGCAGGAGGGCTCCCTCTCGGCGAAGCGGAATGTTGGGGGATCCTAACGGGAAGCTTGTTTTGATTCCAAAGGAGTGTTACTGTTCATTTATGTCACCCCTTGAACTCATTGCCTTAATTGTGTTTCCCGTGACTCTCAGTAGCTTCCAACTTACAGTGCAGCAAGAGAGAACACCAATACCAGACAGAATGACTATGTTTAGGGGTAATGTCAAGAGTTGTGTGTAAAAAGGTGTATCCACAATTCTTAGGCGGCCTTGTTCTGTAAGTGGTTGATGGTTTTGATCTTTCTATTGGGTTGTT